>Ga0310811_10001751_pt1 | contig 26983 bp, 14 predicted proteins | sample YCmetagenome_FD_207642 | JGI IMG/M metagenome (GOLD analysis project Ga0310811, IMG submission 207642) | Soil microbial communities from experimental microcosm in Duke University, North Carolina, United States - YC | ecosystem: Engineered > Artificial ecosystem > Soil microcosm > Unclassified ... | reverse complement strand
TACATCTTCTCTGTCATCGCCGTGCTCATCCTACTGATCGCCTGCGTCAATTTCATGAACCTCAGCACCGCCCGCAGCGCCAACCGCGCCAAGGAAGTGGGCATCCGCAAGGTCGCTGGCTCGACAAAAGGACACCTCATCATCCAGTTCCTCACCGAGTCCATCCTGCTCAGCCTCTTCTCCCTCGTTCTCGCCCTTTTCATCGCTGTCCTGCTGCTACCTATGTTCAATCAGCTTGCCGGCAAATCGCTCCATCCCGACGCGCTCTTCAGCAGTAGGTTCTTGCCCATCCTCATCCTCCTGGTGGTGCTGGTGGGTTGTCTCGCGGGCAGCTATCCCGCCTTCTACCTTTCCTCCTTTCAGCCGATCCATGTATTGAAAGACAGCCGAGGGTACCGAAGGCTGCGACTGAGAAGGGGGCGAGGGACGAAGCCCCCGCGATGGTCTATAGCCGCAGGCTTCAGGAGCAGCTGGCTTCGTAGCAGCCTGGTGGTCTTTCAATTTTTTATTTCTATTGGCCTCATCGTCAGCACCCTCGTCATCTATCGCCAGCTGCACTATATTCGAAATAAGGAAGTCGGTTTCAATCGGGACCAGGTACTCGTCATCCATGATACCTGGTCGCTCGGCCAGGATGGAACGACCAATCTTCGCAAGAGCCTGCTCACCCTTGCCGGGGTCACCGATGCAACCACCACCCCCGATATCCTCACCGTCCAAGACCTGTACTGGCAGGAAGGCTGGTTCCGGGATGCCTCGCTCGACGCCAGGAAATCGATCCTCATGACCACGCTCAGGGTCGACGACCACTATGTTCCCACCCTCGGCATGCAGATCGTCAAAGGCCGCAACATAGACCTCGCGCAATTTCCTACCGACTCCACCGCCATCCTCCTCAATGAAGCCGCCGTAGCGACGCTCGGCGTGAAGGACCCGCTCAATCTGAACCTCTACAATCATGATGATCTGTTCAAGATTATCACCTATCATGTCGTCGGCGTCGTAAAGGATTTCAACTATAACTCCATGCATGACAAGATCCATCCCCTTGTTATGGTGGTCAACACGTATAACTGGAGCACCATGGCCGTCCGCTTCCACACGAATGACGTCTTCCCTCTCGTCCGGCAGGTGGAAAGTAAGTTCCATGCCGTTAAGCAAGGAGTACCTTTCAGCTACACCTTCATGGATAACGAATTTGATAAATTGTATCACGCCGAGCAGCAGACCGGCCGGATCTTCATCACCTTCGCCGTCTTCGCCATTCTCATTGCCTGCCTGGGTCTATTCGGCCTCGTCACCTATGCTGCCGAACAACGCACCAAGGAGATCGGGATCCGCAAGGTCCTCGGCGCCCGCGTCACCAGCATCGTCGGTCTGCTCAGTAAGGACTTCACGATCCTTGTCGGGATCGCTGCGCTCATCGCCTTCCCCGCTGCGTGGTGGGCCATGTACAAATGGCTCGAGACGTTTGCCTATCGTACGGAGATCAGCTGGTGGATCTTCCTCGTGGCCGGCGCCGTCGCCCTCGCCATTGCCCTGTTGACGGTCAGTATTCAGACCATCCGCGCGGCCCTCGCTAACCCAGTAAAATCCCTCCGCAGCGAATGATCGGCGAATGATTTTCGGTCCTGAGTGCAAATCGATTGGATATATTCTTTCCAACTCTAAACCCTTGATCTATTTGGTTAGTTCTATTTTAAGGAGTAGCCAAACTTAAAAGAGATGATCATTCCTCGTCGATCTTCAATGAGGGTGCTGACAGCAAACCTGATAAAACAAGTTCAAACGTTTGCGCAGATCTAAATTGTTCTTATTTATTCGTTTCACCTTAACTTATCGCCAAATTCCTCAAGCTAAGGCTAATTAACATGAAAAAAACGACTGTTTCGATCATCCTGGTCTTCCTGCTGCTGATTTACACTCCCACCCGGAGCTATGCCCAGGTGCAGGCTCAGCACGTTTCCCTTCAAAATGGTTGGAAATTTAAAACCGGCGATTCTCCGGATTGGTCGGCGCCCTCCCTCGATGACCGGGACTGGAAGGATATCGATGTAACACATCAGTGGGAGCGACAGGGCTATCCTGCTTACGACGGGTTAGCTTGGTACCGCCTAAGAACGACTATCCCTTCCTCCCTTCGAAAAACCTCCTTCTTTAAAGATTCTATTCGGATTAACCTCGGCTACATCGACGACGGCGGCGAAGTCTACCTCAACGGCAGGCTTGTTTATAAGAACTGGATATCCGGAGATATCAGGAGCGGTCTTTATGGCCCGGGAATCGTCACCATCGCCGCCAATGATCCCGCTTTGTTATGGGATAGGCCTAACGTGATCGCCGTCCGCATCTTTGACAGTGGAGGCGATGGGGGTATTTACGGACCCGGTCTTTCGTTACGCATGGCAAGCCCGATGGATAACCTGGTGATCGATACCGACGAACCTTTTGTGATGCACGGAACCGATAGCCTTTCCAAAAAGATCGCTCTGAGGACAAGCAACGGTCAATATCGCTACAACGGCAAGCTGCAGATAAAGCTGGTCGATCCGGCAAGCGGCGTAGTGATCCTAACCCGAATAAAGCCAGCGATCTTCACCGATAAGCAGCCAATGGTCATAAACCTTGGTTTCCGCGTTCCCGCAAAAAAATCATACGAGGTGTTGCTTACCTATACGGATACTCGATCCTCCTCGGCATTGACAATAAAACAGGGTACGCCGTATATCCTGACACCTCCGATGTCACCAAAGCCAAAGCTTAACTCTGCGGCGATCTATGGCGCACGCCCCGGCAGACCTTTTCTTTATAAGATACCCGCTACGGGCACCATACCATTGATATATCAGGCCGCCGGTCTCCCGAACGGGCTCACACTTGATGGCTCTACCGGTATTATAACCGGGTCGGTCGAACAAACCGGCGACTACCCCGTCCTGCTTACGGTGAACAATAAGTTCGGCAGCACAAAAAAGATCTTTACCATCCGCATTGGCTCCTCCATAGGCCTGACACCCGCGATGGGCTGGAACAGCTGGAATGCCTGGGGGCTTAGTGTCAATGACAGCAAGGTGCGTGTTTCGGCCAGGTCCTTGTCTGATCTGCTAAGCGCTCATGGATGGGCCTATATCAATATCGATGATGGCTGGGAGGCGCCGAATCGCAACGGCAACGGGCAGATCGCCACAAACGATAAATTCCCGGACATGAAAGCAACAGCCGACTATGTACATAGTCTTGGACTAAAGTTCGGTATCTATTCCTCTCCTGGCCCCACTACCTGCGGCGGTTATCTCGGGAGCTGGCAGCATGAGCTTCAGGATGCCCGCTCCTACGGCACGTGGGGTGTCGATTACCTGAAGTACGACCTGTGCTCCTACCGCAATCTTCCCGATTTCAAACAGACCCTCGATGGCCTGCAAAAGCCTTATATCGTCATGCGCGCCGCCCTGGACAGTGTCCCAAGGGATATCATTTATAGCTTTTGCCAGTACGGCATGGGGGACGTCTGGACCTGGGGTGCGACCGTCGGCGGCAATAGCTGGCGGACCACCGGGGATATCACCGATTCCTGGGAAAGCTTGAGCGACATAGGATTTAGCCAGGATCCGATGGCCCCTTTTGCCAATCCGGGTCATTTTAACGACCCGGATATGCTGATCGTAGGTAAAGTCGGATGGGGTTCCAATCAGCACGATACCCATCTGACGCCGGATGAGCAGTATACACATATCAGTTTGTGGTGTCTATTGTCCTCGCCGCTCCTTATCGGTTGTGATCTTGGTCATGTCGACAATTTTACGTTGAATTTGCTGACCAACGATGAAGTGCTAGCCATCGACCAGGATTCACTGGGCATCTCGGCGCGGCAGATCATAAAGGCCGATAGCTTCCAGGTCTGGGAAAAAAAGCTGGCCGACGGGAGTATCGCGGTAGGGTTTTTCAATACAGCGACCAGGTATCAGGCTGTTCCGGTTGACCGGGAAAAGCTGGGGCTGACGGGATATGACCGTATCAGGGATCTATGGAGACAGCAAGAGATAAGTCTTTCGGCCGTTATGGACAAGATACCCCCGCATGGCGTTCGGCTGTTGAAGTTTTGGAAGAGTTGAGGCAAATTAGTTCCGCACCGTGAGGCAAAAAGGCGTGGAATAATCCACATCAGTGGGGAACTAAATTATCCCAATAAGACTAACTATAAATATATTTAAGGACTTAACCTTAAAACAGTAGAACATGCCAGTTATTTCGATTGCAATCCAAAAAGGCGGGTCGGGAAAGACCACAACAGCACTCAATCTAGGCGCTGCCTTATCACAGCAGGGAAAAAAAGTATTATTGATCGACGCCGATCCTCAGGCTAATCTTTCTCAATCGCTCGGCATCCAGGACGAGCCGCCATTCAACCTGTATTCTGAATTAAAGAAGGAGATCCTGCATGAAGGAGGTCAGCTGTCAAAGGCGATCGTCCCTACTGCTGCGGGGATCGATGTGATCCCGGCTTCGATCGATCTGGCCATCGTTGAGCTGGAGATGGCGGGTATTATGGGTAGAGAATACCTGATCCACGATCTGCTGAAGCCGTTGGTCGATACATATGATTACATTTTTATCGACTGTCCGCATTCTATCAGCTTACTTACGGTGAATGCACTCGTGGCCAGCGATTATGTTATGCTCCCTTTACCGGGTGAGTTCCTGCCGCTGAAGGGCGTGTACGGATTCATGCGGCAATTCGATCTCATTCGAAAGAAACTCAATCCCCGGCTGACGCTGATGGGCATGGTCATGACCAAATACGACGAACGTAAGCAAATGAATGTTGGTGTAAGAAAACAGCTGGAGGAGAAGTTCGAAGGAAAGGTATTCCAGACGGTGATCCGTACAAATATTCAATTGGCCAAAGCACAGGAAGCGGGTAAGGATATCTTTACCTACGACCGTAGCTCCAACGGCGCCAAGGACTATCGGCACCTGGCGGAAGAATTGATGACAAGGTCACATAGTGAACCAGTCGAAACCGGCGAGGCAATGGAGGCCCTCGTTGGTTGAAGCCATCAGGTTTATAAAAGCCGTCCCGGGGTTTTTCGGGACGGCTGTGCAACCATAAATTATGGAAATTCTCCATTTCCGCATCCCTGCAAAAACCGCACGTTATGTTCGCCAATTACTGCAGGATCATCTTTCGCAACTTCCGTAAAAACTTGCTTTATGCTTTTATCAATATCCTAAGCCTCGGGATAGGCATTGCAGCTATGATCTGGGGGATACAGGTCTATCGCTATTATGCCGGTTTTGACCAGTTCCATGTCAACCGGGAAAAAATCTATCGTGTCCTGATCACCGTTGCCGGCGGAGATGGGATCAAAGGGCCTTGTCCCGCTCCGGTAGCGCTGACCACCGTCAGGGACTACCCCGCAGTAAAGGAGGCCGTACGCTGGGAGAGCCGTGCGCTGGCCATTTTGGCGCCCGGCAAAGACCCTTTCGCTGCGCAGGCGCATTTTACCGACCCCGCCTTTTTCGACCTCTTTACTTTTCCCCTGGTCCGCGGCGAAGCTAAACTTTCCGATCCCTCCACGGTATTGATCACGGAAAGGGGCGCAAAGAAGTTTTTTGGCGCTGCTGACCCTATCGGCAGGAGCCTCCTGTTTTATTCAGATCAGCCTTATAAAAGACTCCTGACGGTCACCGGCATCCTAAAAGACCCGACCGGCAACTCCTCCTTTCAATTCGAGACCCTGACATCTACAGATAATTTTCTGTCCTGGGACGGCTCCCCGGTCCGTAAGGATGATTGGTCCCATCTCTCGGACGCGCTGTTCCTGAAGCTCACCGACCCCCGTCAGGCAGCGCAGCTGGCAAAGGATTTCAGCCGGTATGTTCCCCTCGAACAAGCCGCCCGGCAGGACATTAAGGTCACATCCTTTGCCTTACAATCCCTCTCGCAGACCGCCGCTGAATCGCAGGTCATCGACAAGAACGCCATGTTGGAAAAACCGGGACCTGCCGCGGTTTACGTCCCGCTGATCCTGGGCATCCTCATCCTGCTGTCTGCCTGTTTGAATTTCGCCAATACCACGGTTGCGCAAAGTCACCGCCGCCTGAAAGAGATTGGCGTCCGGAAGGTAATGGGTAGTTCGTATCGCCAGATCATGCTGCAACAGCTGCTGGAATGCACCATCATAATCGTACCCGCTATCGCGTTGGCCATGTTACTGGACCGGTTCTGGTTACCCGCCTATAGCGGCATGCTGATCTATTTGGACCTTCACGCTTCCTACCTCCAGGATCATACGCTGCAGTTGATCCTGGTGAGTTTATTTTTTATCGTCATCCTGATGGCCGGAGCTTATCCGGCTTTCTATATCAGCCGCTTCAATGCCACGAGCATCTTCCGGGGGGCCATACGTTTTGGCGGCCGAAATCTCTTTTCACGTTTCCTCCTCGGCGTACAGATCGTGATCATTTTCATCACCTTGATCACCTCCATTGCCTTTGCCCGCAATGCCGCATTTCAGCGCGACTATGATTATGGCTACCGGCGGGACGATATCATGGGCATCTGGCTGGCCCCAGGGAAGGATGGCAAGATCCTCCGCGATGAGTTGAATCGACTCCCCCAGGTCCAGCATCTCGAAGGGGTTCGGGACCAGATCGGCTTCTCCTACCATACCTGGCCGCTGGAAGCAGAAGGCAAAAATAAAGAATGCACCTACCTGGAAGTTGCGCCGGGCTATATCGACCTCATGGGACTGCGGCTGATCGCAGGAAGTCTGCCGGCGACCTTGCCCTCCGATAAGGAGGGCTCGCAGCAATATATGCTGATCAATGAGAAGCTTGCCTTTGCCATGGGCTGGACACCTGCGGAAGCCATCGGCCGCATCATTCGGAAAGACGATAAGAACACCTGCCTTGTCGTAGGGGTACTAAAGGATTTTACCCAAAACTCCTTCAGCGATCCCATTCAACCGTTGGCCATGTGTCTGATCACCCCGGAACAGGCATCACAATGGGTTATCCGTGCACGGCCCGGTCATCTGGCAGAGGTTTTCGACCAGGTGAAGGCCGTCTGGACCAGGCTGTACCCGGCCACACCGCTCAATACCTATTTCCAGGACGAAGTATCCGCCAACACGATGCGGCTCAATGCCATCATTACCCGTATCTTCTCAGGTTTTGCCCTGATTTCCATCTTTATGGCAGCCACCGGTATGTTTGCACTGGTTTCTCTAACTGTTCTGAAGCGGTTACGCGAAATTGCCATCCGAAAAGTAGTAGGCGCCCAGGGCCGCCATATTTTCTGGCTCGTCGGCGCTGGCTATGGCCGGATCTTCCTGATCTCCTCGCTAATTGGTTGCGCCGTGGGTTTTCTCCTTGCCCGTCAATTAATGGAAATGATCTTCCGAATCAACGCAGGCGTACGAATGGATTCCCTGATCATCAGTTTCCTGGGCATCCTCATATTAAGCGGCGCCATTATCGCTTCGCGGGTTGTATATCTGTCGCATGTCCGCACAACGGACGTGCTGAAGATGGAATAAATAAGTGCGGCGGTCTGATTAATATAACCAGGCCGCCGCTATTTCAACCTTACCGTATCTGTATTTAATTCGACTAACTGAATAGACCACCTTTTTTCAATTCGCGTACTCCCTCGCCAATTTTAAATCCATTTTGATAAATTTGGATCAAATATTTTCCCTGCTGAAAATCAGCACCCGGCGCATACGAAAATTCAACGTTCTTCTTCTTGCCCGTTTCAAGTTCAACCTGAAGTTTGGCTGCGTATGATTTGTCCCCTTCATCGCGGGTAGTAAAAGTACCGGCGACGGAGTCGGGGGTAGCTATATTTTTCCCATCAGGTCCCAGGATACAGACATATACATCCGTCATTCCGGGTTGTGCAATACGATTATTCACATCAAATGAAACAACCAGCTTATTGACGCGTTTTGCCGTAGTGGTAACTTTTTCTTTCCCGCTGCTTCTTACGTTAAACGGCGTAATAACGATGTTGGACGCATTCAGGGTAGAAGCGATATCTACTTTCTTTTCAAGATCCTGCTTGGCTACCGTTGTAGTTGAAAGATCTTCCGTTAGTTTTCCCTTCTCCTGGGTCAATACTATTTTATCCTGGTTTAAAGATTGGTTATCCTCAGACAGACGAGCAACTTCCTGTTCCATATTGCTGATCTTATCATTCAATTGGGCAATTAATTCTTTTGCTCTTGCTAATTCTTCGCTTGTTGCATTCTTCTTATTTAGGATGACGCGAATCTCAGCCTTTCTCCTGGCAACGTCGCTATTAGCCGCAGTTAATTTGCCTTTCAAACCGTTGGAGAGACTTGACATCGAATCCAGCCGGATCAACGATTCATCAAACCTTTTCTGAACATCACTTTTTTCATCGCTTATTTTAGCGATCTGCGTCTGATTTTGTTCAATTACATTGCCGGTCTTATTATTGTTGATCAGCAAATACCCCCAGGAAGCCAAACAGGCAATACCTAATACTACTATAACAACCTTTTTCGAATTCTTACCGGTGGGCTGATTGTCCGGGGTCGCTGGAAAATTTGATGTACTCATTGTAATATATTTATAAATGAATTGTTGGCTTCTGCCAGATCAGAGGATATTTATAAGGATTGAACTAATAATGCCCATTACCGTGCCATGATTATTTATGGCATAAACCGGGGATGGTTTTAACCCTGTAATTTGCCCTTATTACATTGACCTATAGAAGATAAGATCTGTCAAAACAGATGAAGTTAAAATTCCCCGAAAACCGGGATATGGTATCGTAATTCCCCAGTTTCACTTTAATGCGTTATTTTTTAAATCCTATTCTCTCCCGGTCATCCCATTTTCTTTGGGCAGCCTTTTCATCCAGCAAGTTTTCCATTGAGGCGAGATGAGGGTAAATAGGTTGTTTAAATTATCTTTAGCCCATGAAGTCCCATTTTTTACTCCTTCTGGTATTATTCAATCCAACATTGTTTAGCCGCATTGAAAACGCTCCTATCTATGAGTCGGTTTCTTTCAGGAAGCCCATATTGACAGGCGCCGACCAGGTCGATCGTTACCTGCCCTACTTAAAAGGTAAAAAAGTAGGGATACTGGCGAATCAAGCCTCTATTATAGGTAATAAATTAATAATAGACAGCTTACTATCCTTTGGTGTCGACATCAGGATCATCTTTGGTCCCGAACATGGGTTTCGGTCCAATGCCAGCAATGGAGCAAAAGTCGGTGACGAAGTTTATAACAACACGGCAATTCCTATTGTATCCTTATATGGGCAGAAACGAAAGCCTTCCAAAAAAGAAATGGATTCCGTAGATATAATGATCTTTGATCTGCAGGATGTAGGCTGCCGGTTCTTTACGTACATCAACACCTTACATGACATTATGGAAGCCTGTGCTGAGTCCGGAAAGGAGTTGCTGATACTCGACCGGCCCAATCCCAATGGCTATGTAGATGGGCCAATATTAGACATGAAGCTAAAGTCTGGAGTAGGCAGGTTTCCCATTCCTATTACTCATGGAATGACTATCGGGGAGTTTGCACAGATGATAAATGGAGAAGGCTGGCTCGGGAACAAAGAACAATGTAAAATAAAGATCATTCCGGTCAAAAATTATTCACATGATATGGATTATGTCCTGCCGATAAGCCCTTCACCAAATCTCAATACACAACAATCCATATTACTTTATCCATCTTTATGTCTGTTCGAAGGCACCTTCCTCAGCCAGGGCAGAGGGACCAATATGCCTTTTACCGTTCTGGGAGGTCCTGAACTAAAAGGGATCTATAGCTTTTCCTTTACACCTGTAAGTTTGCCCGGAAAGTCAGAAACACCTCTACACCAGGACCAGGTGTGCTATGGGCTTGACCTGAGAGACTACGACGTCTCCAGGCTTCGGAAAACCGGCAAGATCAATATCAAATGGATGATAGACCTGTATAAGGCCTACCCCTTTAAAGAGAAATTCTTTGATTATAAGCTAAGCAAGCAGATGTTGAATATCGATCTGTTGGTAGGAAACAGCTTGTTCAAACAACAGATCATAGAAGGCAAAACGGAAGAAGAGATCCGTAAAAGCTGGGAACCAGGTCTGGGTAATTATAAAAAAATGCGGGCTAAATATCTGTTGTATCCGTAAATATCCAGCTTTCAAAGGACCAGGATCAGCGTTCTGTGAATAGTCTTATTTGTCACAAAAGACTTCATAAATCACCAGTTATCGGTAAAAAACAAAGAACAGTAATACCAGGAGCAGCGCGGTCCCGGAGAAAATGAACCGCTCGTTCAGATTATCATTTCTGATGAGTCTCCACGGCAGCAGTTGGATCAGCGAAACGATCAGAATATACAGCGCTAAAAGAGGTCCCCAAAAGCCATTGTTCAGGACATTCATCTTCATCAGGCCAAAACCGCCCTTCCATCGAAAAAGAAGAACCAGCGGCTCCCGGAAAAGGAACGACCTGTCGACATAAAACGTATCCCCTTTATTCAGTCCGATATTTCGGTATTGCCAGTTCGCCGGAACCTGGAACTCATCGCCGGAGACGGTATTAATGTAATCGGTAGTATGGTCGTGATGATACTGATAATTCCCCCTGGTCTCAAAGGAGGAACGAAAATCATAGACCTCCCGGATATGGGCCGGCGGCAGCAGAAATTCATCGGCTGCCAGCACCAGCAGGATAAATATATTGATCAACGCCAGGGTCCGGTGTAGGGTGAAATAGGTCATAGGGGGTCTTTTAACGAAGATATTATTCCTTTCGCAATCCTGCAATCCCCATGAGTTGTATAACCAATAAACGCTGTATCATTTCCCCATAAAAAAGCTCAGCAGATCAGCCTGCACCTGTGGCGTATTCTCCTGCACGATCCAGTGACCGGCGCCTTTGATATTCGATACACTGACCTTCTCGGCGACCAGCTTACAATGATCAGGAAGAAAAGCAGCTGCGTAGTATTCACCGCCCATTGCCAGCAAAGGCATTTTGAGTTTCGTCTTCATAAATATTTTGTTATCTGCTGCATCCTGCTCAAATGCACCAAACCAATGAAAGGCCCCGGTCGTTCCTCCTTGCGTGGCATAGGACCGTATAAATTCTTCAGTTTCTTCTTTGGTGAAGGCTTCATTGTTATGACCGACCACAGGCCAGAAGTTGGTCAGGAATTCCCGCTCCTTTCCTTCGACGATCGATCCGGATGCAGGCCAGGCGAAGAAGCCAAACCACCACGCCGAAGCTTTTGCCTGACTCCATACAGGTTCGACACCGGGCAGAAGCGCATCCATAAGCGCCAGCTTTTTTACCTCATCACTATATTGCGCAGCATAGGCATACGCTACCATCAGACCGATGTCATGACCGGCCAGGTTGATCGTTGAATAACCTAATTGCTTTACCAGGCCGTGTATGTCAGCGGCCAATGTCTTTTTATCATAACCGGCCGCTGGTCTGCCGGATTCGCCAAGGCCGGGAAGATCGGGTGCGATAACCGTAAAATGTTTCGAAAATTCCGGTAACAAACGGTTCCACATATACCAGTTTTGCCCAAAACCATGCAATAATACCAACGGTTCGCCAGTGCCGCCGATAACATAATGGATCGTGACTCCATTTACCGAAGCTGTCAGACTTTTAAAATTTGCCGGGGGTTGAGCGGGAGCGATCTGTGATGAAGCGGTATTTGTTATAAAGATGAGTGCGAATAGAAAAGAGAATGCCTTGTGCGTGTAATAAGCCTTTAAAGCAGTGGACCTCATAACTTTAGTTTGAATTGGTGGTAGATTGTACTATCACCCCTACAAGTCAAACTTCGTTCCACGAATTAGATGGTTGATTAGCAGCCAGGTAGCTTAAAGTTTAAGATAACAGCCGTCGACATTTCGTCGAAAGACGAAGCAAAAGATTGTATATCGCCGCGCACCTGGCGCCTGAGTGCCATGACTTGTCCATGGCCTAAAATAAAAAAAGGGCAGTATAGAAATACACCCCGTTTTTAAATCCAATATCCTATGAAAAACCGAATAGATAGATCCAATAGGCGTGCCGAAATCCTTCTAGCTGTATATCAGCTGTTTACGAAGAAACAAGCGGCCAGATTGGTTCCAAAACGGGAAAATATATTTCATTTGGGGAATAACATAGTTTATACTTTTTTGAGTATAGTAGCGTTTGAGTGCCAACTTCCCTCTCGCCTATGTATTATCTCTTTTATGGCTTTCTCTACCTGGTATCTCTTCTGCCGATGCGTATCCTGTATTTTATTTCAGATGCTATCTACGGGCTGATCTATTATATATTGGGCTACCGGAGAAAAGTGGTTATGAGCAATCTGGCAATAGCTTTTCCCAACAAGACGGAAGCGGAACGGGAAAAGATCTCAAAAAAGTTTTACCACAATTTTATCGATTCCTTTATGGAAGTGATCAAATTGGTGTCTGCCAGCGACGCTTTTCTTCAAAAAAGGTTCACGGTAGATGTAAGGGAGCTGAACGAACTGTATGAAACCGGCCAAAGCTGCCAGATCCACCTGGGGCATACCTTCAACTGGGAATGGGGTCAGCTGGTATTGGCCAGGCTTACAAAGTATAAGATAATGGTGGTATATATGCCTATCACCAGCGCTCTAATGGAAAGATTGTTTTATAAATTACGCACCCGTAGCGGGAATGTATTTCTCCCTGCAACGAATATGAAGGAGGCCATATGCCCTCACCTGAAGACCCAATACGCGCTGGGGCTGGTCGCCGACCAGAATCCCGGTAATGTAAAAACAGCCTACTGGCTTAATTTCTTTGGCAAGCCCACTCCATTTGTCAGCGGCCCTGAGAAAGGCGCCCGCGCTTCCGGCATGCCCGTGGTCTTCGCCTGCATCGAAAAACGGCGCCGGGGTTATTATCATGCCACCGTAAAGCTGGCCGCCATGGATAGCAGCCTTCTACCCGAAGGAGAGCTGACCCTGCGTTATGTACGTTACCTGGAAGAGGTCATCTATCGCAACCCGGACATGTGGCTTTGGAGTCACAGACGGTGGAAGCATGCCTGGAAGCCTGAGTACGCAGAAATGTGGATCGATAGTTCGGTGCGGGGAGATATCGCTGCCGCTGAGGTGGCCTGATCATTGACGTTGCCTGTTATCCGGCAGGTTCGGCGGCCTGCACACGCACTTCGAATCGGGTGAGCCTTATATTGGTGAAATAAGTCGCGATAGCCACGTCGGCTGCATCTTTCCCATAGGCGATGATGATCCTGTTTCCCTTCGGTTCTTCCTGTGTAGCATCAAAAGTAAACCAGCGTCCCCCAAGATAAGCCTGAAACCAGGCATGCATATCCATGGGCTTTAGATCAAACAGATACCCAACGACCATCCTGGCAGGAATGTCCAGGCTTCGGCATAGCGCAATCCCGGCATGTGCATAGTCACGACAAACTCCCTTCCGGGATGTCAGCACGTCTCTCGCCGACGTGGATCCGTCGGTCGTACCATAGGCATATTCAAAATTATCATGGATCCAGGACCGGATGCTCTCCACCTGTTCGTAACCCGTGCCGGACCCGGCGATGGAGGCCGATTCGGCATTTGCTGGCAATCCGACGATCTCCCGCGCCTTTTCACCCAGAAGATCCGATTCACAATAGCGGCTCGGCAGCGTGAACTGCAACACATTATCCGGAAGATCCTGCATAAGCGTGAATGCCGCCGATGGATCGACTTCGATCTCATCTGCACATACTGCAACTATATTGTTTTCGAGCCGGAAAGGGCCCGCCGGGATCATGGTCCTCAAACAAAGGTTGCCATATACATCCATATACTCTCTTTGCGGGCAAGGCAGGGATGTTTTTAATTCGTTTCTTTCAATAACCTGTCCATCACCACTTTGCGGATGCAGCATAAGAATACAAGGGGCGGGATCGCTGGCATTGGTTTCCAGGAGAAGGTCAGCAGTCAGGCGCATACTACGAAGTTATGAACTAAGATAAAAAATAAAAGCCGTCCCTTTTTACTGGAACGGCTTTCATTTCTATTAAACCAGGGTATTAATATCTATTGTTATTATAACTGTTTGAATTGTTATAACCTCCTCCCCCACCGGAGCTCCTGCCTCCGCGACTACCACCGCCATAAGATTTCTCTTCTTTGGGCTTGGCTTCGTTAACCTTGAGAGGACGACCCTGGACCGACTTGCCATCCAATTCTGCGATGGCTGTCTTGCCGGCAGCATCGTCAGTCATTTCTACAAATCCAAATCCGCGCGATCTGCTGGTCATTTTGTCCATAATGATCTTGGCGGAGCTAACTTCTCCATAAGGCGTAAAAAACTCTTTCAAGTCTTCGTCCTGCAGGTCGAAGCTAAGGTTTGCAACGTAAATGTTCATAACTAAAAATTAAAAGTAAATAAATTAAGCTGAGAAGGCAAGAAGCAGAGACTAACTAAAGTGCAGAAAACTGACTGGATAATTAATGATTACTGAATGCAGACTCACTGTAACTAAGTAAAGGTAGACTATATTTTCAATAACCAACTATTTATTTCCTTTGCAGTTAATCTATCTTTGTTGTAGTATCTCCATTCATCCTCCTCCTGGAAAGTGGCCACTTTCCGATTGTAAATACAAGGTACGCAAGCTTCTAAGAATACGGGCCTTAAAAAATTTGATCGATATTTATGAAAATCACTACCGGCACCGTTTTCGATATTTTGTCCAGTCTACGCACTTATTTTCTGGGAAATGATATATTCAGAAATAATGGCCATGAAGAGCCCTTTCAATCAGAGTTGTACAGTTCAGATCAGCTAACCCGGCATGGAAGTGTTCTTGCCCGCTCACACAAGCTGATGGAGGTCAATACACGTGATCAGTTGTTAAAAAGACTGGACGACAACGAGACGACCCTGCTGGAAGTACGTAACCTGCTGATCGAAAGTTATTCATCAGGCAAAACGATCACTCCTGCCGCTGAATGGCTGCTCGATAATTTCTATATCATAGAAGAGCAGATCGTCATCGCCAGAAGACATTTGCCGAAAGATTACAGCAAAGGTTTACCCTATCTGGCCCAGGGGCCTTCATCCGGCCTGCCCAGGGTCTATGATATCGTCCTGGAGATCATTTCTCACAGCGATGGACGGGTAGACATAAAGAGCCTGAGCAGCTTTATTGCTTCCTACCAGACTTACGCCGTCCTTACCCTCGGGGAATTATGGGCTATCCCGATCATGCTTCGGTTAGCCGTTATCGAGAACCTGCGTAGGGTCTCCGGAAAGATCGCCCTGGATATGATCGATGATAATCTTGCCGATTACTGGGCCGATAAAATGACAACGACCGTAAAAGATGAGCCGGGTAACCTTATCCTTTGTATTGCCGACATGGCAAGGTCCGGCCCCGTACTGGACAGCCCTTTTGTTGCCGCCTTTACTAGGAAACTTCAAGGTAAGGGCCCCGCGCTGGCATTACCGCTGACCTGGATGGAACAACAGCTGTCCGCCGCGGGGACCAGCAGCAATGATCTTGTCCGGCAGGAAAATCAAAAACAGGCGATCAACCAGGTTTCAGTTCGCAATAGCATCGGTACATTACGCGCCATCGGTGCAACTGACTGGCGGGATTTTGTCGAGGCCCTTAGCAGGGTAGAGCAGGTTTTGCGACAGGATATAACCGGGATCTACGCCCGGATGAATTTTGCCACGCGCGACCGGTACAGGCACGTCATTGAGTCCATAGCAAAATCCTGCGATCTCCCGGAGACAGAAGTGGCGGGCAGGGCCCTGGAATTGTCAAAGAAATATTCGGGTGACGAAAAAGGGGCCGAAAGATACCGGCATATCGGTTATTATCTCATCGATAAAGGTCTGAAAGATACTGAACAGGCAGCGGGTAAACATTATTCGATGAGGCAAAGGATGAGTTATGCCTCCGGACGGGTGCCAGTATCCGTCTATCTCATTTCTATTATTTTATTGGCCCTCGTGTCAGCAGCGGCTATGTTTTATCCGGCTTACAGGTATGGTGAGCTAAGCCGGCTGGTTATGTCGATAACCGGGTTATTGTGTCTTGTGGGTTCGACCCAACTGGCAGTTTCCGTGGTTAACTGGTTATCAACCATCGTGGTTCACCCGACGCTGCTGCCCCGCATGGATTTCTCCAAAGGTATCCCACCGGAATACCGGACCCTCGTTGTCGTACCTACCCTCCTCTCCGGCAGATCGGATATTGAAGAGCTGCTTCAGGGACTGGAGATACGATTCCTGGCCAACAAGGAGATCAATGTCCATTTTGGCCTGCTGACAGACTTTATGGATGCCGACGAAGAGGTCCAACCCGAAGACGACGAATGGCTGGAGCTGGCCCGCGACGGGATCTCGGCGTTAAATCAAAAATACAAGCCGGAGCAGCAGGATCTGTTTTTCCTCTTCCATCGGCCAAGGACATGGAACGATCGTGAAAAAAAATGGATGGGATACGAGCGGAAGAGGGGAAAGCTGGCCGCACTGAATGCTTTCCTTCGTGGCCGGAACAGGGAGGCTTTTTCTCTGATCGGGGGTAATTACCCGGTCTTGTCTCAGGTGAAGTATGTGATCACACTGGACACAGATACTCAGCTTCCCAGGGAAACTGCAAAACAGCTGATAGCAGCCATGGCCCATCCACTGAATCATGCCTTATACGATCCGCAGAAGCGACGCGTGATCGAAGGGTATGGTATCTTGCAGCCCCGGGTCGCCTCCGCGATCCCGGAAACAAAGACAACGCAGTATCTGCGTCTCCAGGACAATCCTTCCGGTATCGATCCCTATACACGGGTTTCATCTGATGTCTACCAGGATCTTTTTGGAGAAGGATCTTTTATCGGCAAGGGTATCTATGACGTCGAAATATTCGAGCAGGCGGTCCTGCCCGTATTCCAGGATAACCGCATCTTAAGCCATGATCTGCTGGAAGGGTGTTATGCCCGGTCTGGTCTCATCAGTGATGTGAATCTGTATGAAGAAAGCCCAATGACCTACCAGGCGGATATCCGACGCCATCACCGATGGATAAGAGGGGACTGGCAGATCGGCGCATGGATGCTGCCTTTTGTAACAAATGGTAAGGGTCATCTGACAAAGAATAAACTCTCGGCTTTATCCCGGTGGAAGATCTTTGATAACCTGCGCAGAAGCCTTGTGCCTCTTTCCTTATTATTGCTGTTGATCATCGGATGGACGCTGCTGCCCTTTCCCTGGTTCTGGACCCTGGCAGTGACCACAATTCTTTTGTTGGCCGCTGCGCTATCAGTAGCCTGGCATTTATTGCACAAGCCCGTTGATCAGACGATCCAGGCGCATCTGGGAGAGGTCGGCAGCTCGGTGAAGGATATCCTTTCCCAGTTCCTTTTCAGGATGATCGTGCTGGCCTACGAGGCTGTTTATTATACTGATGCTATTATCCGTACCAACTGGCGGATGATAGTCAGCCGAAAAAAACTGCTGGAATGGTCCTCTTCAGCGACCGTATCCCGGAATACCCGGACCGACGCCTGGTCGATCTACGGCATGATGTGGATCTCCCCCGCGGTAGCGCTGGTCTGTACCGGCCTCCTTATATATATGCATGATCCGGCCTCCTATGCCGAGTCCCCCCTGCTTGTCGCATGGCTCCTGGCCCCTGCCATCATCTGGCGACTGGGCCGCCCCGTTGGAGAGGAGGAAACCCTGCTTTCGGGAGAGCAATACCTGTTCCTTCGCCGCTCCGCCAGGAAAACCTGGGCTTTCTTTGAAGAGTTCGTGACAAAAGAAGATAACTGGCTGCCGCCCGATAATTACCAGAAACATCCTGTCGCTGTCATCGCCCACCGGACTTCTCCGACAAATATGGGACTCGCCCTGCTCGCCAACCTGGCCGCATGGGATTTTGGTTATATCGGCGGCGGTGAGCTGCTGCTCCGCTGTGACAATACCCTTGGATCGATGTCCAGGCTGGAACGCTACAAAGGACATTTTTTCAATTGGTATGATACAACGTCGATGCTACCCCTGCCCCCGCGGTATGTATCTACCGTAGACAGCGGTAATCTGTCCGGCCACCTGCTTACCTTGCGCCAGGGGTTCCTGGCCTTTAGTGAGCAGCCTGTTTTTAGCAGCCGTATTTTTGAAGGTCTTTATACCGCGGCAGATGTTATCCATGAGCTTTCGACTACAATCCATCTGGAAGCGGCCGAACGGTTAAAATCATTGCTAACCGATACCGGAGAGAAAAGCGTATCGCTCAGTACGGTGATCCATTTGCTTGATGAAGTGTCGATGATAGCAAAGCTCGCGGGTGATCTCAAGGTTTCGGGCAACGGATCAACTCCCTCCGGCAGCAAGGACGAAACAGAAAGTAGTAAGTGGATAAACAAATTGTCACTCCAGGTAACCTGTATTCTGGATGACCTGGCCCATTTATGCCCCTGGGCTGAACTGTTACCCGTCCCTTCACGATTTATTCATCTTGCAGCAGCCGATGATATTCCTTCTCTTCTTAGCCTGCGGGATTTGCCTGATCTGTTGTTGCCGGCCATCGACGTTTATGAACAGCAGTCTAACAGTCCCGAAGACAAGATCTGGCTTTCGCAGATGCGCAGTTCCCTGTTACAGGGCAGCGCCTTGGCCGGCAAAAGAATCAGTCAGTCCGGGCTGCTGGCTGAACAGTGCGAACACCTGAGCAACGCAGAGTACGACTTTTTGCTCGATAAGCCGACAGGGCTTTTGAGCATTGGTTATACTATGGAAGAACAGATCAAGGATGCAAGCTATTATGACCTGCTGGCGTCAGAAGCCCGGCTGGGTATCTTTGTCGCCATCGCCCAGGGAAAATTGCCGCAGGAAAGCTGGTTCTCCCTCGGGCGCCTGCTGACCTTTACGGGTGGAGACCAGGTACTGCTGTCCTGGAGCGGATCGATGTTCGAATATCTTATGCCGCAGTTGGTGATGCCAACGTATGAGAACACTTTATTGTACCAGACCTCGAAAGCAACCGTCCGACGCCAGATAGACTATGCCAGCCAGCAGCGGATCCCCTGGGGGATTTCGGAGTCGGCTTATAATACGGTAGATGCCAGCCTGAATTATCAGTATCGCGCCTTCGGAGTACCCGGGCTGGGACTAAAACGCGGCCTGAAAGAAGACCTGGTCATCGCGCCTTACGCTTCCATGCTGGCATTGATGGTGGCTCCCGCCAAAGCATGCTCGAATCTGCAGGTATTGTCCGCCGCGGGTTTCGAAGGGGAGTATGGCTTTTTTGAAGCGATAGATTATACTCCGAGCCGCGTGCCGCGTGGTAAGACCCATGCCATCATCCATTCTTTTATGGTGCACCACCAGGGAATGAGCCTGCTTTCGATGGCCTGGCTATTGCTTGACAAACCGATGCAACAACGATTTGCATCGGAGCTTCGCTTCCAGGCGACCTTGCTGCTGCTGCAGGAACGCAAGCCCAGAACGACCCTTTCCTTTTCACATACCCCCGATCCGACAGAAACGCATTCAGCTGCTACAGATATACCGGTACGCCGCATCACGACACCTCATACGCCCATACCCGAGATCCAACTGCTGGGAAATGACCGGTATCAGGTGATGATCACCAATTCCGGGGGAGGCTATAGCCGGTGGAAAGACATCGCCGTCACCCGCTGGCGGGAAGATACGATCAAAGATGATCGGGGAATATTCTGTTATATCAGAGACCTTTCAAGCGGAAATTTCTGGTCCAACACCTATCAGCCGACCCTCCATCCAGCAAAAGGTTATGAGGCCATCTTCACACAGGGACATGTTGAATTCCGACGGGAAGACTACGGTATCCAGACCAAAACAGAGATAGTGATCTCGCCGGAAGACGATACGGAAATGAGGCGGATAAGTATCACGAATAAAAGCTCTTCGACAAAAGAGCTGGAGATCACCAGTTATGCCGAAGTCGTCCTTGCAGGTCATGTCTCCGATGAAGTACATCCGGCGTTCAGCAACCTGTTCGTCCAGACGGAGATCCTGCGGGATTACAGAGCGATCTTTGTTACGCGACGTCCCCGCTCACAGGAAGAGACTCCTCCCTGGTTGTTTCACCTGATGGAGGTCCGGGGAGTCATCGCAGAGGCCGTATCTTACGAAACAGACCGCATGAAGTTCACAGGTAGGGGAAATACACTGGCTCACCCCCGGATTATGGAACAGACTGATCTGTCCGACAGCCAGGGACCTGTCCTGGATCCCATCGTATCGATCCGTTGCCGAATCACCGTAAAACCAGGTCAGACTGTTGTAGCAGACCTGATCTATGGGATCAGCGAAACAAGGGAGTCCTGCGAGAACCTGATGCATAAATACAAGGATCCGCATCTCAAAAATCGCGCCTTTGAGCTTTCCTGGACGCACAATCAGGTGCTTCTCCGGCAGATCAATGCAACAGAATCGGATGCCCAGCTCTATAACCAGCTGGCCGCGTCTGTCATTTATACTAACCCGGCATTGCGCGCCGAATCGGCCGTGATCCTCAATAATTTCAGAGGACAGTCCGGGCTGTGGAGCCATTCGGTCTCCGGTGATCTGCCCATCGTATTGCTGCATATCTATGACCAGGCCAACCTGGACCTGGTAAAGCAGATGATCCAGGCACACGCGTATTGGCGTCTTAAAGGGCTGGCCGTAGACCTGGTGATCTGGAACGAAGATTATGGCTCTTACCGCCAGACCTTGCAGGAAACGATCCTTGGACTGATAACCGCAGGAGCCGGCAACAATCCCGTTTATAACAAGCCAGGCGCCATTTTCGTAAAGTCCGCGGACCAGCTGTCTCCGGAAGACCGCACATTGTTTGAGAGCATCGCCCGCGTAATCATTTATGACAACAAAGGCAGCCTGTCCGAACAGGTTAACCGGGATTATGTTCAAAAGGCTTTACCCACATTACTCGAGGTCAAACAAGTACGGGCTCAAAGCCCGGCCGACACGACGAACATAGTGTCCGGTCTTGCGAATTTAGCCGAAGGGTTGTTGTTCTTCAACGGTTATGGCGGCTTTTCGCCCGATGGAAAAGAATATAAGATCATTACAGATCGGAAGAGCACGACCCCTGCGCCATGGGTAAATGTCATTGCCAACGCGGATTTTGGCACTGTCGTGTCGGAAAGCGGGTCCGCCTATACCTGGGCAGTCAATGCACATGAATACCGGCTGACACCCTGGAGCAATGACCCGGTAAGCGATGTCGGCGGAGAGGCCTTTTATCTCCGGGATGAAGAAACAGGACATTTCTGGTCTCCCTCACCGTTCCCGGCAAAGGGTGCGACGCCTTATCTCACCACACACGGTTTTGGTTATTCGAAATTTGAACATACCGAAGAAGGCATTTCTTCGGAAATGACCGTCTTCGTGGATAAGGCCCTGCCCGTGAAATTCGTGGTGATTACCATTAAAAACCAATCAGGACGCGAACGTAGGTTTTCGGCTACCGGATATCTCGAGATCATCTTAGGGGATCTGCGTTCCAAAACAAATATGCACATTCTGTCCGAACAGGATGGAAGCACAGGGGCATTGCTGCTGAGGAACAGGTATAATACTCCTTTTGCCGGCCGCGTCAGCTTTTTTAAGGTGGACGGCAGTAGTCATAGCTTTACCGCCGACAGACAGGAATTCCTCGGAAGGAACAGAGGTCCCGAAGATCCTCAGGCCCTGCGCCGGGAAAAGCTTTCCGGTAGAAGCGGGGCAGGCATGGACCCCTGCGCCGCATTGCAAATAAAATTCGAGCTGCTTGACAACGAAGAAAAGGAGATCATCTTCCAGATCGGTAATGGCGAGAATACCGAGGCGGTCCTCAGTCTGATCAGGCAGTTTTCTGACCAATCCAATGTTCTGGGATCGCTCCGGGATGTCCGGGAATATTGGAAGGAAATCTTGGGAACAGTACAGATCAATACACCCGACAAGGCACTGAACATGCTGGGGAATGGATGGCTCGCCTATCAGACTATCGCTTGCCGGCTCTTTGCACGGAGCGGTTTTTATCAATCCGGTGGGGCGTTTGGCTTCAGGGACCAGTTGCAGGATGTCCTTGCCCTGCTGGCTATCCGGCCGGCACTTGCCAGAGAACAGCTGCTGCTGAGCGCTTCCCGGCAGTTTGCCGAAGGAGATGTACAACATTGGTGGCATCCGCCGGAAGGCCGGGGCGTGCGAACCCGCTGCTCCGATGACCTGCTATGGCTGCCTTTTGCAGTAGCGCGTTATGTCAGCGCAACAGGGGATACTGCAATCCTCAATGAGAAGACCGGCTTCCTCGAAAGCCGGCTCCTGCAAGCCGAAGAAGACAGTCTGTATGACCTGCCGGTGAGCGGTAATCTCAGCGGTACACTTTATGAACATTGTAAACGCGCCATACAACATTCTCTTCAGTTCGGGGCACATCATCTGCCTCTCATCGGGTCGGGAGACTGGAATGACGGCATGGACCGCGTAGGAAATAAAGGACGGGGAGAAAGTGTGTGGCTGGCGTTTTTTCTGTATGATGTACTGTTACGTTTTGGCAGGGTCGCCGGCGGATACGGAGATGCCGGCTTCGAAGCCAGCTGCAGAACGTCCGCTGCCGCTTTACAGTCCGCGATAGAAACCTCCGCCTGGGATGGGCAGTGGTACCTCCGCGCCTATTTCGATGATGGAAGCCCGCTTGGGTCAAAGGACAATGAAGAATGCCGGATCGATGCGATCGCACAAAGCTGGTCGGTCTTATCCGGGGCAGGTGACCCTGTAAGAACACCCATCGCCATGGCATCGCTGGATAAATATCTTGTAAAAAGGGACCTGAAGCTGATCCAGTTGCTGTCGCCTCCCTTTAATGCACATCAGCTTAATCCGGGTTATATTATGGGTTATGTGCCAGGCATCCGGGAGAACGGAGGACAATACACACACGCTGCCGTTTGGACACTGATGGCCTTTGCAGCTATGGGTCAGCGGGAGAAGGTCTGGGAATTGTTCAGCCTGATCCAGCCGTTGAATCATTCGTCGGATCCGAAGTCGGTCGCAGTTTATAAAGTAGAGCCCTATGTCATGGCTGCCGATGTCTATGCCAGCGTTTCTCACGAAGGAAGAGGTGGCTGGACCTGGTATACGGGTTCCGCCGGCTGGATGTATCAGTTTATTACCGGCAGCCTGCTTGGTATGGAGCTTCGGCAGGGCCGGTTATACTTTAAACCTTGTTTTCCTCTGGATTGGCCATCGGTGAATATTACTTACCGCTCTGGCAGGGCGACTTATGATATCACCGTTTTCCAGGAGACGTCGATGACAGACGGGACCTGGTGGATGATGGACGGGAAGCGCAGAGACGGTGGCATCGACCTGGCAGATGACGGGTTACAGCACTCGGTAGAGGTGCATGTGGCAGAAGTGCGCGTTAACTAGCAAAGGCCATGCGGGGACGTTGCTGCATGTTCCATAGTATCCGGGCAAAGACGATACCCGCCATCGCCATGCCGGCTCCGACCAAAGAGGGGGAATTGTACCCGAAGCCTGCAGCAATGGGCCATCCGCCAAAAAGGGCGCCAAGCGCATTTCCAATGTTGAATGCGGCCTGGGTCGCGGCCGCACCGATAAGCTCTCCCTCCGTCGCCGTACGGATCATCAGCATCTGGATCGGGGTTGCCAGCGCGATCGACAAGGCAGCGGCGATGAATGTAAAACAAAGCGACAGTACCTGGTAAGAGGAAAAGAAAAAGATCAGCACCAATACCATAGCCATAGAGACCAGCAGGATAGTGCAGGCCTTTACCGGTTCCATCTTGTCTGCCAGTTTTCCTCCGATAATGTTGCCGACTACCATTCCCAAACCAGCCAGGATCATGATATAGGAAACCGTATTAGCGGAAAAATGGGATACATCGGTCATGAGAGGAGCGATGTAGCTGATCCAGGCAAACAGACCGCCCGTACCGATGGCAGTCATCAAAATGATCAGCCAGGGTTCCCAGCGCCTGAATACACCCAACTCCGATTTGAAATTGCCGGAACGGCTGATGGGAATAACCGGCATCCATAGCTGAAGGAATATTAGCGTGATCACTCCGATCAGTGTGACAATAGCAAAAGTATATCTCCAGGAGTAGTGATGCCCGACATAAGTGCCCAGGGGGACGATCAGCAGGTTGGCGAGCGTCAGTCCGGCAAACATCATCGAGATGGCCCGGGCCTCTTTTCCCTTGTCGGCAAGCCTGCTGGCTACCACCGATCCAACCCCAAAAAAGGCGCCATGGGGCAGTCCGGCCAACAGCCGTATCACCAGCAGTGAGCTGTTGCCCGGAGCGATGATCGATAGCCCATTGAACAGTGTGAATATGCCCATCAGGGCAAGAAGGATCTTTTTGGGTCCAAAATTACCGCTGATCGCGACCAGCAGCGGAGCTCCGATAACCACACCTGCCGCATAGGCCGAGATCAGGTGGCCGGCAACAGGAATACTGATCTGAAAATCCCGGGCGATGTCCGGTAGCAGCCCCATCATGACAAATTCTGTGGTGCCGATGCCCAGACCGCCCAATGCGAGAGGAACTAAATATTTCTTCAAGGTGATTGTCTACATACGGCTTTTTCACAATCTTTTCCCGCGCAAAGATAAAGATATTCGAAGAAATGGGTGCAGGTGGGCAACACACGCACCGGTGGATCAAATTACTGTGATCAGAGCATTGCCGTCACGTACCTGTAGCCTGCCAAAGGAGACACAAAGGTTTTTGGGCATACCATATGACCGTAAATCCTGCTCAAACGCTCCAGCTTCTTCCTCCGCCACAGCCACCAGTAGCCCGCCGCTGGTCTGCGGATCGGCAAGAATATATCGCTGTTCATCCGATAGTTCACTTATCTTATGGCCATAGCTGTTCCAGTTCCGCTGCGTACCGCCTGGAAAACATCCCAGCCGGAGATAGTACGGCAGGGAGGAAATGACGGGGACCTTACCGAATTCAATAGTCGCTGATAAACCACTGCCTTCGCACATTTCAGCCAGATGCCCCAGTAATCCGAAGCCGGTGACGTCGGTCATTGCCTTGACACCGTCGGACCGGCCAAAGATCTCTCCAAGCTTATTTAGCGTTACCATACTTTGCAAAGCAATAGCCGCATCTTCGGAACGGAGCTGACCCTTTTTCTGGGCTGTAGAAAGGATCCCAACCCCCAGGGCCTTGGTCAGGTAAAGCCGGCAGCCGGCGGTGGCTGTAGAGTTTCGCTTTAACTGGGGAATGTTGACGAGGCCGTTGACAGCAAGACCAAAGACCGGTTCGGGACAGTCGATACTATGCCCGCCCGCAAGTGTGATGCCAGCCTCGGCACAAATAGCTCTCGATCCTTCCAGCACTTTCTGAGCCGCTTCAGGAGGCAATTTATCGATAGGCCAGCCCAGGATGGCAATGGCAAGGACTGGTTTGCCACCCATCGCGTAGACGTCGCTTATCGCATTGGCAGAGGCGATACGGCCAAAATCAAATGCGTCATCTACTATCGGCATGAAAAAGTCGGTGGTAGAGATAAGTGCCGTGCCATTGCCCAGATCGAGGACTGCGGCATCATCCCGTTTATCATTGCCTACAAGCAGCCTGGGATCGGCCGGAGCGACAAGAGGACTGTGAAGGATCCTGTCCAGGATGGCAGGGCTGATCTTGCAGCCGCAGCCTGCACCATGTGAATATTGTGTCAATTTTATTTCAGAGATGTTCATAGTCATTTGTTTAATGTTGTGCCCAAACTGGGACTTTGGCCGGTGCCGCTGGCCGTCTCGGGTTTGCCGGTTCCCGCGCCGGCAAGACCACGCGCAAAATCGAGGACCCGCCTGGCGTTGAAGGCAGGGTCGCTGTTGTCAAGTGGGACAGGAAAGATCCTGTCACTGCTGCGGTGCTTCAAAGCCGTGCGATAGGTTTTGTCATAATAAAACAACACGAGACGGATAAATTCATCCATCCGGTCTTCCCTGATCGCGATGATCGCCCGTTTGGCCTGTTCGAAGCCAAGGCGTTTGCGAATGCGATCGGTACATTCCACAAGAAAGTCCTTATCCAATGGACCATACTCTTTTACCAGGGCTTCTACTCGCTGATCGACAGCAACCTGCAGGTCAATGAGCGGGGACTGCTGCATACGATGCCAGAATGATCGGGGGATGCTGCATTTACCAATATTGAGGCTTTCATCCTCCACCCATATTTCCCGTTGAGGGTCCAGACGGCTCAACTCATCAGCGAAGTTATTTTCGAATTGCTCCTGTGAAGGCTGGATCAATTTATTGAGCGTTCCATATGTTGAGCCCTGGTGTTGTGCAATGCCTTCCAGATCGATGACCTGTTCACCAGGCAAACGCAGTTGTTGAAGTATTTTTGTCTTACCCGAGCCGGTCAAACCTCCAAGTACATTGAGGCGATAGTCTTCTTCAAACTGGCGAAGCACCCATTTGCGATAGCCTTTATAACCACCCTTGACAAGAAATACTTCAAAACCATAGAGGTCAAGAGCCCAGGCCATAGCCCCGCTGCGCATACCACCCCGCCAGCAATGCACGGCTATCTTTTTTTGAGGGGCCATCTCCAATGACTGCCGGATGAATCCGGACCATTTGGGCCCAGCCAGATCAAAACCCAGCAGTATTGCGGCTTCTCTGCTTTCCTGTTTATACGTTGTCCCTACCAGTACCCGCTGCTCATTACTGAATAATGGCAAATTCGACGCCCCCGGGATATGTCCTTTTTCGAACTCGGCCGGTGTACGCACGTCCGCAACCGGCACGGTGTCCCGTATCTTTATAAGCTCTTCGATTTCGATCCTGTGGATCATTATTTTCCTTTACCGATCTTTTTAAGGCCGGATCGGTTGGTAAATATACTGTAAGCCGGCGATCTGTATCTTTGGAATTGATAAAAAACAGGGTATGCAACCACGCG
>Ga0310811_10001750_pt1 | contig 26999 bp, 24 predicted proteins | sample YCmetagenome_FD_207642 | JGI IMG/M metagenome (GOLD analysis project Ga0310811, IMG submission 207642) | Soil microbial communities from experimental microcosm in Duke University, North Carolina, United States - YC | ecosystem: Engineered > Artificial ecosystem > Soil microcosm > Unclassified ... | reverse complement strand
GGCGGGTTGAAAATGCCGGACATATCTCAGTGCCTCTAGGGGTAGTCTTGGTAGTCGACCAGAATCGCGTCAGCGCCCTCGAATTTGAAGGTCATCCGCCAATTGCCGTTGACCTTGACCGCAAAGTGCCCGGCTAGGCGTCCCTGCAGTTCGTGAAGATTCCAGTCCGGCAAGTTCATGTCCTGTGGTGACTGCGCCTCATCAAGCCGGTGCAACTGACGTTTCAATTTCGCGGCATGATCAGGCCGAATGCCTGCCTTGCTTTCATTCACGAAGAAGGCTTCCAGCCCTTTGTGCTCAAACGACTTGATCATGTCCTCCCACGCCCAGCCGTCCTTTGTATAGCGTATAGCCACACTATACATCAACAATCATTCAAAATCCAGCATCGCCCAGCGACGGGTCGCCGCAATCCAGTTAGGCAACGCCCACCGAATCAATAAACGCCAATAGCCGGCTATTGCTTTCTTCAATACCGTAGTAAGACGCGCGAGTCCTCGCCTCAGCGGCCGATGCCTCGCGAGCGGCATCATCGGTCAGGAAGCGCGCCATCGCGTTCGCCATTGCACTGATGTCGCCGATCGGCACCAGGGCTCCAGCTTTGCCGCCGTCCAGAATCTCGCGCGGCCCGGTCGGGCAATCCGTCGCGACAATGGCCTTGCCCATCGCCAAGGCTTCCAGCAGCACCATCGGCATCCCTTCGTATTTCGAACTCAGCACCAACACCGACGCGCGTGCCACGATGGGATGTGGATTGTCCTGGTGGCCGGCAAAATGCACCCGATCGTGTATTCCCAGGTCGCGCGCCAAATTCTGCAGTTCTTGGCGGTATGCGCCATTTCCGACGATAACGAGGTGTTCTGCGACGGGACGACGCTTTACCAGCTCGGCATAAGCGCGCAACAGGGTTCGGTGATCTTTCTGAACCTCGTCGAGACGTGCTACGGAAACAATGTAGGGCGCGCCAATGGGCGTGACCTGAACGTTATCGTTATATACGGAAGCGCCTTCGCGGATCGAGTCGATATCGATAGCGTTCGGCAAAACGATGACCCGCTGCAGCTTGCCGTCGAAAATCCGCGCCGCTTCGTCGGCCATATGCTGGTTCAACGCGGCTACGCCGTGATAGCGCCGGTACTGGGTCAGCATGCGCCGGATCTTGCGGGGCCTGCCGCCAAGGCGCGCGTAAAAGCTGAAGTGATTGACACCTAGCCACGCGACACCGAAGCGTCCGGACAGGCGCCGCAACGACATGTCGAAGTCAACAATCACGTCGACGCTTTGCGCAAGCTGCGCCACACGTTTTGTCAGGTGCGGTCGCACCGCCAATGTGTTGTGGACGTCACGCGCGATACGCCCCAGCTTGCCGAGACGCTGCTCGGATCGCTTCTCCTGAAAATACTTGAGCCACGGGCGGTCCGCCAATACCTCGACCTCGACATCGGTCGGAATCTGCGCCCGAAACCGGTTTTCGAGCGCCGGCGACGTGTACATTACCGATAGAGAGACTTTAAAGCGTGTCCGATCGAGAATTCTCAGCCACTGGATGACCGACGACTCGATCCCGCCGTCGTTGAAAGCGGTGATGTGGAAGAGAACGCGGACGCGTTCGCCCAGCGCCAAGACAGGATATTCGCGCCTTGCGTGCGCGGGGGCGTTCGGCGCCCCGATTTTCATTTCCATGTTGAAGCCCACCGATACGATTTCTCTATATCGGCGCAAGCCGGCAACAGTTAAGTGATATGTAACTAAATATTTACGACGAAGAGCGTGCGTGGATGCCAAGCTGGGCTGCGGCTACTGTCGGAGCAACGGCCGCGCTTGCGTCGCATCGAGCACCGGCGTCTTCGCAGTACGTGGGCGAGCGCGCACGGCGCGCCATATGCCATGTTCCGGTCCAGCCTGCGCGTGACCGGAACACGGAAAATCGGTGCTCCTGCGCGCCGCCGAACGGTGCGGGAAGTGCGATAATGTCGCGATTCTCGAAACGCACGCGCATTACCATGGCCATCTCGCTCAAAAACGAACATGACATCGCGCACATGCGCGTCGCCTGCCGGCTTGCCAGCGAAGTGCTCGACTACATCACCCCGTTCGTTAAGCCTGGCGTGACGACCGGCGAACTCGACCGGCTGTGCCATGAGTACATGCTGAATGAACAAGGCAGCGTTCCGGCCCCGCTGAATTACCAGCCGCCTGGCTATCCGCCGTATCCGAAGGCCACCTGTATCTCGGTGAATGACGTGATCTGTCATGGCATTCCAGGCGACAAGCCGCTGAAGAATGGCGACGCGTTGAATATCGACGTCACGATCATCAAGGACGGCTACTTCGGCGACACCAGCAGGATGTTCATTGCCGGCGAGGCGTCGATACTCGCGAAACGCCTGACGCAGATCACCTTCGAGTGCATGTGGCTCGGCATCGAACAGGTACGCCCCGGCGGCCATCTCGGCGATATCGGCGCGGCGATCCAGCGGCATGCCGAATCGCATGGCTACAGCGTGGTGCGCGAGTATTGCGGCCACGGCATCGGCACCGCGTTTCACGAAGACCCGCAAGTCCTTCACTACGGCCGCGCCGGCACCGGCCCCGAACTGAAGCCGGGGATGATCTTTACCGTCGAGCCGATGATCAACGCCGGCCGCCGCGACATTCGCGCGATGCCGGATCAGTGGACTATCAAGACGAAAGACCGCAGCCTGTCCGCGCAGTGGGAACACACTGTGCTGGTGACCGACACGGGCCACGAGGTGCTGACGATATCGGCTGGCACGCAAGCCAGGCCGTCGGTCGTCGCGGCGGTGGCCTGACAGCGGCGCGCCCAGCCGGCGAGCCGCAGCTCCCCGGTGGCTTAGCCGGGCGCTCTAACGTGGCTGCACAATGTCCGGTGCGGCGGGCGGCAAGATGCCCGTCACCGGCGACATCTGCGGCGCGGCACGCGGAACGTTTTGGCGTGCCGCGCGCTTCAGCTTATTTTCCAACGCAAACCTTGACCGTCTGACCATGAGCGCACCTGCCGCCGCCGATACGTCCCATTCGTTGCGCACCGAGTTGAAGGCGGCCAAGACCGCGCTGCTGAGTACGTTCGAGCACGCCGGCAAGGTCGACAGCCTGATGCAGTCGCTCGCCAAGCTGGTCGATCAATCGCTTGAAAAGGCGTGGCGAAACTGCGCCATGCCTGCCTCGCTGGCACTGCTGGCGGTCGGTGGCTTTGGACGCGGCGAACTCGCGCCGCATTCCGATATCGATATCGTCGTGCTGCTCGACGCCGAGCCGGACGCCGCGCTGAGCGAACGGATCGAACGCTTCATCGGACTTGCATGGGACATGGGCCTGGAGCTCGGCAGTAGCGTTCGGACCGTTGAGCAGTGCATCGAAGAGGCACGTCAGGACGTGACCGTGCAGACTTCGCTGCTCGAAGCGCGCCGGATCGTTGGGGACGTGCAGCTGTTCGACGGATTCTCGCGGCGATACCGTCAGGCACTTGACCCACGGGCATTTTTCACCGCCAAGGTGCTCGAAATGCGCCAGCGGCACGCGAAGTTCCAGGACACGCCCTACAGCCTCGAGCCGCATATCAAAGAAAGTCCGGGCGGCTTGCGCGATTTGCAACTGATCCTGTGGATCACGCGCGCGGCCGGATTTGGCAGCAGTTGGCGTGAGTTGCATGCGCGCGGGCTGATTACAGACCGCGAAAAGGCCGAGTTGCGCCGCAACGAGCAATTTTTGAAGGCGCTGCGCGCGCGGCTGCACACTATCGCAGGCCGCCGGCAGGATATCCTCGTGTTCGACCTGCAAAGTGCGCTGGCAACGGCGTCCGGCTACCGGCCGAACAGCGCGAAACGTGCCAGCGAACAGTTGATGCGCCGGTACTACTGGGCGGCAAAGGCCGTCACCCAGCTGGCGACGATCGTGATTCAGAACATCGAAGCCCAGCTGTTTCCAATCACCAGCGGCATCACGCGGCAACTGGGCAAAGACTTCGTCGAAAAGCAGGGGACGCTCGAGATCCTCAGCGACGATTTGTTCGAGCGCAGGCCGAACGCCATTCTCGAAGCGTTCCTGCTGTATCAGCGCACACCCGGCGTAAAAGGTTTCTCGGCGCGGACCCTGCGGGCGCTTTACAACGCGCGGGACGTCATGGACCTGCACTGGCGCCGCGATCCGGAAAACCGGCGCCTGTTCATTGAAATCCTCAAGCAGCCCGAAGGGATCACGCACGCCTTGCGACTGATGAATCAGACCAGCGTGCTCGGCCGCTATCTGCTCAACTTCCGTCGCATCGTCGGGCAGATGCAGCACGACCTGTATCACGTGTACACGGTCGATCAGCATATTCTGATGGTGCTGCGCAATATTCGGCGCTTCGCGATTGCGGAACATGCGCACGAATATCCATTCTGCAGCCAGTTGATCTCGAACTTCGAACGCCCGTGGGTACTATGTGTCGCCGCGCTGTTCCATGACATCGCGAAGGGGCGCGGCGGCGACCATTCGAAGCTGGGCATGGTCGATGCGCGGCGATTCTGCCGCGAGCATGGCATCGATGCGGACGACACCGCGCTGATTGTATGGCTGGTCGAACAGCATCTGACGATGAGCCAGGTGGCGCAAAAACAGGACACCAGCGATCCCGAGGTGATCCGGCGCTTCGCCGAGGTGGTTGGCGACGAGCGACGACTCACCGCGCTGTACCTGTTGACCGTTGCCGATATTCGCGGCACCAGTCCGAAGGTCTGGAACGCGTGGAAAGGCAAGCTGCTCGAGGATCTGTATCGGATCACGCTGAACGTGCTCGGCGGCGCGCAGCCGGACGCGCATGCCGAACTGCACGCCCGCAAGGACGAAGCCCTGGCGCTGCTGCGCCTGCAAACCGTCCCGGACGGCGCGCATCGCGCACTGTGGGATGAACTCGACGTCGCCTTTTTCTTGCGCCACGACGCGGCCGACATCGCATGGCAGACGCGTGCGCTGCATGCCCACGTGCATACCGACGCGCCAATCGTCCGAACGCGCCCTTCGGCAATCGGCGAAGGCCTTCAAGTGCTGGTCTATCTGAAGGACCGCCCGGATCTGTTCGCCGGCATTTGCGCCTACTTCGACCGGACCGGGCTGTCGGTGCTGGATGCGCGCGTCAATACGACACGACACGACTACGCACTGGACAACTTCCTGGTTGCGTTCCCCGACGACAGCATCCACTATCGCGATATCGCCAACCTGGTCGAACAGCAGTTGTCCGAACGGCTCAAGTCGCAGAACCTGCTGCCCGAGCCGTCGAAGGGCCGGCTATCGCGGCTGTCGCGCACCTTCCCGGTAACGCCGCGTGTCGACCTGCGTGCCGACGAGCGCGGACAGTATTACATCTTGTCCCTATCGGCGAACGACCGACCAGGGCTGCTTTATTCTGTGGCGCGGGTCCTCGCCGAACACGGCATCGGCGTGCACGCGGCACGAATCAATACACTTGGCGAACGCGTCGAAGACGTGTTTCTGCTCGACGGCCGCGGGCTGTCGGACAGCCGCCTGCAAATTCAACTCGAAACGGAGTTACTGCGCGCGATCGCGGTATGAACTTTATGCGCATCAAGCTCACCGCGAAACATCCTCGTCCGGCATCGCCGGACCGTCGACCCGTGCGCCCCGGTGCAACCAGGAAGCCTGGACAACCAACGGGAACGCGCGGCACGGCGTCGGGCGGTAGCGGCGGCGGCAGTAAGGCAAGCGCCACGGCCGGCCGCAGCGCGTTCCAGAAGCCGGGCGTCGAGCGCCGTCACGACTCGGCACCGGGCGCGCGCGGTGCGCGGCCGGAAGACAGCGGCTCTGGGCGCGGACGGCGGCCCGGAGACGGCGGTTCCGGCCGTGGCGCGCGGCCGGAAGGCAGTGGGTTCGGTCGTGACAGCCGGCCCGAAGGCGGCGGCTTCGGCCGCAGCGCACGGCCGGAAGGCGGTAGATTCGGCCGTGACGGCCGGCCTGAAGGCGGCGGTTCTGGCCGCCGTGAGCGGCCGGAGGGCGGCGGCTTTGGTCGCAGCGCGCGGCCGGAAGGCGGTGGGTTCGGTCGTGACGGCCGGCCCGAAGGCAGCGGCTTTGGCCGCCGTGAACGGCCGGAAGGCGGTAAGTTCGGCCGTGACAGCCGGCCCGAAGGCGGCAGCTTTGGTCGCAGCGCGCGGCCGGAAGGCGGTGGACCCAACCGTAGCCGGCCACCCGAGAACGGCGGTTCCGGCCGCGGCGCGCGGCCCGACGGCAGTAGAGTCGGCCGCGGAGCGGCGCCCGGCGGCGGCGAATCGGCGCGCGCCGAACGGCGTTACGGCGACACATCAGCGCCGCGCGGCGGAAACGGAGAGCGGCCACGCCGCGCGAATGATGACCGCGCTGTGCGCTCGTATGGCGCCAGCGCCACGGCGAGCAAACCGCGCTTCCAGCGTAATGACACGGAACGTCCCGCGCACCCCAGCGATGGCAGGACGCGCCGTGCCGAAACAGGCGCGCGGCCGGCGCGCTCCGATGAGCATCGTCTTGGCCGCTTCGAACCGGCCCCCACTCGCCGAGCCGAAAGCGGCGTCCAAGAGCGTCGTGCCGAAGAGACCCGCTCTCGCGGCTTCGACCGCGACCGTCCTCGCCATGCAACGGCTGATCGCGTGAATCCAGCAGCCCGTCAACTCGCCGAGCGTCTCGGCACTCGTACCGGTGCACGCGAAAGCGGCGGCCCACGCGATGACGACCGTCGCACCGGCGCCCCGCGCCGCCCCATCGAAGGCGCATCCCGCCGCTTCGGGCCGACCGGCGGCGCAAGCGCGCTTGCCAACGCGGGAGACCGCGCGAAGCCAGCAGACACCAGAGCCCGGCCGCAGCCTGGACGGCCAGCGGGCCAATCCGGCACGCATTCGACGTCGTCGCTCACGCACGACGATGCACCGGGCCAGATGCGATTGTCCAAGCGCATGTCGGAACTTGGGCTGTGTTCGCGCAGGGAGGCCGACGAGTGGATCGAGAACGGCTGGGTTCGCGTCGATGGCCATCGAGTCGATACGCTCGGCGCGAAGGTCACGCCCAGCCAGCACATCGAAGTGCTGCACAACGCGCGCGCCGCGCAGGCAAAACAGGTGACGATCGTGGTGCACAAGCCGGTCGGTTATGTGTCGAACCAGCCCGAAGGCGACTATCCGCCCGCCGTGGTGCTGGTGACGCCGGAAAACCGCTGGTCCGGCGATGCCGCGCCGCTACGCTTCTCAGCCACGCATTTGCGCTCGCTGGCGCCGGCCGGTCGGCTCGACATCGACTCCACCGGCCTGCTGATCCTGACGCAGGACGGCCGGATCGCCAAGCAACTGATCGGCGAGCATTCGGACATCGACAAGGAATATCTGGTGCGCGTGCGCTACGGCGACGTCGAGCAGAACGTCGACCAGCAGTTTCCAGCGCACCAGCTCGAATTACTCCGGTACGGCCTCAGCCTCGATGACGTGCAGTTGAAGCCCGCTCAGGTGACTTGGCAGAACGGCGAGCAATTGCGGTTCGTGTTGCGCGAGGGTCGCAAGCGGCAGATTCGCCGCATGTGCGAACTGGTGGGGCTCGAGGTCCTCGGCCTGAAGCGCGTGCGAATGGGCGATGTCACACTCGGCGCACTTCCGCCCGGTCAATGGCGTTATTTGCAACCCGGCGAAAGTTTCTGACCATCCCTCATCGCCGCGCCATCCGCGCGCTGGCGATGCCACCGCTCCAGTGTACTGTTCCGGCTGCGCACAATTTTTGACTTCGGTACCATGCGGCAACAGTCGCATCTCAACTTACCGAAAATTCCACGCGAAACCCAGCTATGTACACGGAAATCATTTTGCGGCCAACGCCGCGCGGCGTCGAACTCGTCAGTGGCAAGCGACGGCTTGACGCATTGCTCGCGCTGCGCGACGAAGTCGTCGTATTCAGTCCAGGCTTAGGCGATGTAGTCATCGCCCGCCTCCCCGATGGCCGACTGCAAGCGTCGGCACACCCGCAGCACGTCGCGCTATTTCGCTAATCGCGCGCTTCCAGGACACGGCCCCGCCCCTGCGCCGCGTCGCCGTGGCGCGTGCCCGTCCAGGGATCAATCGTCACTGTTCGGATCGAGGTCCGGAAACAGCACTTCGGTGAAGCCGAACTTGGAGAAATCGGTAATTCGCATCGGGTAGAGCTTGCCGATCAAGTGGTCGCACTCGTGCTGCACCACGCGCGCATGAAACCCGTCGGCCACGCGATCGATCGGCGTGCCGTATTGGTCGTAGCCGGTGTAACGCACCATCGACAAGCGACTCACCACGCCGCGCAACCCCGGCACCGACAGGCAGCCTTCCCAGCCTTCCTCCATGTCGAGCGATACCGGCGTTACAGTGGGATTGATCAGTACGGTTTCCGGGACCGGCGGCGCGTCCGGGTAGCGGGCATTCGACCCGAAGCCGAAAATTACCACCTGCCGGTCGACGCCGATTTGCGGCGCGGCCAGCCCCGCGCCGTTCGCGTCGTGCATCGTTTCGAACATGTCCTGGATCAACGCATGCAGTTCCGGCGTGTCGAATTTGTCGACCGGCTCGGCAATGCGCAGGAGCCGGGGGTCACCCATCTTCAGAATCTCACGAATCATTGCGTATACCCTCCAAGAGCTTGCGCATACCATCTTCGTCGATTACGGCAATCCCAAGTTCCTCGGCCTTCGCTAGCTTGCTGCCGGCATCCGCACCGGCGACTACATAGTTGGTTTTCTTCGACACCGATCCTGCCACCTTCGCGCCAGCCGCTTCCAGCATCTCCTTCGCGTCCTCGCGCGACAGGCTCGGCAAGGTGCCGGTCAGCACCACGGTCATCCCGGCCAGCGCCCCTTGCGGGGTTCTCGGCGCCGGCGGTCCCTCCGGCCAAGTCACGCCGGCCGCGCGCAATTGGTCGATCACCAGCCGGTTGTGCGGCTCCGAAAAGAAGTTGTGCAGCGCTTCCGCGACCACCGGCCCGACATCGTTGACTTCGAGCAATTGTTCCATGGACGCCTCCATCAGAGGATCGAGCGAGCCGAAATGATGCGCCAGATCCTTGGCCGTCGCCTCGCCAACGTGGCGAATGCCGAGCCCGTAGATAAAACGCGGCAAGGTCGTGCGCTTCGCATGATTGAGCGAGTCCAGCAGGTTTTGCGCCGACTTCTGCGCGAAGCGATCCAGTTCGGCCAGTGTCGAGAAGCCCAGGCTGAACAGGTCCGCAGGCGTGCGAATCAGATTCTGTTCGACCAACTGGTCGATGATCTTTTCGCCGAGACCGTCGATGTCCAGCGCGCGGCGTTGCGCGAAGTGCCACAGCGCCTGCTTGCGCTGTGCCGCACAAACCAGCCCCCCGGTGCAGCGCGCGATCGCTTCGTCGGGCAGCCGCTCGATCTTTGAACCGCACACCGGGCACGCGGTCGGCATCAGGAAAGGCTGCGCGTGCGCCGGGCGCCGCTCCTTCAGCGAGCCGACCACTTCCGGAATCACGTCGCCGGCGCGCCGTACGATCACAGTATCGCCGATCAGGATGTCCTTGCGTCGAACCTCGTCTTCGTTATGCAGCGTCGCGTTGGTCACGGTCGCGCCGCCGACGAAGACTGGCTCCAGCCGTGCCACCGGCGTGATCGCGCCGGTTCGGCCGACTTGCACATCGATCGCGATCAGCTTCGTCAGCGCCTCCTGCGCCGGGAATTTGTGCGCCAGCGCAAATCGCGGTGCGCGCGACACATACCCGAGGCGATCCTGCTCGTCGCGACGGTTGACCTTATGCACCACGCCGTCGATGTCATACGGCAAGGTCGCGCGCCGTTCGCCGACCCGGCTGAAGAAGCCCTTCAATCCGGCCGCGCCGTGCACCACCGAGCGCTCCTTGTTGACGGGCAGACCGAGTTCCACGTACCAATCAAGCAGATGCTCGTGCGTGTCCGGCATCTCGCTGCCTTCCAACACCCCGATGCCGTACGCGAAAAACGACAGCGGCCGCTTGGCGGTGATGCGCGGATCGAGTTGCCGCAGACTGCCGGCCGCGGCGTTGCGCGGGTTCGCGAACTCGCGCTGCCCCGCGTGGCGCTGCGCCTCGTTCAGCCGCTCGAAGTCGCGCTTGAACATCAATACCTCACCGCGCACGTCGATCACTTTCGGCACGTTGTCGCCCTTCAGCCGCAGCGGCAGGGAGCGGATCGTCCGGACGTTGGCGGTCACATCCTCGCCCGTTGCGCCGTCGCCGCGCGTCGCCGCCCGCACGAAAGCGCCGTCCACGTAGCGTAAAGAAATCGCCAAGCCGTCGAACTTCAATTCGCACGCGTATTCGACGTCGTCATGACCGACTGCCTCCGAGACGCGCCGGTCGAAGGCATCGATGTCTTCGTCCGCGAAGCCGTTGTTCAGCGAGAGCATCGGCGAGGTGTGCACCACCGGCACAAAACCGTCCGCCGGCTGGCCGCCGACGCGCTGCGTCAGCGAGTCGGGCGTGACCAGATCCGGATTGTCGAGTTCGATTTGTTCCAGTTCTTTGAACAGCGCGTCGTACTCCGCGTCCGGCAACTCCGGCTGGTCGAGCACGTAATAGGCGTAGTTCGCGCGCTCAAGTTCGGCGCGCAGCCAGACGGCGCGATCGGTCGGCCGGTCGACGGGTGGCTTTTGGGTGGTTGCTGTCATGGTGAAGCGGCTAGTCGGTCCAACACTTTCCTAAGGCTCGTTACGCAGATATCCCACTTTGCTCGGGTCGCGCATCATGAACGTGACCAGGCCAGCAATCGCGCACATCACGGTAACGTACCAGTAGAACACCGGTTCGTGGCCATTCGATTTCAGCCACAGCGCGACCGCTTCCGCGGAGCCGCCGAAGAGCGCGTTACCGACCGCATACGACAGGCCGACACCGAGCGCGCGCACTTGCGGCGGGAACATCTCCGCTTTGATCAACCCGCTGATCGACGTATACAAGCTGACGATGAACAGCGCGGCGACCACCAGCACGAACGCCACGTAAGGGCTCGATACGGACTTCAGCGCGTGCAGCAGCGGCACGGTGAACAGCGTCGCGAGCACACCGAAGGCGACCATCGACGCACGCCGGCCGATCCGGTCCGACAATGCGCCGAAGAACGGTTGCGCAATCATGTAGACGAACAGCGCGGCGGTCATCACCGCGCTGGCGGTCTTCGCATGCATCCCCGCGCTGTTCACCAAGTACTTCTGCATATAGGTGGTGAAGGTGTAGAAGATCAGCGAGCCGCCCGCGGTGAAGCCGACCACGGCCAGGAACGCGCGACGGTGCATGAGCAGCCCGCGCAGGGTGCCCGCTTCCTTGCGCCCGCGCGTTTCGGCCGTGCTGGTCTCCTCGAGCGACTTGCGCAGGTACAGCGACACCAGCGCCGCCAGCGCGCCAACCGCGAAGGGAATCCGCCAGCCCCACGCCTTGAGCTCTTCGGTGGTCAATAATTGCTGCAAAATCACCAGTACCAGCAAGGCGACCAGTTGCCCGCCGATCAGCGTCACGTACTGGAACGATGCGAAGAAGCCGCGCCGCCCTCGCAGCGCGACCTCGCTCATATAGGTCGCGCTGGTACCGTATTCGCCGCCGACCGAGAGGCCCTGCAAAAGACGCGCCATGAGCAGCAGCGCCGGGGCCGCGACGCCGATGGACGCATAGGTGGGCAGCACCGCGATCATTAGCGAACCGAAGCACATCATGAGCACCGAGATCATCATCGCGGTGCGGCGGCCATGCTTGTCCGCAATGCGGCCGAACAACCAGCCGCCGATCGGACGCATCAGGAAGCCGGCCGCGAACACACCGGCGGCATTCAGCAACTGGGTAGTGGGATTGCCGCCCGGGAAGAATGCCGGGGCGAAGTACAGCGTGCAAAACGAGTAAACGTAGAAATCGAACCACTCGACCAGATTGCCGGATGATGCGCCGACGATGGCGAGAATACGCCGTCGATCATCGGCTCGTTGCACTGCGGTGGACACTGTGCTCATTTCGTATTTGCCTCCTCTTTATGTATACAACCCCTCTTGACGCGGATGCACGATGGAATGGCGACGGACCGCGCCACCTTCCATAACCTTTCAGACTACGAAAGCCGATGATTGTAACGGCAAGGACAGGATGACGTCACGGCAATCGGGCACAGTAGCTACGCGGCTCGGGGCATGCTTTTTAAGAGTGCTGACAAGACCCCACAGGCTGTCTGTGGCGAGTCCATCACGCGGACATGAGTGTCTGTCCGCTCGGCAGGCGTGGCTCGACGCTATCGATGGCCTGCCGCACCGCGTCGATCGACGGCGGATGGCCTTCATCACCCACCGACACAGCACGGCCCGGGTGGTCAATGCCGAAATGACTGCGCGAAGTGGCGGCAAAAATCATTACGGTCGGCCGTTCAAGCGCGCACGCCAGGTGGACCAGCCCGGTATCGGTGCCGACTACCAGCGCCGCCGCGGCGATCCGCTGCGCGCATTCGGTCACGGTAAGGCGCGGCAGCACTTCGGCTTGAGGCACGCCCGCCGCGATTGCCGCGGCTTCGGCGCGTTCGCCCTCGGAGCCCCACGGCAACACGATGTGATACCCCCGCGCCACAAGCTCGCTGCCAATCGCGACCCAGCGCTCGATCGGCCACTTCTTCTCCGTGGCCGAGGTCGCATGGAACAGCATGGCGACGCGCAGTCCCGCGTCGAACACTGGCGCGGCCGGTGCGGGGACCTGCAAGCCGTAATGCGGTTTCTCGGTAATCGTATAGCGGAACGCCTCGCTGAGCGTGAGGCGCATGCCGTGCCACGCATTCACGTCCGGGAGGCGTCTGAAACGGTCCGTATAGGCGAACGCGGCGCCGCGTTCGCCCAGATCCTGCGACACGTAGCCATAGCGGCGCCGGCCGCGCGCGAGAAACGAAATAATCGCGCTCTTGTACACGCCATGAAGGTCGATCACCGCGTCGTAGCGTTCCCGACGCAGTTCGGCGATCGATGACGCTATCGCGCGCAGGTCGCTGAGCCGGCGCGCCCGCTTGAAGCGACGCAGCGGTGCGTACAATGCACGATCGACGCCGGTATTCCAGCACACAACCTCAGCAAATGCGTCGTCCGCCGCCCAGTCCACCTTGACGCCTGGAAACGCGCGCCGCAGGTCCGATACCACCGGCTGCGCCTGCACGATGTCACCCAACGAAGTGACCTTTACAATCAGAATTCGCTTCATTTGCCGGAGTTTGGCAGCACAGACTGCCCATTGTTGAACTTGTGAGTCAGGGTGACATCATACCCGCGCCAGCCAAATCGGGGCTATAGAATCTCGTATCACGAAAACTTTCATGCGGGCCGGGCGCCGCCGCACGGGCGGCCCCGCCGCATGCGGCGACCCGTGCGCGAGGCCGACATGTGAGGCGGGGGCCGCGGCGCGCGGCGTTTCATCACACGCGCCGAGGCTTGCTATGAGCGGCGGGCGCCGCTCACAGGTGCTTCAAGACAGACTCGCTCAACATGCGTAACTCATCGAACTGACTGGCCAGCTCGAAGCTCAGAAGAAAGATCACGACATGGAATGCGGCATCGTGCTTGGTCGACCAGTTCAAAACCGGGGCTGCTATACGTTGCCGAATGGCGGCGCGATTCAGCAACGCACAGATGAACGCGCCCAACGCCAAGCCGGCCAATACGTCGGTCGGATGATGCAGCCCGAGGTAGATGCGCGGCAACCCGATCAGAAGGACGGTATACACGATCGCCACGACGCCCAGGCGCCGCGAAGCCAAGAAAATCCCGGTCGCAACAGCGCACCACATCATGGCGTGATCGCTTGGAAAGGCGCTCCAGGTGCGCAACAAATACGTTGTGGATGGATCGGATGGAAAGGACATCGCCAGCTCTGGATTCGCAAACGGACGCACCCGGAACGGCAGCCCATGCGCCAGCAATCTGCCAACAAATAGCGCGACGAAGCTAGCAAAAATCGTCGTGACAACGATCTCGCGATCCCGGCGCGCCGAAGGTCCGTTGCGAAACCATATCCACCATAACACCGCCATCAAAACCAGGCCGCGCGTGAGATAAAAACCGGAGAACGCGATGACCATGTGGTCAAAGGTGGCGGAACGAAACGCGAACTGGTTAAAAAACCTTAAAACAGTGCTGTCGAATGTGTTCACTGCGCGCCTCCCGACGGTCATCACCCTGACATATTTTTCGTGTATGTGTTGCAGGTTTCGGTCGAGCAAAGTATAGGCAGGTCTTATCGCCTCAATTGTGCGGAAAGACACGCATCGATTCGTTTTTGTGGGTGTCCCGCGGCGCCGTGCATGCATGGATATCCACGGCGGATGCAACCGGTGGAGGCAACACACTAGCGGCTGCGCAGGCAGGAGGCGTGCTGCAATGAAGCAAAGACCTCGGATTTTTTACACGGCAAGCCGGAAGGCGCTAAGGTGGGAGCGCTGGCAGAAGGGCGGATCTCTTCAGCAGATCGCCCAGCTATTTGATCGAAATCACTCGTCAATACAACGGCTGCTAGCTGAAACAGGCGGAATCCGGCCGGCACAACGACACCGCTCCAGGTGGGCGTTGACGCTGGCCGAACGCGAAGAGATAACGCGAGCGGTCGTGGCGGATCACTCGATCCGTTCGACAGTAGCTGCCGGGTGGCTCAAGCGCGCACACCCGGCCCGCCCGCGGAGGTCGATGGACACGTCCGACAGCTACGCGACGTGCTGGCTGGCGCTCGATACCGCCGCTGCCGCAGCAGCCAGATTGTCGTCCAGCGCTTTGTTCGCCTGACGGTTGGCCTGACGCACCGTTTCGTATGTTTTATTCGCCGCGTCCAGCACCGACTTCAGTGCGGTTACCGAACCTTCCGTTCCCGGCGGCGCGTTGGTGCTCGCGCTGTCTACGAACGCGCCCAGCTTGTCGCTGAACTGCTTGTACTGCGAATCTAGCAGGCTCTCGAATTCGGTGCGCGTTTCCGAGGCAATCGCCAGCACGTGGCGGCTATAAGCAATGGACTTTTGCAGCAACGGGTATGACATCGTCGCCTGCAGTGCAACCATTTCCTGGGGACTCTTGATCGACAACATCTTTTGCGCACTCTCCTGGCCTTCCGCAAAGCCGACCCTCACTGTTTGCACGTTCAGGTCGTTTAGCTTCATCACCGCGTCAAGCAACTTGTTCGACAGCGCAAATGCGGCGCCCACGGTTGCCTGCTGTGATGCGGCGAATTGCTCAGGGTTGAATTGAGTCATGCTCTTGCTCCCAGGTTCGTATGAATTGTGAACTGCACTGGCCTGCCCTCTTCACGCATGGCGGTCATGGCGACAACCGGCGCGAAGAAGCGATCTACTTTGCTGGACGCAAGCTCCCGCTCGCGTCTGTGGAAACCGCTTAGTCTGTGCGGAACGCGTCAGCGCTTCACGCGCGACGCGCTGATCGAACGTTTCGAGGCGGCGCCCGCTTTGCGCGACGCTTCGCCGCCGCCAGACGGCGCGTGCTCGGGTGCCTTGACGCGGCGCGCCGGCCTTGCCGCGGCCACATTGGCCGATGCCGGCTGAGTGAATGCCGGCTCGGTGGACGCGTGCTCGGTGGAGGCCGGCTCGGCGGAGGCCGGCTCGGTCGATGCCGGCTCGGCGGATGCGTGTTCGTTCGATGCCGGCTCGGCGGCTGTTTGGCCGGCGAACGGCGGTCGGTATTGCTCGGACGCTGCCGGGACTGCCACCATGGATTCGTCCCGGGCCCCCCCGCCTGACGCTTGGGCCGGTTGAGCCGCTTTTGTCTCATCCGCCGGCGCCGCGCCTTGGACGGACGAGGCGGCTTCAGGCACCGCGTCTCGTTGCGCAGACGCCCCGGCGGCGGCCCAGCCCAGCGCCTGAGCGTCGGCTACGCCGGCGGGTGCATCCGTGGTTTCTGCCGCCGATTCGTTCAGCGCCTCTTGGGTGGCGGCGGCGGCTTCGTCCGTCGCGACGGCCAATGAGTGTCCGACGGCATGTGCAGCAGGCGGTGCAGCGGCCAAGTCGCCGGGCCGAGATGCAGAACGCGGCGCCGCGCCGGCCGCGTTCCCGCGCTGTGCGAGCGCCGAGACGGCCGCGTCGACAGCTATGGAGAGCGCTTCCGAGTGGGTAGTCGACAGCACCTGATAAAGCTTGTTTGCGTGCCTCGCGACGGGACGCGCGAACGACTGAGCGAAAGCAATCTGCGAGGCAGCCAGCTCGACAGGTGTCGACGATGCCGCCAACTGCTTCAATGATTCCTGTTGCACGCCCAATACCGCGTCCAAGTACTCGGCGCCGATCTTGCTGCTCTGTTCGGCATGGCGCAGCGTCAGATCCACAAGCCGTCGCACGGCGACAGTCTGAGTTTTTTGCAAAGCGGCGAAACGCGCGAGGGTAAGACTCATCAGTACTCCCAGGATAAGTTCTGATCGCTCACGGGCGGCGGGACCCGGATGAACGCATGTGCGCTTTTGCATCGCAGCATTCGAGTGCATTTTTTAAGGCGCGAGGCCGCTTGTCAAGGCACTTTTGTTGCGCGGCTGCCCGAGACCTGGCATACGCACTTGCATGTAAAAGCGCAAAGCTTGTGCAAACGCAGATGGAACGCGCTTTCGCGGGACATTGGAGTGGCTAGCTTCGCCATCCTAGGGGATTGCCCGCTTGCATCGGGAACCAGAGTGTGGGTCGGTAACCGTTAGCGTTCGACCGCACCGTAGACGCGTATGAAACGCGCGTTTTCTACTACGCCGTAATCACCCGGCGCGTATTGCAGTACCCAGTCGTGCGCGGCCCCTGACAGCAGATCGCCCCCCGCGCACCGCGCCATCGTAAACGGCTCGGATATTTGCCTTGCGAGTACCGGAACGGGCTTCGCCTGATAGCGCCCGTCACTGCCCGCTGGGGTCGGCGGGAGCGGCTCGTACTTCGCGTCGAAGCGATCACGCGATACGCTCCAGCGATCGCCAGTCGAACCGGTAATCAGCGCGTCGCCGGCGCGGTAACGGTTCGGTCCTTCACGGCTCATCAGTTCGCCCTCGCCGCGCGCGAACGCGACGGTCACGACTTCTTTTTTCACATATAGTGCGGCGCCGCTGTCGCGGGTCAGGTCAAGATTCTCAAGTTTCAGCATGGTCGACACGGCAGTGGAGTAACAAAGCGCTTCATTGTGCAAGGTCCCGGCGCGATTGTCGACGCGCCTGCTTTTTCAGCAATCTTCGTTACACCTCGCGGCCGCACTTCGTGCTCAAGAAAACGGTGTAAAAGGGCCAAATAAGCCGACGCGATCGAGCAACAATCGGGCAAATAACAGGATAAATAACCGGATATATAATTTTGCGCGCAGTTAATCAAATAATCTGGCGAATAATTTTCCAAATAATCTGTTCAATAATTCGCCAAATAAGCAGGCGAATACCGACCAACAATCCTGACGATTAATATTGATAATAATACAACTAATAAGAAGGCGATTAATAACCAGATAATTTAGAGGTTACCCGCGGCAAATAAAAATGGCCACAATAGTGCGTTCGCGCACGCCAGTCTGTTATCTACAGCTTCACAATCCATCCATGGCTCGGCTTAAAAAATAATACAGCCCGGTTCCTTGCAACCGGATACGAATAAATAAGTCGCGCTCAAGCCGAGGAGGAAGCTATGCGTTCCGTTAATGCGTTGGCAGGCTTGCGTGCATCCGTTCCGTCCACCACGCAAACGGCGCCCGGCCTCGCGCCGCTACGTTTATGGCTTGCCTGGCTGGCCGGCGTGGTCCTACTTTCGCTGCCGCTATGGGTCGCGCCGATCCCGCCACTGGGACAGCACTTCTTTAACTTGGTGCGGATGGTGATACTTTCACACCCGGATGCGTTCGCCCGCGATTTCGTCATCCGCTGGGATACCATGCCGGACCTCGCGATGGACTTGACCGTTCCGTGGCTAGCGCACTGGATGCCGGTCGAGGATGCCGCGCGACTGTTCCTTTTCGCCTGCATCGCGCTACTCACGTCGGGGCCGCTGGTGCTAAGCCGCGCGCTAAACGGCCGCTGGTCGCTACTGCCTTTGTTGAGTTGCCTGCTGGTCTACAACTGGATCTTTATTCGCGGCTATGCGAATAATTTATTCGGCATGGGGCTATGCTTATGGGCTCTCGCGGCGCATATCTCGCTTCGGCGTTCGGTGCTTGCGCGCGTCACGGTATCCGGCATCAGTGCACTACTAATCTATTTGTGTCATCTGATGCCGCTGGGCGTGTTCGGGCTGGTGGCTGGCATCTGGGAACTCAGTTGCCTGGTGCACGAGGATAATCCGCGCGGCCGCTTACTCGGGCATGCGGCGGCCGCGTTGGTGCCCTTCGTCTTGCCCGCCGTGCTGTTAATACGCAGCAGTACCGGCGAACTGGGTGGGGCAATCGAGTTCGGGTTTCCGGAGGTCGAGAGGCGCCTGAAGTTAGTGATAGAAGTGCTGAGCATTGGCAACCGGGTCAGCGACCTGTTGCTGCTGGCCGCGCTCACAGGCGCCGGCGCGCTTGCGATTGCACGGGGCTGGTTGCGCTGCCTGCCGGAATGCCGTTGGATCGCCGTTGCCTTGCCCATCGTGATCATGCTGGTGCCGTTCTCTGCGTTTGCGTCCTATGCGGTGGTCGAGCGGTGTGTGTTTGCATTCGCATTCGTCATGACCGCCCTGTTCCTCGTGCGGCCGGTCGATCCCCGCCTGCAGCACGCAACCGTCGTGGTGCTGACGCTGGTGCTGCTGGTTCGCGTTGGCACGATCATGCAGGACTGGCGGCGCGCCGCCCCAATGGTCGAGGCGTATCGCCAAGCGTTCGCACGCCTCGAGCCTGGCTCGTTGCTGCTGCAGTTTAACCAGGACACGCGCTACCCATCGCCGCTCTTGAATCCCGCGCGCTGGAATCCCGCACTCGACAAAATCGTTGCGCTCGCAACCTTGCAGGGGGTGCTGGTGCCCGAGCTTTACCTCAAGCCAGGGCAACAGCCGGTGCTGTATCGCGGCCAGAACAAGGCGCTAAGGGATTTCCAGGCCAGCACCGACAAGCCGAACACAGCCGTACTCGCCGACGATGCAACGCTGCGCGTCTGGCTCGCGGACGTCCATGCCCGTTTCCCGCAGTTGCAGCAGCTCTTTGGTACGGTGTACGTGGCGGTCTACGACCCGCAGCGTCGACTCGGCGCCACCGTACCGGGCGCGGAACTGATTGCAACCCTGCCGCAGCACCGGCTCTACCGGCTGACACGCTAGCGCGCCGCACCGTCCCGGCAATGCGGAATTTGAGCAATGCCGGTCCATCGGAGCGATTCAGCCGACGCAGGCGGTCTAAGTCACGCGGACGGCGCGTGCGAAGGCGGCGCATCCAAGCGATGTCAGTCATCCCGGCGGCCGTGGCGTCCATGTCCGTCGTGGTCACGCCAGCCGTGCCCGCGCCATTCGCCGCGATGCCATCCGTGCTCGCGCCAACGACGTTCGCGCCAATCGACATCGTCATAGCGGTAGTAAGGATCGCTATACGCGACTACCCCCGGCGGCACATAGACGACCGGCGGCGCTTGATAGATCGTCGCGGGAAACCCCAACCCGACCGACACGTCGACATGAGCCATTGCCGCGCTCGAGCCGACCAGAGCCGCTGCGGTGACCAAGCCTGCAAGAATCGTCTTTTTCATTTTTGACTCCCTCGAAGAGCCGCGTAACCAAGGCTCGATGTGGGCAGTCTATGAACTTGCCGAATCCGCAGGTGAAACGGGTTTGCGAAATCGGTAACGCGACGTAACGCGGGCCGCACGTGCAACGCCCGCGCACCCTACGCGCACTGGATCGGCACCAAAGGCTCACGCGGGCGCCAGCACGGGCTGCGCGCCACGTCGAACCCAGGTTAGTCAGCGCCCGGCAGGCCTTCGGGGAAAAGTCGCGTGATCGCTGCTTCGAAGTTTTCGCGCGGCGCAGCGCCGCGTAATGCAATCGCCCTGCGTTCGCCTTCCGGCGAGTCGCGCGAGACGATCGCAAATGGCACGCCCGTGACCCCGAGGTCGGTCGCGAATCGCTCGTCGGCGATCACGTCGTCGGTGTAATGGCCGTCGGTCAGCGCATCGCCCAGGTCTTCGACGTCGAGTCCGCACGAGGCGGCGATGTCGAGCAGCACGTCGGTGTTGCCGATGTCGCTGCCGTCCTCGAAGAACGCCTTGAAAATGGCGCGGTGGACCGCATCGACGCGCCCTTCCTCACGCGCGAAGCACAGGACCTCAAATGCTTTGCGGCTGCGCGGTTGCACCGGCGGCAGGCGCAAGGTCATACCGCGCTCGTCGGCGAGCGGATAGACCGACCGTGCCCAGGTGTCCCGCAGGTAATCCCCGGCCGGGTCCAACGTCGGCACCGGGTCCGGCCGCAGTTCGAAGGCATGCCAGCGTACCTCGAGCGCGTCACCGTAGGCGTCGCGCAGTTCGTCGAGAACCGGCAGTTCAAGGTAGCAGAAGGGACAGACGTAGTCACTCCATACGTCGATTTGAATCAGTGGCTCGGTGGCCATTGGAAAGCCTCTTGGAAATCGGTCGCGATGACGCGCAACCGGTGTCACGTGCGCGCATCCGACACATCCATGCGCATCGTTATGCGCACAGGGTAATGCGCGCGCACTCATGCTAATGCAAGCGTACCCGGCGTGTGCGGCCCTTAGCGCAAGCGTGCGCGTATCGTTGCGACCAGATTGCCGAAATCGCTGCCCGCCGCGGCGAGCGCGGTCACGTCCGCGAATGCGTCGCGGTTGATTTCGGTCAGCATTTGCGCGGGCGGTGCTTCGACGAACACGCGCGCGCCCATTTCGGCCAGCACGGTCACCGCGTCGAACCACCGCACCGTATAACGCATGTTGGTCGCTAGATCGTCGCGGATCGCGGCGGCATCGCGCAACGGCCGTGCGCCACGATTGTCGACGTATAAGGCACGGGGACGCGCGAATCGAATCGTGCCCGCGAATGCTGCGAGTTCTTCAGCCGCATCGGCCAGCAGCAAGCAATGCGACGGCACGCTGACCGCCAGCCGCTCGGCCTTTCGGGCGCCGGCTTCGCGCGCGCGCGCCGAGAATCCAGCAAGCGCCGCGTCGTCGCCCGCCACCACGATCTGCCGTGGCGCATTCACGTTGGCCACATGGATACGACCATCGAAGTCTGACGCGAGCGTCTCGACGTGCGTCTCGCTCAAGCCCAGCACCGCCACCAGCCCATAGCCCGAGGGATAGGCGCGTTCCATCAGTTGCGCGCGGCATCGTACCAAGCGCAGCGCATCGCCGAAATCGAGCGCGCCGCACGCGACGGCTGCCGGATAGGCGCCGACCGACAGCCCGGCGACCGCGTCGATGGTAAGCCCTTCCGCTTCGAGCGCGCGCGCGAACGCAACGCCGGCCGTCAGTAGCGTGACCTGCACTGCAACCGTCGAGCACAGCGCGTCGGCGGTATCGAGCATCGATACATCGGTACCGAGCACGGCCGATGCTTCGTCGAGCGTGGCGCGCACCGCTGCATGCGCTGGCAGCCGATGCAGGAATCCGGGCGCCTGCGCGCCTTGCCCGGGGAATAGACAGGTCAGCATCAGGGTACCCGCGCGCTCGACGGCGCGCACCAGGGGTCGGCGACCCGCCGCGGACCCTCGTTCGTGCGCAACAGCACGCGCGGTTTGCCAGCCGCATACTCGGCGAGCGAGAAGCCGCCAGCCGGTGTATCGACCTGCACGTCGATGCGCGTACCGCAGGCAGCGGCCAGGGACATCAATTCGTCCCACAGCACGGCAGCCGACGCCGGCGTGAGCGGTTCGTCGATGCGCAGCACCAGGTCGAGGTCGCTGGTTGCGGTTACGCTGGGCATGCCGGTGGCAAGCTCGAAACCGGCGCTGCCGGTCGGCCCCCACGTCACGCCGTGTCGCTGCAAGAGCGCGCGTACCGCTGCCAGTGCGGCGAACGCCGGCAGGGCGGCACGCTCGCCGCTCGGCGACGCTGTTGCGAGTTGCTCGGGCGTCACGCAGTCGAGCACGCCGGATTCTCGCAGCAGCGCCGCTTGACGCTCTGAGCGCGTTGCGCCGCGAATCCCGACCGGGATCATGCCGGCGACGGACTGCGCGCGGCGCACCACCACATAGGGCGCGATGCTGAACGCGTCAAAGGTCCAGTCCGGCAGCGCCTGCGGCGCGAGGTCCACGCAGGGGGCACGGGCGGCGGAGGCGGGTGCGAGGTCCACGAAGGGGACGCGGGCGGCAAGGGCGGGCGCCAGGTCCACGCATGGGGCGTCGGGAGCGTCAGGGACGAGCGCGATGCACGGAGCGCAGGCTTCGACGTCCGCGAGCGCGCGCACCCGCAACAAGTCGTGCGCGCGCCAACGCGTTGGCGGCACCCACGGCTTGCGCAACGCGCTAGCATTCGCGCTCGCAGCCAGCACGTCAGTCATCGCACCATTGCGCGCGCATCGTGTCGCGCACTTTGATCGACGCAGCGCGGGTGCCGCGTGCGGCATCCGATTGGAGCCGATGCGACAGGTCGTGCGGACCGCGGCGCGCGTCGTCGACCAGCGACACCAGCACGCCGCGCACCCGATCGACCTGAACGGCGCTGGGCGCGTCCGCGTCAATCTGCTCGATCAGCCGGTCGAGCAGGCCGAGCTTGGCAAATGCGTTGATCGAATAGGACATCGGCGTGATCCGATCGGCAAGTTCGTCGAGCGCTTCGACCGAGCGCCGCGTCACGCGCGCCGCCGCAGCCTTGCCCATTGCATGGACCATCGTGCCGGGCGCATCGAGCGCGGCAATCCGGTGCGCCTGGTAGCCGTGCGCGAGGAAGGCGCCGGACATCGCCGGGCCGACGATCAGGGCAACCACCGGATGACCCGCGAGCCGCGCCGCGGCATACGCATCCACCGCGGCGGCACATGCGAGATGGACGCCAAGCATTTCCTCACGGCGGCCATACGCCTGACTCTTGACGTCGACAATCGCCACGATCGGTCGCTTGACCGGCGCATCGGCGTCGGCGGTGATCGCTTCGCGCACCGCGCGCGCCAGCCGCCAACCCTGTTCGAGCCCGACCACGTTGTCGACCGCACGCGCAAAACGCTGCGCCGGGTCCGGCACGACGGCGACAAAGCGCGCAACGGTATTGCCAAGCGGTGCGTCGGCGTATGCGACCGGACGCTGCACGCAGGCCCCGCCGGTCAGCGCGGCGAACCAAGTCGAGCCGCGTGTGGTCGGCGCGGCGTTGGACGCCTCGGTGGCCGGAACAGCTTCGACGCCGGCCATGTCGGCGTCAGCCCCGGGCTGCCCGCCAAAGATCGCGCGCATCGAAACGGGTGTCACTGTGTTCGGATCGACTTGCGCAAGCCGATCCAGATACGTGTCGATCTGCTCGGTACGGTGCGTGGCCGGCACCCCGCGCGCGAACGCCGCAACGACCGCATCGCGCAATTGCACCGCATCGTCCTCGACCAGCGCATCGGCCATGCCGCTCGCCACGCGCTGTTCGCCGCCGATCAGGCTCCAGACCAGGCGGCGGTCGCTCGCGTCGAGTTCCGCAATGCCGGCCTCCTGCTCGATCACCTCGGGTCCGTTCATCCCGAGCCGGCCCTGCCGCGTGACAATCAATTGCGAACACAGCGCGGCGGCCAGCGACATGCCGCCAAAGCAACCGACCATCCCGGCAATTACGCCCACCACCGGCACGTGCCGGCGCAACGCGACGATTGCCGCCTGGATCTCCGCGATCACCGCAAGGCCCAGGTTCGCTTCCTGCAAACGCACGCCGCCGGTTTCGAACAGCAGCACCGGCCGCACGATCCGTCCGCGTTCGCAGTCGCGCAACGCGAGTTCTAGCGCGGCGGCGATCTTCGTGCCGGCAACCTCGCCAATGCTGCCGCCTTGGAACGCCGATTCGATCGCCGCGACCACCGCCGGTGCGCCGTCTAGCGCGCCCTGCGCAACCACCACCCCGTCGTCGGCCTGGCAGACGATGCCCTGCAAGGGCAGCCACGGCGATTCGATCTTGTCGAACGGACCGAGAAGCTCGCGGAACGTGCCGGCATCGAGCAAGGCGCGCGCGCGTTCCCGTGCCCCCAGTTCGATGAAGCTGCTGCGTGCCATAAATTCCACGTGCGCGCTCATAATTCGCTAGCCTCCACGGCCTCGGCAAGACGCAGCGCGACAACGCCCGGCGTGGCGCCGAAATCGTTGATCTCGATGCGCGCGGCGCCGTCGTAGCGTGTAAAGAAACGTTCCAGCACGTGCTGCCAGATATGGCCGTAGCCGTCCACGCTGGTGCGAATTACCACATGAGCGGTTTGGGCGTCGTTCGGCGCGAGCAGCACTTCGAGGTCGCCCGAGCCGACCACGCCGACGTGCGCGCGGTGTGCGACCGCACGCATAGCCGGAAAATCGAAAGTCAGTTGTTCCATGTCGATCCAGTCCCGCCAGCGCCTGCGCGCGCCAGCTTGTCGAGAAATAGCGTCGCGGCGAGCAAATCCGCCGCGCCACCCGGTGAAGCATTCAACGCCAGCAGCACGCGTTCGAGTTCAACCAACGCGGCGCGGCCCGCCGCGCTCGCGCTGCCGCCTAGTGTCAGTACGCTGCGCGCGCCGTGCTGCGCGGCGGCCAGGCCGGCCTCGCCGGCACGATGCAGCAGACAGGTGTCGTCGAGCGATGCAATGATCGCGAGCAGCGCGTCCAGGCGCGCGCAATCTTCCCGGACACCGGCCGCACGCGCGGCCTGCAAGGCGGGCCAAGCGATGGTGATCACATGCGCGAAACCCTCCTGCGCCTCGCGACGCGCCCCCCCCGCACCGTACAGTCGCCGCACGCGCGCGCCGTGGCTGTCGACTTGCGGCGCGTAGCGGTCATCGAAGCGCGCGAGCCGGGCGGCGGTCGCGCAGATTTCGTGCGGATCGTAGCCCTGGACGCAGAGGGGCTCGCCGGTCGCTGTGCCTGTATCGAAGTCGGCGCCGGTGTCAACGCCGCCACGCCCCATCGCCGCGCCCGCGACCAGCAAGCCGACAATCCAGATCGCGCCGCGATGCGCATTGCTGTTGCCGGTCGCGCGCATCATCGCGTCCTCGCCGGCACGGCCGATCCGCGCCAGCTCTTCGCGCAGCGGCTGAGACGGCGCACGGCCCAGCGATGCATGGGCGAGCGCTTCAAAAGTCGGGCGCAGCGCCTGCGCGGAACGCAGCATCTTCGGCAAATCCAGGTCGCAATGGGCGCCGCTGCCGCGCCGGTCCACCAGTGCGGGCTTCGGCGTCAATTGCGCTTCTTCGATCAGCGCCGCAACCGCGCAGCGCGCGAGTTGCCAGGGCACCAGACCCTGCCGCCGCAGCGGCTTGACGCGCAGGCAGGCCGCCCAGCGCGCGCCCGGCCGGCGCGTGCCCGACCAGGCATGCGCGCCACCGTCCATCGGGGAAATCGACGCGCGACCCGCACTGTCCGCCTCGCTCATTGGCTCGCTCACCAACTGCGGAAGCGCGCGGGCGGCGCATACAATCCCCCAGACCAGTCGACCAGGTCATCGATGCTGCGCGCGGCCAACAAGGACCGTTTCGCCTGGGCGCGCCGGATGCCAAGGTCCTCCGGATAAGCCACGATGCCGCGGCGACGCAAGTCCGCAGTGGTAGCGGGCTTGGCGCGCAAACCGATCGGCGTCACGCCGGCCACCGCCGCCAGCGCCGCGCGCCGTTCGTCGAGACCTTCGGCCTTGTGCAGGAAGGCAATCCCTTCTTCGGTCACGACGTGCGAGACATCGTCGCCGTAAATCATGACCGGCGCGATCGGCATGTTGCTCTTCTGGCCCACCGCAATCGCGTCAAGTTCGTCGACGAAAGTCGGCTCGCCGCCCTTCTTGTAGGTCTCGACGAGTTGGACAACCAGCTTTTGGCCGCGCGACACCGGTCCCTGGTCTTTCAGCAGCTTCAGCCACGCTTCGCTCGAATGGCGGCGGCCGCGTGGGTCGTGGCCCATGTTCGGCGCGCCGCCGAAGCCGGCCAGGCGCCCGCGCGTGACGGTCGAAGAATTCGCGTCCGCGTCGATCTGCAGCGTCGAGCCGATGAACAGGTCGACGCCGTACTGGCCCGCGAGTTGGCATAGCACCCGGTTCGAGCGCAGGCTGCCGTCACGTCCGGTGAAGAAGACGTCGGGCCGCGCCTCGATATACGCCTCCATGCCGACTTCGCTGCCGAAGCAATGCACGCTGTCGACCCAGCCGCTTTCGATCGCGGGAATCAAGGTGGGATGCGGATTGAGCGTCCAGTTCGTGCAGATCTTGCCCTTCAGACCGAGCGATTCGCCGTAGGTCGGCAGCAGCAATTCGATCGCGGCTGTATCGAAGCCAATGCCGTGGTTGAGCGCGCGGATTCCGTATTGCTCATAGATGCCGCGGATCACCATCATGCCGGTCAGCACTTGCAAGTCGCCAATGTGCCGCGGATCGCGCGTGAACAGCGGTTCCACCGCGAACGGCCGGTCCGCCTGCACCACCACGTCGACCCATGAGCCCGGAATATCGACGCGCGGCAGTTCATCCACCACTTCGTTGACTTGGACAATCACGATGCCGTGACGGAACGCCGCGGCCTCCGCGATGGTTGGCGTGTCCTCGGTGTTCGGACCGGTGTACAGATTGCCGTGGCGGTCGGCCTTCTCGGCGCACAGCAAGGCGACGTGCGGCGTGAGGTCGACGAACATCCGCGCGTACAGTTCGACGTAGGTATAGATCGAGCCGATCTCGAGCCGCCCGTCTTCGAGCAGTTGCGCGACGCGCAGACTTTGCGGGCCCGCGTACGAGAAATCCACCTTGCGGGCGATGCCCTGTTCGAACAGCGCCAGATGTTCCGGACGGCTGATGCTCGAAATCAGCAGGTGGACGTCGTGGATTTTCTCCGGGTCGACCCGCGCCAATGAGCGTGATAGGAAATCCGCCTGCTTCTGATTGTCGCCTTCGAGCGCGACGCGATCGCCTGGCGCGACCAGCGCCTCGAGCGCGTCGACG
>Ga0310811_10001749_pt1 | contig 27034 bp, 25 predicted proteins | sample YCmetagenome_FD_207642 | JGI IMG/M metagenome (GOLD analysis project Ga0310811, IMG submission 207642) | Soil microbial communities from experimental microcosm in Duke University, North Carolina, United States - YC | ecosystem: Engineered > Artificial ecosystem > Soil microcosm > Unclassified ... | reverse complement strand
GCAGATGCGTGACGGGCGTACGCTGCGTGCAACGCTGACATGCCTCGGTGCGGAGGCGGAGTTGGTGACCAATGGGAGGCTGTCGCGTACGCCTATCGCCGACATTGCCAAAATCTCGGAGCCGCGCGATGCGGTGTGGGACGGACCAGTGATTGGTGCCGGCTTGGGCGTGCTCATGTGGGCGCTGTGCGGCAGCGGCTGCGATGCCGGCTACATGGCGCGCGCGACGGTCGATTATGCGCTGCTGGGACTGGTCATCGACGCGGCGACAAGTCAGAACAAGACCATCTACAAAGCCGCGCGTGCGCCGGCGTTGTCGTTTCGCGTGCGCTTCTAGCGGCCGAGGGTAAGGGTGTGCTCCGCGGGTCCGGGAAGAAACGGCGTGGGATCGCCGTTCACCCAGGCGTCGTGTGAGTTGGCGTAGAAGGGCGACAGCGGATGACCGCTCTGTCCCGTCGGCATGTGCATGATGCCTTGCTCCTCGTGACCGGGCGACACCACCATCCGATCGGACGCGCCAAGCGAGCCGGAATGTACCTGAATGGTGTACGTGTCGCCGGCGAGCGCCCGTTTCGGCATGTCGAGCCATCGGCTCACGAACGAGGGCAAGGCCGGCGACAACGGGTGACGGTAGGTGATCACGTTGAAGTCCGCCCACGTCCGCGCCGCCAGCCCGTCCGACCGATCTTTCGTCGCCTCTTCAATGACCGTATCAATGGTGGACAGGATAAGTTCGTCCCATGTCGCGTACTGCGGATCGAGAAGGTGCTGCGGTTTCTCGGTGACTATCTTCCAGATCGGGCCTTCGCGACGCCGCACGGTCGCGTAATCGAAGGTCGGGTCTGCCTCGTAGCACTCCGAGAGCACGAATGCGATCACACGCTCCGACAGCAGATCGCGGAAGCGATGCACGAATCCATACGCACCTGAATCCGCGGCGGCGTGTCCGGACCAGCTTCGATCGATGATGCGTCGAAGCTCCGCGCGGTCGGGATGACCGGCGGTCGCGGCAGAGGAGAGAGAGTCAAGCAGCAGCTGGCGCCAGCGATCGAGAAACTCCGAGCGCGTGTCCATCTGAATCGCCAGCATGTCGCGGACTGTGAAACGGTCGCGCGCCATCAGGCGTTCGCGAATCTGCCGCGCACGCGCCCCGACCTCGTAGCCGCCATCTCCGAGCTTCGCCAGCATGTTGCCGCTGACGACGCGCGCGTTCGCGGTCCAGATGCGTCCGTTCGCCGGATTGACGACGCGGGGGTATTCGGCGCGATCGAGCCAACCCTTCCAGCCACGCGAGCCATCGGCCCAGGAGGATGGCAGCAGGCCGTCGAAGCCGACACGCCGCGGCATCGCCGCATACACGGTCCACCCGATATTTCCGGCTTCATCGGCGGCGACGAGATTCTGGCCGGGGATACCCGCGCCATTCGCCTCGTCGAACGCCTGTTCAACCGTGCGCGCGTTCTCGAGCGGCGTGACCGTTGTCGCCAGTCGCTCCGCCGAATGCGCCGCCCACGCGTAGGCGCGCCTCCGGCCGCGATAATCCGATCCGAGCACAGGACCCCAGATGGTCCAATACACCAGTTCGTGCTGCTCGGGCTCCCCAGCCACAGCGATGGCTTCGTCGAACCGTTCGAACTCGAGCCAGCCGTCGGGCGTCAGGTAGTAATCGGGGTCGGCGGGATCGATTTCGAGCTCGATGAGGTCGCCCCAATCGGCGTAGGTGTTGGTGAAGCCCCACGCGACGTGCGTGTTGCTTCCGGTGACGAGTGCGGGGACACCGGGTAGCGTTACGCCAACCAGGCGGTGGCCTGGCCACTCCATCGAGGCGCGATACCACGTATTCGGCACCCGGATGAAGAGGTGCATGTCGTTCGCGACGATCGCGTTGCCGTCCGCACTGTGCGCGGCCGACACTACCCAGTTGTTGCTGCCGAGCGCTCCGAGCGCATCGCGCTCGGGAGAACCAAAATTCCAAATCCCAAGTCCCACATTCCAAGCCATTGGAGGTTGAGACTTAGTTGGGAGTTGTACGCGCGGAGGCCGCTCGGGCAGCGGCAGCGTCGTGCGTCCGGCGCGTTTCAATCGCAGGTTGTAGACGTCGGGCCCCGGAATGGGCGGCACGGCGAACGCCCCACCGTCGATCGGCGCGTCCCACTCGGTTCCCTTCGGTGCGAGGAAGTCAAACATCGCCTGCGGCAGCAGATCATGCATTGTGCCCAGCGCCGATTCGTAGGACCCATCGGTATCCTGCAGGGTGACGAACATGGAGAGGATGACGAGAAACGAATCCTCAACTGTCCAGGGCACAGGGGTCTGACGAAGAAGCAGATACTCGAACGGCGGCGCGCCGAGCGAAGCTAGTCCTGCGTTGACGCCATCGGTATAGGCGCTCGCGATGCGGCTATCTTCGGGCGTCAGCAGCGCGACAGCGCGGGCCGCCTCCGCACGAAAGCGATGAATCCGGATTTCACGGTCGAGGACGACCGCCCGCGCACCGACGAGTGCCGAGAGCTCGCCGGCCGCGCGGCGCCTGGCGAGATCCATCTGGAAAAAGCGGTCCTGTCCGTGTAGAAAACCGAGCGCGCGGGCGACGTCCTCGCGCGTCGATCCATGAATGGACGGGATGCCCAGGCGGTCGCGTTCGATGCGAACAGGCGCCGAGAGGCCTGACAAATGCTGCGTGCCGTCGAGCAAAGGAAGACTTGCACGCACGCGGCTGCGAGCCCAGAATGCGCCGGCGACGATGGCAATGAGGATGACAACGAGCGCAATCAACAGCGCTTTGAGCAGCCGGCGCACGATGTCCGGCATGTTATAACGACCGCAAGGGGCGGATAGATTGCAGCCGGCAGCGATCGTTATCGTTGCCACATGATGAATGCAGTGAGTTCAGCGGTGAGTTCAGTTTCAGCGGATGACAATCTCTGGCAGGCAGTCCTCGCGCGCGACGCGCGCAGCGACGGCCGCTTCGTATACGCGGTGCAGTCGACCGGCATCTACTGCCGGCCGAGCTGTCCGAGCCGACGGCCGAGGCGCGAGTCGGTACGATTTTTCGCGGGACCTGACGTCGCCGAGCTCGCGGGCTTTCGCGAATGCAGGCGCTGTCAGCCGCGGGCCGGCGCTCCGCCGGCGCCTGGACTCAATCACGTGCGCAAGGCCGCGCGCTTCATTGCGGCGCACGCCGACGAGCCCATCACGTTGTCGATGCTTGCGGCACACGTCGGCACGAGCCCTTTTCACCTGCAGCGCACCTTCTCGAAGCTGCTCGGCATCTCGCCGCGCGGTTATCAGGACGCGCTGCGTGCACAGCACTTCCGTCAGGATCTGCGCTCGGGCAAGCCGTTGACCGGAGCGATGTATGACGCCGGTTACGGATCCAGCAGCCGGGTCTACGAGCGGCGGCCGACCGGCGCCGGCATCACACCCGCCGAGTATCAGCGCGGCGCGAAGGGAACGTCGATCAGCTTCACCATCGTGAGCTCGTCGCTGGGACGGCTGCTCGTCGCGGGCACCAGCAAAGGGCTTTGTTCGGTGAAGCTCGGCGATCGCGACGAAGCGCTCGAGCACGACCTACGCCTCGAATATCCATCGGCGGACATCGTCCGTGAGCGGGGCGCGTTCGCCGATTGGGTGAAAACGATCGTGGCGCACCTCGACGGCCGCGCGCCGAGCATCGACCTGCCGCTGGACATCAAGGCCACGGCCTTTCAGTGGAAGGTGTGGCGTTATTTGCAGTCGATTCCCTCTGGGCAGACTCGAGCCTACAGCGACGTGGCGAAAGCGATCGGTTCGCCGCGTGCCATCCGCGCCGTCGCGCGCGCATGTGCGAGCAACCACGTCTGTGTCGTCATTCCATGCCATCGCGTGGTACAGAAAGACGGCGGTCTAGGCGGATACCGCTGGGGCGTCGAGCGAAAACGCCGGCTGCTGCAGAAGGAGAAGCAATAACTTACAATCGCCTGCGCGCGTGGCGATTCGATTTCGGACCGATCTTCAACGTTTTCTCGCGGATTTCACCGAGCATCATCGAGGCGTACGCATCGGACAGCTCTTCGGGCTGCCCGCCGCGTACGCCGGGCGACGGATGTTCGCCTGTTTGCGCGGCAACCGCTTGTTGGTCAAGCTGCCGAAATGGGGCTGGGTCAGATATTCGCCGCGCAATGGCAGTGAAGCGGCGCGACTGATTCCGCTGCTCGAAGTTGCGGCACGCCACGTCGCGGAGGCCTCTTAGTGAAGCGTTCGAACCGCAGGAGCTGCTGCTACAACAGGCCTTCGACGAAGGTTGGCCGGCAACGAGGCGGCCGACGTAACGCCGTAAGGGCGTATCGGTAGTGCGTACGCGTTACGGCGTCTCGCCGTGGATCGACCTCTTTCCGAAATCGCGCGTTCCTGAATTCCCGCGGCTCCGCGGTGCTCACACGGCCGATGTCGCGATCGTCGGCGGCGGTCTGACCGGATGCGCGGCGGCTTATGCATGTGCGTTGGCGGGCCTGAAAGCGATTGTCATCGAAGCGGATCGCCTCGGGCAGGCAAGCGCCGGACGCAGCGCTGGACTACTGCTGCCGGAACCCGGGCCGGCATTCCGCGACATCGAGCAAGCACACGGGCTTCGCGCGGCGCGCACTGCGTTTGAAAGCTGGCGCCGGGCGTCGCTCGACGCTGCTGCGCTTCTGCGCCGGCTCAACATCAGGTGCGGACTCGATGCGGTGACGCCGCTCATTGTCGCGGACCGCGACCACGAAAAGCTGCTCCGGCGCGAGTTCGATGCACGATCGAAAGCGGGCATCGGAGCCACGTGGCTTACGGGCAAGCTGATGAAAGGCGTGAGCATTCCCGAAGCGCCTGCCGCCATCCGAATGCGTGATGCGTTCGCACTGGATCCGTATCGCGCGTGTCTCGGTCTGGCGGGCGCGGCCACATCTCGTGGTGCTGTCATCGCCGAGCGGTCGAGAGTGAGGAAGGTGAAAGTTGCGCGCAAGCACGTTGACGTGATCGTCGACGGGGGAGAGCTCCGCGCATCAACAGTAGTTGTGGCGACGGCCACGGCGACGACCGAGTACCGTCCGCTGCAGCGGCACTTCAAGCGGCGCGAGTCGTATCTCGTACTCACTGCGCCGATGCCTGCCGCTATTCGCAGGCAACTGGGCACTCGCGACACGACGTTCCGCGACACGCGCGAGCCGCATCGGCGTGTGCGATGGACGGCAGACGATCGCATTCTCGTCACCGGCGCGACGCAGGACGAAACACCTGAACGAAACCGTCCCGCGGTTCTCGTCCAGCGCACGGGCCAAATGATGTATGAGCTGCTGACCATGTTTCCGGTGATTTCGGGATTGATGCCGGAGTACGGTTGGGAGTTGATCAGCGGTGAAACGACCGACGGCCTCATGTACATCGGCCCGCATCGGAACTACCCGAGGCATTTGTTCGCGCTGGGCAGCGGCGGCGATTCGGTGACCGGCGCTTTCCTCGCCGCGCGGATACTCGTGCGTGCTCTGCAGGACGCTCCTGAAAAAGAAGACGCTGTATGGGGTTGGACCAGGTAGAACTCCTCGTCTTCGGGCCACATCCAGACGATCTCGAGATCGGAGCCGGTGGCACCGTAGCCAAACACGCGGCGATGGGACTGCGCGTCGGACTCGTCGACCTGACGCAGGGTGAGATGGGCAGCAACGGCACGGTCGAGGAGCGGCTGGCCGAAGCGGAAGAGGCGCGCAAGGTGCTCGGCGCGATGTGGCGTACCAATCTTCGCCTTCCGGATCGCGCTATCGGATCGAGCGCCGATCACGCGCTTGCAGCGACGGAGCTGATCCGCCGCGTGAAGCCGAAGGCAATCACCATCCCGTACTGGTCCGACCGTCATCCGGACCATGTCGCCGCGAGCGCGCTCCTCGCCGACGCGATCTTCAACGCGGGCTTGCGCCGCTTTCGCGCCGAGGGCGAACCGTGGAAGCCCGAGATGACGTCCTACTATTTCATCAATGAATCCGCGCAGCCTTCATTTGTCGTTGACGTGACCGAACATTACGAAACGAAACGGCGTGCGCTGGCGTGTCACAAGAGCCAGTTCCGTCCTCCAGCTGCCGACGCCGTGCACACGCGGCTCACCTCGCCGCGATTCATGACGTTGATTGAGAGCCGCGATGCGCAGTTCGGCGTGCTCGCCGGCGTGGATTTCGCCGAAGGGTTCGTGATTCGCGAACCGGTTATCCGCCCTCATCTGCTGCGCGTCTGGGATCGATGAACATCGGAATCATCTGTTATGCCTCCGTCGGCGGCAGCGGCATCGTCGCCACGGAGCTGGGCAAGGCACTCGCACAGCGCGGACATCAGGTGCATGTCATCAGCACGGAAATGCCGTTCCGGCTCGGAGAATTTCAGGCCGGCCTGTCCTTTCACCAGGTGCTGACGCCCACGTATCCGCTGTTCCGCGAGCCGCAGTACTTGCTGTCGCTTTCAAATAAGGTTGTGCAGGTTGCGCGCGAGTTCAGCCTCGACGTCATTCACGCGCACTATGCGATTCCGCACGCAACCGCCGGATTCCTGTCGCGGCAGGTCGTCGGTGCCCACGGCGGCAAAGCGCCGCGCGTGGTGACAACGCTGCACGGGACCGACATCACGCTGGTCGGGAGCGACCCGTCGTATTCGGAGATCGTGGCGTTTTCAATCGACCAGTCGGACAGCGTGACCGCCGTCTCGAAGAGCCTGCGCGCGTCCACCTACGAGCAGCTTGGCGTCAAGAGAGAGATCGAAGTCATTCCGAACTTTCTCGACTGCGCCATTCATCGCCGACAGAGCGTCGGCAATCTACGCAAGCGATACGTCGGCGAGGATCGCGACGCGAGCGTGGTGATTCACGTCTCGAATTTCCGACCGGTGAAACGGATCGACGCGGTCATGGCTATCTTCGATCGGATCCGCAAGCAGGTTCCTGCGCGGCTCCTCCTCGTTGGCGATGGGCCCGAGCTGGCGACCGCCTACCGGCTGGCACGTGAGTTCGGCATCGGGCAGCTCGTGCATCCACTCGGCGCGCAGGAGGAAGTGGTGCCGCTGCTGTCGATTGCGGATCTCTTCCTGCTGCCGTCGGCGCAGGAGAGCTTTGGACTGGCGGCGCTCGAAGCGATGGCCTGCGAAGTGCCCGTCGTCGCGTCGCGCGTCGGCGGCCTTCCCGAAGTGATCGAGCATGGCATCAGCGGATTTCTGCATGCGCCGGATGCGCTTGACGAAATGGCGGAGAGCGGCGTGATGCTGTTGCGGGATACGGCGAAGCATCGGCTCGTTGCCCAGGCCGCCTGCTCGCGCGTCCGCAACGAATTCTGTGCCGAGAAAATTGTCCCGATGTACGAGCGGTGCTATCAGGCTGTAATCGGTACTACTAACTGAACGGCACCAGCTTCTTGAATGTCGCCAGGACCCAACGATAACCATCCGGGTCCGTCACCGTCGCCGTTCGGTCGCCCCACGGACGGTCCTCCGCATCAGAGACGCCAGCCCCGGTGGCGCGGGCTTTTGTCAGCACCTTATCCACGTCTGCAACATACGTGTAGAGGGCGGCCGCGCCGCCCGTTGCGCTGGTGCCGTCGCCCTTCGGAACGAGCATCACGACCGAATCGCCGTGCCGCATCTCCGCATAGCGCGGCTGCCCGTCGGTGCCGGGCAAGACCACGCCGCGAGTGAATCCGAACGCCTTCTGCAGAAAGTCCATCGTCGCGTTGACGTTCGCCACGGCGAGGTAGGTATTGACGGCCTGCATCTGCGGTGCGAGTCCGCTGGTGCCACGCCCGGATGCGGGGTTCTTCTCTGCAGGTTTTTTCCTCGAGGTTCGTCGGATCGTGCGCTTCTTCCGTGATGGCATCGAAGGATCATATTCTGCGCGATATGGTTCCGCGCGGCACGGACAAATCAGGCGAGCGGGCCGACGTGCTCATCGTCGGCGCCGGCCCCGCCGGAGCTGCAGCGGCAATTGTTCTCGCGCGAGCCGGCCGCGACGTCCTCTTAGCCGACCGTCGCGCGTTTCCTCGAGACAAGACGTGTGGCGACGCCCTGATTCCAGACGCCTTACACGCTCTCGATCGACTCGGTCTGAAGCAGGAGATGCTCCGCCGCGCGCGCAGGCTCGATAGCCTGCGGGTGTACTCGCCCGACGGTCACTTCTTCGATCTGGAAGGCGAGTGCGCGTGTCTTCCGCGTCTGATTTTCGACGAGATACTGCGCTGCGAAGCCGTTCGCGCCGGTACGCGGTTCGTCGCGGACGCTGACGCGGTTGCTCCTCTTATCGACGACGGCACCGTTGCCGGTGCGGAGTTGAACCGGCGCGGTGAAACCCGCCGCGTGCGTGCGGCTACCACGCTGTTGGCCACCGGGGCCGCCTCTGAAGCGTTGAAGAGATTTGGCGTCTGCGAACGGATCGGACCAAGCGCAACCGCAGCGCGGCTCTACGTCACGACGGGCGAACGCTTCGCCGCGCGATTCAACCACCTCTGCATTTCGTACGACGAGGCAATCTGCCCCGGGTACGGCTGGATCTTTCCCGCGCCGGATGCATCCTTCAACGTCGGCGTCGGGTATTTCTACGACGCCAGAACGCTGCCCACTGAACGCAACCTTCGCAAGCTGCTGGCCCGGTTCGTCCAGACGTTTCCCGCCGCCACAGCGGTCATGGAGCACGCGATAGGGGCGACCGAGTTGAAGGGCGCGCCTTTGCGGACAGCGTTGTGCGGATCAACGCTGTCACGTCCCGGGCTGCTGGTCATTGGCGAAGCCGCCGGGATGACCTACTCGCTGAGCGGCGAAGGCATTGGTAAGGCGCTCGAAAGTGGTTTGATGGCAGCAGCGATCATTCTCGAAGGGGGAAGTCCTGAAGTGATCGCGGATCGATACACGGAACGGATTCACGGCACCTTTGGGCCACGTTTTCGCGCCTACAAGATGGCGCAGGATTGTCTTGCGAGACCATGGTTCGCGAATCTTCTGGCGCGGCGCGCGAGAAAGAGTCGGTTCGCACAGCGAGAGCTCTCGGCACTCCTGCAGGAAACGACGGATCCGCACCGCCTGTTCTCGGCGGCAGGAATGTTGCGGTCTTTCGTCTCCTAGGCAACGCGAGGCGCTCATTTTCAGTCAGAACATTTACCGGCCGGGCCGCGGCGCCGTGCCGCACCGTGCAAAAGCGTAATCGCGATATCCAAAACGCACGGTCGTGGCGCGTGCGGCGTCGGTTAAGCTTCAAGGTTCCCAGGAGAGACGAATGCAATCCGGCAATCCGCTTCTCGATCACCTGTTTCGGCGGGCCGGTTTTGGCGCCAGCGCCGCGGATCTGCAGGCCGTCGCCGGCATGTCGTATTCCGCCGCTGTCGATTACTTCGTCGACTTCGACAAGCTCCCCGACGATGTGGATTCGAAGATCGGGTTGCCTGATTCGGTCGGCATAACTTCGCGCGGTCAGTTTTCACCGAGCACGAACATCGAGGATGCGCGGCAGCGATGGCTGTTCCGTATGCTGCACACACGGCGCCCGCTCCAGGAAAAGATGGCGCTGTTCTGGCACAACCACTTCGGCGTCGGCTACGCCAAGGTCGCTGGCGCGGTCGGCGCGCTTGTCGGCACGAAGATGATGGCCAACAAGAGCGGCGACACGCCGGGTCCGCAGGGCCACTACGAGCTGCTGCGACAGATGGCGCTCGGCAAATTCCGCGATCTCCTGATTGCTGTTGCCCAGGATCCGGCAATGCTCGTGTTTCTCGACGGCCGCACCAATACGAAGGCGAGGCCGCAGGAGAACTTCGGTCGCGAAGTAATGGAGCTCTTCACGTGGGGCCTGGGGCACTACGTGGAGGCCGACGTGTACGCCGCGGCGCGCGTCTTCACGGGATGGAATCTGCGTAACGTTCCGGGCGCCGATGGGAACGATCCGGCGGCCTACCAGGAATTCTTCTATAACGCCGCACAGCACGACACGACGCCGAAGGCCTTCACATTTTCCGTCGCTGGTTCCAACACGATTCCCTCGAGAGCAGCCGCGGGAGGAATGCAGGACGGCATCGATTTCTTGACGATGCTCGCTGGCCATCCCGAGACGGGGCGGCGGCTCGCGCGCAAGCTGTGGAACTTCTTCGTGTCGGATCTTGAAGACCCGAATCCGAATTTTGTCGAAGGCGTCACCGACGTCTACCTTCGCAGCGACACCGACATGCGCGCGGTGCTGCGCTACATCTTCAACTCCCAGTGGTTCACCCACCCTGGGAACTTCAACGCGCGCTACGCCTGGCCGGCGGAGTTCGCGATCCGCACCGTCAAGGAGATGGGCTGGAACGGCTTCTCGATCGACTCCGCCCGCGTGCCGCTGACCAACATGGGCCAGACGCTGTTCGAGCCTCCAAACGTCGCCGGCTGGCAGCTGGGACGCGCCTGGTTCGGAACCGGCCAGATGCTCGCGCGGATGAACTTCGCCGCGACGGTCGCCTCGAATCAGAAGTTCAATCTCGCCCGGTCGTTCAGCACGGCCGATCGCGCACAGGCGAGCCGGATGCTCGATGCGATGCTCCTGCGCTTCACCCCGGCGCCGTATTCAACGGGCGAGAAGTCGGAGCTGCTCGGTTATCTGAACACGGGCGGTGCGTGGACCGGATCGGATGCGCAGATGACCGCGAAGGCGCCGGGCCTTGCCCGCCTCATCGCGGGATCCGGCGAATATCAGTTCGTTTGAGGCCAGGGGACAATGGCAACCAAAGTCACTCGGCGGGAATTCATTCGCGACGGTGTGGCGGCGTTCACGCTCAGCTTCGCCGCGCCGGCGTTTCTGGTGGACATCGCCCGGGCGCAGGGTGCGGTCTCCCGTAATCTGGTCGTGATTTACCTCGCGGGCGGCAACGACGCGCTCAGCACCGTCATCCCCTACAAGGACTCGTTCTACTACAGCCGTCGTCCGGCGATTGCGGTGCCGGCGGCGAATGTGCTGCAGATAGGAACCGATTCAGCGGGCCGGGCGCTCGGCCTTCACCCGCGCCTTACCGGCCTGCAGACGATCTTCAATCAGGGCCGCCTCGCCATCATTCAGCGCGCGGGCTATCAGAACTCGAGCCGGTCGCACTTCCAGGGCACGGACATCTGGGGCACCGCGAATCCCAACAACGCCTCAGGCACGGGTTGGCTTGGTCGCTATCTCGATACGCTGCCGTCGCCGATTGACCCGTTGGCGGGCTGGAATACGTCCGGGGCAACCTATCGTGCGCTGACGGGCAACAATCTGGCGGTGCCCTCCATCACCGATCCGCGCAGCTACAGCTTCGCGAGTCCCAACAGCGGTGCCGAAGCGATCAATGAACGCAACTCCGCCATTCGTCTCGCTTCGATGGCTGGCGCCGACCGCGCGAACCTCGCGTTCGTGAACACGAGCGCGATGGAAGCATTCGCCACGCTCGATCGCGTGGCGTCGGTCGTGACGTATCAATCAACCGTCACCTACCCCGCCAATGGGTTCGCGCAGGCGCTGAAGACCGTCGCCGGATCGATTGCGAAAGGGATTGGAACGCGAGTGTACTGGGTACAGACGGGCGGCTTCGACACACACTCCGGCCAGGGCAACGCGGGCGGCGGGGCGTACGCAAACCTGATGACGACCGTCGGCGATGGCCTGCTTGCGTTCTACAACGATTTGCAGAATCAGGGTTTGCTGGACAGCACGCTGATGATTCAGTTCTCCGAGTTCGGTCGGCGCATCAGCGAGAACGGCAGCAACGGCACCGATCACGGGGCAGGTGCCATCATGATGGCTATCGGCGGTGGAGTTCGCGGCGGTTTGTTCGGCACGGCGCCGGATCTGAACCCGCGGCCCGACAACCCGACGCTCGAAAACTCTGGCAACGACGTGACTTACGAAACCGATTTCCGTTCGGTCTACGCCAAGGTGCTGGACGGCTGGCTGGGGACAGACTCGGTCTCGATTCTCGGCGGAGATTTCCGCGGCAGCGCACCCGCGTTTATTTAAGTTCAGACAGATCCAAGGGGTCCAACCGCTTCCGTGCTTCGCGCTATGGCGAGTCCGCCGAAGCCTTGGCGAAGGCGGAAAGGCCTGCCCTGCCAGTATGATTCCGCCATGAATAAACTGTCGACGGTTGCCGCGGCAGCCGTCTGCCTCGTGATCTTCCTTACTGCGCAGCCGCGGGCGCAGAAGGACGACAAAAGCAACGAGGCGAAGCGGGTGAGCGACGCCACAGCTGTCTTTGGCGAAATCATGTCGGCCGAGGACAAAGCCATCCCGAGCTCAATTCTCACCAAAGCTGCGGGCATCGCGATCTTTCCGAGCACCATCAAGGCAGGTTTGGTGGTGGGTGGTGTCCGCGGTCGCGGCGTCATCAGTGCGCGCGGTGCGAACGGCTGGTCGGCGCCGGCATTTCTTACGCTCATCGGCGGCACCTTTGGCCTCCAGATCGGCGGCCAGTCAGCCGACATCATCCTGGTCATCAACAATCAGCGCGGCCTCGAGAACCTCGTCAGCAACCAGTTCAAGATTGGAGCGGATGCGTCCATCGCCGCCGGGCCGGTCGGACGCGACGCGCAGGCGGCCACGGACATCCAGCTGCGGGCGCAGATTCTCAGCTACTCGCGCGCGCGAGGACTGTTCGCTGGTGTCACCGTCAACGGCAGCACGATTCGTCAGGATATGGACGCAAACGAGCGGTTCTACGGATCGCGGCTGACCACCCGTCAGGTCGTGTTCGAAGGGAAAGCCGGAGCGCCCGCACCCGTCGAGCAATGGCGCGCCGCGCTCGCCAAATACGCGCAGTAGGTCGGGTCCCATCCAGCCTCAAACATCGCGCCAGAGGGACCGACATCCAGTTTTGAGCGGCGTCCGTAGAATGTAGCGGGCACATGTGGCTTCTGGCTGCGCTTGCGCGCATGCAGCCTGCGGCGGAATCGCAGGCTGAGGATGTTGCCTGCCTGCGCCGGATTGCATCCGGCGATCAGGCGGCCGCCGGCGAGCTGTACGATCGCCACTCGCGCTCGCTCTACTCGCTGATCCTCCGCATCGTCGCCGATGAAACCGAAGCAGAGGACGTGCTGCAGGAAGTCTTCGCGCAAGCGTTTCGCCAGGCATCCCGCTACGACGCGACACGCGGCGTCGTCGCCGCGTGGCTTCTGATGATGGCGAGATCGAGAGCGATTGATCGCATCCGAGCGAAGCGCACGCGCTTCGAGGGTCGGACCGGCGAAGTCGAACGTATCGACCAGATGCCGGACACACAGCCGGACGCCGCCTCCATGATGCTCACCGAAGAGCAGACGCGCAGCGTCCAGCGCGCCTTGGGTGAGCTGCCGCTGATGCAGCGGATGGCGATCGAGCTCGCCTACTATGAAGGTCTGAGCCACAGTGAAATCGCCGAGCGCCTCGAGCAGCCGCTCGGTACGGTGAAGACGCGCATCCGCCTCGGTTTGCTGAAGCTGCGCGATGCGTTGACACATCCCAACGCGCAAAGTCCGCGCGTTGGGGGCCCCATGCAAGGCGCGACATGAGCACGCATGACGAGCTGAAGGCGAATGCCGCCGGCTACGTGCTCGGCAGTCTCGACGCGGCGGAGCGGCGCGAGTTCGAGTTGCACCTGGCGGAGTGTGCGGAGTGCGCTGCCGACGTCGCATCGCTGCGTCCCGCGATTGACGCGCTGGCGGCGACGGTTCCGCAGGTAAGTCCCCGCCCGGAAGTGCGCGCCCGCATCCTGCGCTCGGTCGGTGCGGCCGGCGACCGAGCGCAGTCGCGCCGAAACGCGCCGCAGATGCGCGCAGGCGGATGGCTGGCGCTCGCCGCCGCCATCGTTATTGCCGTGGGCGCCGGACTGTATGCGCTGCGCGTGCAGCGGCAGATGGCCGATCTGCAGGCACGGTTCGATCAGCAGCGCGCAACGTCCGCGGTGCTGTCCGCACCCGATCTCGCGCGCATCGATTTGCAGGGGCAGCCTGTCGCTCCGGACGCGCGCGCACGTGCGCTGTGGAGTCGAACGCGCGGCCTCGTCTTCATCGCGGCGAATCTGCCGCCTGCGCCGGCAGGCAAGGCGTATCAGGTCTGGGTCGTGACCGCTCAGATGCCGGTCAGCGCAGGCGTGTTGGCGACCGATCCGAGCGGCGGCGGCACGCAGTACTACTACACACCGCCCGATATCGCAGCGCCGGTCGCGGTAGCTGTCACGCTGGAGCCGGCCGGCGGTGTGGCGGCACCGACCGGCGAAAAATATCTGGTCGGTATGCCTTGATACATCCACTCGCGCCTCGCCTCCGTAGAGGGAACCAGCAGGAGGTGTTGCGTGAGGAAGCTTGCTTGTATCGCGCTGGCAATTGTCGCCGCCAGCGCCTGTCTTGTTCCGCTGCGGGCGTCGAGCCATCGAGAGGCGCCGCTTATCAGTCAGGATCCACTCGCCGACAACACGGATGTCTACGCATTTGTCAGCCCCGAGCGTCCCGATCGCATCATCCTGATCGCGAACTTCATCCCGCTCGAGTTTCCCAGCTCGGGCCCGAACTTCTGGAAGTTCGACGACAACGTGCTGTACGAAATCATGATCGACAACACAGGCGATGCGGTCGAGGACCTGACGTATCAGTTCCGCTTCAACACAACTGTCGCCAACCCGAATACGTTTCTCTACAACACAGGGCAGGTGACGTCACTCAACGATCCGGACCTGAACGTCCGCCAGTTCTATAACGTCACAGAGGTTCGAGGACCCAGGCGCACGGGCACGGCGACCGTGCTCGGACAGAACATGATGGTGCTGCCCGCCAACGTCGGCGAAATCTCCATGCCGAATTACGTTGGCGACTTCGGCACGGGCGCGAACACGCTGTCGAGCGACGGCATCCGCGTGTTCGCCGGGCCGCGCGACGATCCGTTCTTCGTCGACCTCGGCGCCACATTTGATTTGCTGCAGCTGCGCACGTTGAACAACAAGACTGGCCCTGCCGTCGATGGTCTCGGCAACTTTAACGTCCACACCATCGCGCTGGAGATTCCGATTTCGCATCTGACACGCACAGGTGCGACACCGGCAGGCGCGTCGGATCCGAACGCCTCGATCGGCGTCTGGTCCACAGCGAGCCGTCCAGCGACGACTACCCGTACGCCCGGGGTGTCGGCTTCGAACGGTGCGTTCGTGCAGGTGTCACGGCTCGGGATGCCGCTCGTCAACGAGGCGGTCATTCCGCTCGGCGTCAAGGACACTTTCAACGGCCTGGAGCCGACGGGCGACGGCGCGGCGCTCAGCTTCGTGACCAATCCGACGGTGCCGCCTCTCCTCGAGGCACTGTTCGGTCTGAAAACGCCGCCGACGCCGCGCAACGATCTCGTCACCATCTTCCTGACGGGAATCCCGGGATTGAATCAGATCGGCACCAATCCGCGACCAGCGGAAATGATTCGACTGAACATGGCCGTTCCGCCATCGCGCAATCCGAGCCGCCTGGGACTCCTCGGCGGCGACACCGCCGGCTTCCCGAATGGCCGGCGTCCGGCCGATGACGTTGTGGACATCGAGCTACGCGCGCTCGCAGGCGGGACGCCGTTCACACCGGCCTTCAACGTGAGGCCGAACAACACCCTCGGCGATGGCATCGACGCCAACGACACGCCGTTCTTTTCGACGTTCCCGTTCCTCTCCGCACCGCATCCGGGCAACGAGACGGGCGGGCCGCGTATTCACTCGAACCCCGGTTCGACCAATCTGAATCCGTCCAACCTGCCATGAGTAAGCGCCAGCGCCTCCGGTGTGTCGTCGCCGCGATCGCCGTCGGAGCGATCGCGGCAGCGATCTTCTCGCGCAACAACCATCCGTCTCCGAAGGGAGCCGGCAGAGAGGCCGCGGCGTTTGCCGCCGATGCACTGCGACGCGCCCGCCTCGAGGCCAACGGCGGCTACACGCTCGAGGCTGAACGAGTGCTGAAGAAGGCGCTCGATCGCGAGCCCGATGACTACGACGCGCTGCGGATGCTTGGCGCGGTATACATGTCGCAGCACCGCTTCCGCCAGGCTATTGAGGTGGGCACGCGCGCGATGCGGAAGCATCCGAAAGACGCGTGGAATTACGGCGTGGTCGGAGACGCCCACCTTGAACTTGGTGAGTACGACCAGGCGTTCGATGCGTTCGATACGATGGCGCGCCTGCGTCCGGACGCGGCGGCCTATGCGCGCATTGCCTATGCCCGCGAACTCCAGGGCAATCTGGATGGTGCTATCGCCAGCATGCGGATGGCGGCGGAAGCCACGGGAGCGCAGGATCCCGAATCGCTCGCGTGGCACTATGCGCAGATCGGAAATCTGCTCGTGCAGAAAGGCGACGTCGAGGGCGCCGCTCGCGAATACGCGCGCGCCGAATTCGCGTTTCCCGGACACCCTTTTGCGGAAGCGGGACGTGCGAAGGTCGCCGCCGCTCGCGGCCAGGCGGAAGATGCCCTGACCATCTATCGTGCCCTTCTTGCGAGGGCGCCGACGTCGGAAACGGCCATTGCCGCTGGCGATTTGCTGACGCAGAAAGGCTATGCCGCGGGCGCGGATGCGATGTACGCGCGTGCCGAAGCGATCGAACGCGATGCGTGGCTGACCGAAGCGCGGCTGACGACAAACGTCGCGCGCATGCTGGCAGAACGGGGCGTCCGGACGAGCGAAGCGGTGCAGCTGGCCGAAGAGGCCGCGCGTACGCGCAAGGACATCTTCACCATGGACGCGCTGGCGTGGGCGTATTACCGCGCGGGACGATTTGTGGATGCGGAAGCCGCGTCACGTCAGGCGCGCCGGACGGGGACGGTGGATCGGCGCATCCTCGCGCACGCGGAAGCTATTGATAAACGTGTCGCAACGCCGCGTCGAGGTCGGGATACCTGAACTCGAAGCCGCCTCGTTCAGCCTTGTCCGGCAGGACGCGCTGGCCATTCAGAATCATCGCCTCCGCCATTTCACCGAGCATCAGCTTGAGAGCGAACGCAGGTGCCGGCGCGAGCGCAGGGCGATGCAGCGTACTCGCAAGCGCGTCCGTGAACTCGCGGTTCGTGACCGGACCCGGCGCCGTGAGGTTGAGCGGGCCTTTGATCGAGGCGTTCTCGATCGTCCAACGCACCATCCGCACCCAATCGTCGCGATGAATCCACGACCAGTACTGGTCGCCTGACCCGACGCGTCCACCCGCGAAGAATCTGAAGGGAAGCGCAAGCTTCGGCAAGGCCCCGCCAGTGCCGTCGAGGACGAGGCCGCTTCGCAGCAGCACGACGCGCGTCATCCATGCCGCGGCCATCGCGGCGCCCTCCCACGCGACGCACACCGATGCGAGGAAGTCCGACCCCGCGGGTGACTCTTCCGTCACCGCTCCTGTGCCGCGCGCGCCGTAGTAGCCGATCGCCGACGCATTGAGGAACACCCCGGGTCGCTGTGAAGTCTTCGACATCGCCGTGACGACCGCTTCCGTGGCCTTGAGACGACTCTCGAGAATCGACGTCTTTCGTGCCTTCGTCCATCGTCCGGTCTCAAGCGGGTCGCCGGCGAGGTTCACGACGACATCCGCGCCTTCCACGACGATGGGCAGGTCAGTCCACGGCGCCTGATCGTGAACGTGCGGATGGCGCGTGATGATGATGATCTGATGACCGTCGATGCGCAGCGATGAGGCGAGCGCCGAGCCGAGGAATCCGGTGCCTCCGGTAATGACGACTTTCATGCGACGGACACTTCTCGTGCGCGCTTCTCGCCTTCGGCGACGTTGACGCGCGTCAGCACAAGACCGCCGCACACGAAGAAGAAGATCACGGAGATTACGGCGGCGCGGCTCGACCCGAAGATGCTCACGGAGACAGCAAACAGCGCCGGCCCGGCAATGCCCGCGAACTTCTCGAATACGGAGAAGAATCCGAAGTACTCGGACGATTTGTGTTTCGGAATCATCCGCGCGAACAGCGACCGGCTCAGCGCCTGGCTGCCGCCCTGCACGGTGCCGACGAGAAACGCCAGCGCGAAGAATTGCCAGGACGATGTCATGAAGTAGGCGAGGATGCTGATCCCCGTGTACACCGTGAGAGCGAGAAAGATTCCCGCTTTCGCGCCGATGCGTCCGGCAAGCGCGCCGAACAGAAACGAAAACGGAATCCCCACGAACTGCACGACGACGAACGCCTCGATCTGAGCGGTCTGATCGATGCCGATCTCCGCGCCGTAAATCGCTGCCATACGGATGATCGTCTGGATGCCGTCGTTGTAGAGCAGAAAGGCGACGAGCATCAGGAATGCGTGACGGTAGCCGCGCAGCTCGTGGAACGTTTCCCACACGCGGACAAATGCCGCGCCAACGGCGTTGTCGTTGGCCGTTTCATCGGCTTCGAGCATACGCCGCGGTTCGGGTACGCGGCGGAAGAGCGGGATCGAAAAGACGAGCCACCACACGCCGACGCTGACGAGCGACAGCTTGATCCCGCTGACGGTGTCGGGAATACCGAATGTGTTCGGCGTCAGGATCCACAGCAGGTTGATGACGAGGAGAATCCCGCCGCCGAGATATCCGATCGCATAGCCTGCGGTGGACACCCGGTCCATTTCGTCAGGCGCCGCGATATGTGGCAGCAGTGAGTCGTAGAAGACGAAGCTCGACGCGATTGCGATGTTCGAAATCATGAACAGCAGCGCCGCGTAGGTCCAGTCCCCCCGGCTGATGGTGCCCATCATCATCGTCGTGATCACGCCGATGCCGAGAAACACCGCCAGCATCCGTTTCTTGATGGCGCGGTAGTCGGCAATGGCGCCGAGAATCGGCCCGAGTATCGCCGTGATCGTGACCGCGATCGTCGTCGCCCAGGCGAAACGCGCGGTGGCGACCGCGGGCGGAAGACCGGCCGCCGCATATGCGCTGAAGAACGGTGGAAAGACCGCGGTAATGACCGTCGACTGAAAGGCGGAGTTCGCCCAGTCGTACATCGCCCAGGCCCGAAGCTCGGGTCGACTCAGTCCGAGGCGATCAAGGAGGCTCAAGGCTTAGAGATCATCGCAAGGATTTGCTTCCTCGTGAGGTGAATATGCAGCCTAGAACGTTCTCCGCGCCACCCATTCGCGGAGCAGCGAATCGACGACCAGATATCGGGCGCCCTCTTTGACGAGCACGTCCTGATCCGTCAGCGCCGCCAGCGATTTCTGGATGCTCGAGGCCGCTCCGAGCCGATGACGCTCGCGTGCGTCGGCGGAATGGATCTCGCGGCCGCCCTGCAGCACGACACCGCGCAGCGTCGCGCGCTGATGCAGAGTCAGCCGCTGCCAGAGCGCTTCGAAGATTGTTTCCTGCTCCGAGAGCAGCCGCGCCAGCGTCTGATGCAGATCCTCGAGCGTCACCTTCCGCGCCCCTTTCGACCGCGAATCGTCCCACGTCTCGTGGGCGAGGCGCTGGACGTCGTAGGGCAGGTTGCCCGCGAGGTCGATGATCGCGTCTGCCAGGCCCGGCTCCGGTCTGATGCCGGTCTTGTTGAAGCGCCGGTCGATGAAGTCGGCGAAGAGCGTGTGCGAAATCTTGTTCAATCGCAGAACCGGTCCGGCCTTGTAGAACGGGCGCCGCGGTCCGATCATCTTTTCCATCAGGCTCGGTTCGGATCCCGCGAATACATACCCGACCTGGCGCTGATGTTGTGCGGCGGCGCGCAGCGCATGCTCGACGCCGCCGCCGTTGAAGCTGTCGATCGCCTGAAACTCGTCGAGTGCGATGACCACCGTGCGCTTGCGCTCGGCGGCGAGCTTGCCCGGAAGCGCGAAGACGTCATTGGCGAGGCGATTGATATCGCGCGCCGTCGTCGCATGCGGGAACGCCACCGAGAATCGGCCGAGGCCCGTTTCTTTCGGCTCGTAGCGAATCTCCGGTCGGGTGGATCCGATAGCCTCCATCAGCCATGTGCGCGCCCGATCCCACTTCGATTCCACAGCGGCGACGGCCCGCGCGTAGCCTTCGAGGAACGCCAGGTACGAGCTGTAGCTGCTGACCGTGAGATCGACCGTGAGCGCCCCGCGCCGGTGCAGCGACTCGAGCGCCTGGCGAATCAGCGACGACTTCCCGTAGCGCCTCGGTGAAATGAGAAACACCTTCTGCGCGTTGCCGAGGTCGGCGACCAGGCGGTCGAGCTCCTCTTCCCGGTCGACAAAGGCCTCGCCGGGCACGACCTCGCCGTAGACGAAAGGATTGTCCATTACGCTACTTGGCGTAATGGTTACGCTACTTGGCGTAATGCCATTACGCTACTTGGCGTAATGATTACGCTACTTGGCGTAACGGTCAAGTGGAAGTTGGCCGGTGTAGACCGCCATGCCGACCACCGCGTCAACGTGATGGGCGTCGAGCCGGTCGATCTCGTCCCAGGTGGTGATGCCGCCGGCGGCGGTGACGCGCCGGGCCGTGGCACGCCGTACGGCGAGAATCGCGTCGATGTCGGTGCCCTGCATCAGGCCTTCTTTGTCGACGTGCGTGTAGAGGAACTCGGAGCAGAACGGTTCGAGGGCGCGCACCGCGTCGACCGCCGTAATCGGCAGCACGGTCCGCCAACCGTGAATGGCGACGTGGCCGCGGCGGCTGTCCACGGCGGCGATAACGCGCTCGACGCCGATAGCCTCCGCCAGCGTGCGCGCGAACGCAGCGTCCACAGCTCCGTCGCGGAAGAGCGCCGAGCTGGCAATCACGGCGTGTGCGCCGGCATCGAGCACGGCCCGTGCCCGTTCCACGGATCGAATGCCGCCGCCGACCCGACAGGGAAGCCGCCCACAGATCTGCTGGACCATGGCGCCGTTGTCGCCCTGTCCTTTCGCCGCATCGAGATCGATCAGCTGCACCCGAGGAAACCCGGAGAAGCGGGCGATCCAGACCTCGGGGTCGGTCGCTGCGATAGCGAGCCGCTCGCCCTGGACGAGCTGCACGATGCGGCCGCCCTGCAGGTCGATTGAGGGAATCAGCATCACAGACGGACCGGGATCTGCTGGCGCCGCAGGTAGTGTTTCAAGTCGCTGACGCGCACGCTTCCGGAGTGGAAGATGGACGCGGCGAGCGCCGCGTCGGCGCAGCCGCGTGTGAACACCTCGCAGAAGTGCTCGGCACCGCCTGCACCGCCCGAGGCAATGACGGGGATGTTCACCGCGTTGCCGACCGCTGCCGTCATCTGGCAATCGAAACCGGAGAGCGTGCCGTCACGGTCCATCGAAGTGAGCAGAATCTCGCCCGCGCCGCGCGCCTCGGCCTCGCGAGCCCATTCCACGGCATCGCGCGCCGCATCAGCCGTGCCGCTCCGTACATAGACCGCGAACCCGTCGCCGCGCCGCTTCGCATCGATGGCGACAATCACAGCCTGACTGCCATAGCGCCGTGCGAGCGTCGTAATCAGCTCGGGGTTCTTCAACGCCGCAGTATTGAGACTCACCTTGTCCGCTCCCGCATCCACGGCCGCCGCGGCGTCATCTTCGGAGCGGATGCCGCCCCCGACGGTCAGCGGCAGAAAGATGCGCTGAGCCACCGCATGGATCGTGTCGGCAAGCGCACGTCGGCTTTCCAGCGTCGCCGTGATGTCGAGGATGACGACTTCGTCGATCCCCTCGACGTTGTAGCGCGCGGCCAGCTCGGCTGGATCACCGGCGTGTCGAAGCTGCTGAAACTGCACGCCCTTGACGACGTTGCCGTCACGGACGTCCATACAGGCGATGATGCGCTTGGTCAGCACCCTGCCTCCGCGCTCCGCGCTGCGGCGGGCAGGCGTCGGACGACCTCGAGAAAGTTGCGCATGATCTGCAGACCGGCGTCGCTCGACTTCTCGGGGTGAAACTGGACTCCGAAGACGTTGTCGCGCTCGACCACCGCCGCGAACGTTTCCGAATGCGTCGTCGCGGCAACGCATGCGTCCGTGACCGGAGCGGCGAACGAATGCGTGAAGTAGACGTGCGCGCCGTCTTCGAGACCGGCGAGAATGCGGCAGCGCTGACCCGCAAGCTCCGCGCTGCTGTGGAACGCCAGCGCGTTCCATCCCACGTGCGGGATCTTGAGGCGCTGCGCTGCGTCGCCCTGCAGCCGCGTCACCCGGCCGGGCAGCACGCCGAGTCCGGGGACCTCCGGCGCCTCCTCGCTGCCTTCGAACAGCCACTGCATGCCGAGGCAGATACCAAAGAGCGGCTTACCGCTGCGGACTTCGGCGCCGATCGCATCGCGCCAGGGACCCACCAACGCCTCTGTCGCTGCGAAGTTGCCGACGCCAGGTACGATGATGGCGGAGTAGCGCACCAGCTCCGCGGGCGACGCAGGGATCGCGTAATCGGCACCGAGAGAGGTCAGCGCCTTTCGCACGGACGTCAGGTTGCCGGCACCGTAATCAATCAGCGCGATCACAGCAGCCCCTTTGTGCTCGGCAGCATCTTGGCGAGGCGCTCATCGCGCGCGCAGGCGACGCGCAGCGCGCGCGCGAACGCTTTGAACACGGCCTCGATGTGGTGATGGCTCGATCGTCCGTACAGCACCTTCACATGCACGTTGGCACGTGCCCCGGACGCGAAGCCGTCGAAGAAATCGTGTACGAGCTCTGTCTGCAGGTCGCCGACTTTGTCCACTTTCACCTTGAGATTCACGACCGCGTGCGGTCGCCCGCTCAGGTCGATCGCCGCAACCGCGAGCGTCTCGTCCATCGGCATGACGAAATATCCCGCGCGGTTGATCCCTTTCCGATCGCCGAGTGCCGTCAGGACGGCTTCGCCCAGCACGATGCCGACGTCCTCAACTGTGTGGTGCTGATCGACGTCGAGATCGCCTGTGGCCTTCAGCCTCAGATCGAATCCGCCATGGCGCGCAAACAGCTCGAGCATGTGATCGAAGAAGCGGATGCCGGTGCTGACGTCGTAACGCCCCTGGCCGTCAATCGTGAGTCGCCCTGTAATCTTCGTTTCGGTGGTCCGCCGGTCGAACACCGTGCCGCGCGCCTTCATCGCGCCTGCCTCGCGGCCACGACCGACTCGAGCGCCTCGATCGCTGCCTTGGTGTGCTCCACCATGCCGGCGGTGATCCGCACGCATCCGGGCGTCGACGGATCCTTCGAGCGATCGCGAACGTGAATCTTGCGGGCGGAGAGCGCCTGCATGAACGGCGCGGTCTCGCCGACCTGCACGAGGACATAGTTCGCGGCGCTTTCCCAGTAGTTGAGCCCCAGCCTGCGACATGCGGTGTAGAGCATCTCGCGCGATTCGTGCACCTGCGCGGCATAGCGCGGCAGAAACTCGGTATCGTCGAGCGCGGCCTCCACCGCATGCAGCGCAATCACGTTGATGTTGAACGGCAACGTCACGTCCCGCACCGGCCGCAACGCGGGCGACTGGCCGATGACGATGCCGACACGCATGCCGGCAAGGCCGTAGGCCTTCGAGAACGTACGGCCGACGAGCACGTTGGGATATCGAGGCAGCTGCGGCAGAAAGCTTTCGCCGCCGAACTCGATGTACGCCTCATCGATGAGCACGATCGCATCACCTGCCGCTTCGCTGATCCGGCACAAATCCGCAATGGAGATCAGTTGGCCTGTCGGATTATTCGGCGTGTTAAGGAAGATCATCCGCGTCCGCGGGGTGATCGCTTTGATCACGGCGTCGGTCGGGAAGCTCAGGTCAGGGTTAGCGGGCACGCGTACCGAGATAGCGCCCGCTGCCGCCGTCGAATTCGGATACGGGTCGAACGCAGGTGTCGGCACGATCGTCTCGGCATCGTGGATGCGCGCTTTCGAGATGTGGCCGACCGCTGCCATCAGGATGCCTTCGTCGAGTCCGTTGGTCAGCAGCACCCACTCGGGATCGACGTCAAAGTACTTCGCGATCGTCAGGACGAGACTCGGATACGACGGGTAGGTCGAGATATCCGTCGGCTTCAAACGACGAATCGCGTCGAGCACACGCGGCGAACAGCCGCCGGTGTTTTCGTTGAGGTGGAGTCGCAGGCCTTCGCCCGGATCCGGATAGCCCTGTATCAGCATGATTAATCTCGCCGGGTCCGCTTCGCGGAACCCGGCCGATTGAGGCCCGCCCTACGCGCGGCGAGGCGAATCTCGATCGAGCGCGCGTGGCCTTCGAGTCCTTCCGCACGCGCCAGCGAGACGACAGCCGGGCCGAGGCGCCGCAGCCCTTTCGGCGTCATCCGCTGCACGGTGATCTGGCGGACGAAATCGGCGCCCGAGAGTCCGCCCCTGACGCGCGCCGCCCCGGCCGTCGGCAGCACGTGGTTCGATCCAATCGCATAGTCCCCAGCGACCTGCGCACTCCACGGTCCAACGAACACGGAGCCCGCGTTTCTCACCCGTTTCGCCAGCTTCTCATCGTCTACGACGAGATGCTCGGGCGCATTCAGGTTGGCGAGGTCCATCGCTTCGCGAGCGGAGGCCGTCACGATCACGGCGCCGTGGCGCGCCAGCGCTTCGCGCGCGGGCCCATCGGCCGGCATCTGCTGCTCGACAGCGTCGGCAACCTGGGTCGCCAGCGTACGGTTTGGCGTGATGAGCACCGCGCGTGCGTCGAGATCGTGTTCGGCCTGCGCGATCAGGTCCGCGGCAATCCAGCCTGCGGGGCCGCGCGAGGCGACGATCAGAATTTCCGTGGGGCCCGCGTAGAAGTCGATGCTGCAATCGGCGGCAACGATGGCCTTGGCGGAGGCGACGAAGCGGTTCCCCGGGCCGACGATCTTGTCTACGCGTGGAATCGACTCCGTTCCGTAGGCGAGCGCCGCGATGGCGTGCGCGCCGCCCAGGCGGAACAGCCGCGACGCACCGGCTTCCAGTGCGGCGGCCATCACGACCGCATCGGGCCGCGGGCACGCCACGACAATCTCGCCGACACCAGCGGCAGCTGCCGGAATCACCGTCATCAGCAGTGAAGAGGGCAGCGGATAACGACCGCCAGGCACGTAGCAGCCCACGCGATCGAGCGGCACAACGCGCTGTTCGACGGTGACGCCTGGCGCCACGCGCGTGTTCCACCCGCGCGGGACCTGCCGCTTTGCAACGCCGCGGATGTTCTTGGCCGCTGTGCGAATCGCTGTGCGAACCGCGGCAGGTACGGTGCGCGCCGCCGCCATCATCTCCTTGCGCGACACCTCGACGTCTCCGTCGAGACGATCGAACGTACGCGCGTAGCGCAGCAGCGCGGCGTCTCCGTTGGCGCGCACATCGGCGACGATCTCCGCAACGCGTCGGTCCGTTTCTTCGTCGCGGACGCGCTGCGGTGACAGCAGCTCGCGTATCGCGTCACGGTCGCTCGCTTCAACGATCCTCATCTATCCCGTCACCCCACGACCTAACGCACCACCCGCCACCTACACCACGATCTTGTTGAGCGGATACTCGACGATCCCCTGACCACCGGCGGCCTTGAGCTTGGGAATCAGGTCGCGCACGGTTCGCTCTTCGATGATCGTGTTCACTGCGACCCATTCCTCGTCGCTCAACGAAGAAATCGTGGGCCGCTGCAGCGCGGGGAGCTGCGTCAGCACCTTGTCGAGATCGGAGCGTCGCACGTTGAGCATCAAGCCGACGCGCCCCTGCGCTTCGATGGCGGCCTTCAGCAGCAATGCGATGTTGTCGATCTTCGTCTTCTTCCACGAATCGGCGAGCGAGGTCTGGTTGGCGATCAGCTGCGTGTTGGACTCGAGCACGGTGTCGAGAATACGGAGACGGTTGGCACGCAGCGTCGATCCTGTTTCAGTGGCTTCGACAATGGCATCGGCGAGGACCGGAGGTTTCACCTCGGTGGCGCCCCACGAGAACTCCACGCGCTTCACGGGCACCTTGAGTTTTTCGAAGTAGCTGCGTGTGACCTGCACGAGCTCGGTCGCGATCGTGGCGCCGGCGAAATCCTGCGGTGATTTGAAGCGCGAATCCTCGGGCGCGGCCAGCACCCATCGCACCTTGCCGAAGCTCTGTTTCGAGTAGACCAGATCGGCGAGGCTCGTGACGCAGGTGTGCGACTCGCGACCCAGCGTGTGCTCGGCGACCCAGTCGAGGCCCGTAAGCCCGGCATCGAGCACACCTTCGCAAACGTAGCGCGTCATCTCCTGCGCGCGGATCAGCATGCACTCGATTTCGGGATCGTCGATCGTCGGGAAGTACGAACGCGAGCTGACATAGACGTTGAAGCCCGCGCGCGCGAACAGCTGCACGGTTGCGTCCTGCAGCGAGCCTTTCGGGATGCCGAGCCGCAGCTTCATGGAACCGTCACGCCCTCCGCGCGTTGGAAAAAGCAGGTGCGCTCGCCGGTGTGGCAGACGTTGCCGCCGCCGAGCCGCTCGGCCTTGACGAGGACCGTGTCTTCATCACAGTCGATGAGCACGTCGCGCACGGCGAGCTTGTTGCCCGACGTCTCGCCCTTCGTCCACAGCGTGTTGCGCGTGCGGCTGAAGAAGGTCACGTAGCCGGTCCGCTTCGTGATCTCCCACGCCTCCGGGTTCATGAAGCCCACCATCAGCACCTCGCCGCTGATGTGGTCCTGCACGACCGCCGGAATGAGTCCGTCGAGTTTCGAAAAATCCATACTCATCCGTACAACAAAAAACCCCGCCACTCTTACCGGCGGGGTCTGCATTTGCGTGTCTGTCTGGGTCTGGGTTCGAGAGTCCCTTACGCGCGCAGTCCTGCCGGCCGGCCACGGTGGCCGTGATGATGGCGGACATGCACGTGAGCGAGGACCCGAACCATTGGAGTCTGAAGCCTATCAGATGGCCGAGTCCTTGGCAATCATGACCTCGGTGGACTTGATGATGGCAAGCGCCTCTTCGCCGCGGCGCAGTTTGAGCTCGTCGACCGCGTCCCGCGTGATGACGGCGGTCAGGCGCTGATCGCCGATGCGCAGCCGCACTTGCGCCAGCAGGCCGTCGGCGCGCACCTCCTCGACAATCCCGCGCAGCTGGTTGCGTCCACTGATGGCCACAAGCATGGCCTTGTGCACGCGTTTCCGCCGCGATGGCCGCCCGACGGCCACCTTTCCCTGCGTGGCGAGCAGCCGGTCAATTTCGCCATCCGAGATGCGGTAATGGCC
>Ga0310811_10001748_pt1 | contig 27044 bp, 17 predicted proteins | sample YCmetagenome_FD_207642 | JGI IMG/M metagenome (GOLD analysis project Ga0310811, IMG submission 207642) | Soil microbial communities from experimental microcosm in Duke University, North Carolina, United States - YC | ecosystem: Engineered > Artificial ecosystem > Soil microcosm > Unclassified ... | reverse complement strand
GACCCACCCCGCAATAAGTCCATATCCGCGCCAAGATGCGCCTGCTGCACATGATCCAAATACAACCGCACATACCCCCGCGTCGCCATCGGCTCCGGCCGCCTCCACCGCGCCTTCCGCAGGGCCAGTTCCTCCTCCCCGACATCCAGATGCAGTCTCCTTGCCTCAACATCCAGCTCGATCATATCTCCATCCTCGACCAATGCCAGCACCCCTCCCACCGCCGATTCAGGCGAAACATGCAACACCACGGTCCCTCCCGCCGTACCGCTCATCCTGCCATCTGAAATGCGGATCATATCCTTGATCCCCCTTTGCAACAGCTTCATGGGCAGATCCACATTGCCCACTTCCGGCATGCCGGGATAACCTACCGGCCCGACTCCCTTCAATACGATCACACAATGTTCGTCTATATCCAGGCCGGGATCATCGATCCGCGCATGATAGTCCTCTATGCTTTCAAAGACCACCGCCCGGCCACGGTGCTTTAACAAATGGGGCGAGGCAGCCGAAGGCTTGATGACCGCACCCTGCTCGCACAAGTTGCCCTTCAGCACGGCCACTCCGGCTTCCTGTTGCAAAGGGTGCCCAAAAGGGGCGATGACGTCATCATTGTAACAGTGTGCCACGGCATTGTTCTCGCCAATGCTCTTCCCGTTGACCGTAAGCGCATCGTTATGCAACCAGGAACGCATCTCCCGGATGACGACAGGTAACCCCCCGGCATAATAAAAATCCTCCATCAGGTATCGGCCGGATGGTTTGAGGTTCACCAATAGCGGTACCTTGCCGCCAAGAAGGTCAAGGTCCTCCAGTGTCAACTCCACGCCTATCCTGCCGGCAACGGCCAGTAAATGGATGATAAAATTGGTGCTTCCCCCGATGGCCGAATTGATGACGATGGCATTTTCGAAAGCGGCGCGCGTGAGTATCCGCGACAGCTTCATCTCTTCCCGGGCCATCGCCACGATCCGGCGGCCGCTCATCTGCGCCATGACCTTCTTACGGGCATCTACCGCGGGGATAGCCGCAGCCCCGGGCAGCGTCAGGCCCAATGATTCAACCATACAGGCCATCGTACTGGCCGTACCCATGGTCATACAATGCCCCTGGCTGCGGGCCACACCGGTCTCCACATCGTAAATATCCTGCGGCGTATAGTTTTCCACCCCCTGCTTTTCCTTTATCAGCCAGTTGAAGCTGCCGCTGCCGATACATTCACCACGGAATCTTCCGTTCAACATCGGTCCACCGGGCACCACAATCGTAGGCAGGTCCACGCTGCAGGCCCCCATCAGGGTAGAAGGTGTGGTCTTGTCACACCCCGTCAGCAGCACGACTCCGTCGAGGGGATTGGCACGGATGCTCTCCTCGACATCCATGCTTGCCAGGTTTCGGAATAGCATGCTGGTGGGACGCATGACCGTCTCTCCCAGGGAAGTCACGGGAAACTCAACGGGGAAGCCGCCCGCCTCGAGCACCCCCCGTTTCACCACTTCGGCAAAGTCCCGCAAGTGGCCGTTGCAGGGCGTCAGCTCGCTCCAGGTATTGCAAATGCCGATCACAGGCCTGCCCATAAAGTAATCATCGGGATATCCCTGGGTACGGAACCAGCTACGGTGCACAAAACCCATCTTGTCCGACTTGCCAAACCAGTCGTGACTTCTCAGCTTTCTCTCGTTGCTCATAAAATATCTTATGGTTTATCCCACCATATCCGGGTACTCAGCTTATCCGCACCCTGGCGGGCAATGGCCGCATTTACATTCTTGGTGTTCACACTCAGCTCGGACGTAGGATAGGTCAGGCGCCTGATAAAGGTCCCATCGGGTACATCCGGATTGTTCGGTTGCCCATAGGGATTGGGTGTCAGCGCCGGGAAGCCGCTCCGCCTGAAATTCGCAAAAGCCTCGGGACCATTCAGGAACGAAGCGATCCAATACTGGATATTGATCTGTTCCAGCTCATCCCCCGCCGGCAATGGGTTGGCGGCAATATAATTGTCGCGGTCCGTGGCCGCTATCGTACAGCCGGGATCATATACCGCCATCTGGTCCATGTGCGCCTTAATGCCATCCGAAAAATATTGACCGGCGGTGCCGCTGGTGATCCATCCCCTGTAGCTCGCTTCCGCGAGCAGCAGGTTGGTTTGCGCAGCCGTCACGAGAAATACGGGGGAGGATATCTTCAGTATCCGGCGGCGGTCGGCCTGGCTGTAGTCATAAAAGCTTGCCAGTCCATCGGCCTGGGCTTTTGCGACAATAGAGCCATTGTCATATCCGACAGGCATACCGATCTGCTTCGTCGGGTTAGTGGATCCCACAGCCACGGTCTGGCCGGCGCCGCTGGCGGCTCCAACATAGCGTATGGCAATCGCCGGTAGCCGGGGATCGTTCGTGTTCTTCAGCTGGTCGATAAAAGGTTTGGTCAGGTAGAAGTTGGCCGCCTCGCTGCCGTTGAGGGTGCTGCCGATGGGTTGGGTGAAGTTGGCGTCATGACGGATATAGGCATTGTCTGCATTGGTGGTGATAACCCCGCCGTCCACGGCAGCCTTTACCGTGCTTTGCGCCCTGGCAGCGTCTACCTTGGATAGACGCATGCCCGCGCGCAGCAACAACGAGTTGGCAAATTTCTTCCACTTGCTCACATCACCGGCATACAGTACGTCTCCCGTCTCGATGGTGGCCGAAGGGCTCAGGGCCGCTGCGGCATCGGTCAACTCCTGTATGATCTTGGGATAGATATCCTGCTGCGCATCATAGGCGGGCAAAATGACCTGGTCCGAATAGCCCGCACCACCCTGCGTATAAGGGATGTCCCCGTATTCATCGGTGAGGATCATAAAGACATAGGCCTGAAAGATACGGGCCATATTGTACATATTGCTCCGGGCAGCATTACCCTTGCTCCGGACGACTGCATCGTGCGTGTTCTTGATCACACTTTGATAATAGGCGGCCCACAACGGCTGTGTGGTCACATCGCGGCTGTCCTGGTTGAAATTGGCGCCGGCCAGCACCCCGCCGTTTGGCGTTACCATCTGTTGCACGACACCTACATCGAATACCAGTGACTTGACGGGAAAGGACGTATTGATCACTGCCTGGTTCAATAGCAATACTGGGTCCAGCGACGTAGGGTTGGTCTTGTTCACATTCAGGTCCGACAACCCTTTCTCACAACCGCCGAGGCCAAGGGCGAAAAACAATAAAATAGATACTATCTTTCTCATGACAGGGAATTTAGAATTTAATGTTCAGGTTAAATCCAACACTGCGTGTCGTAGGCAGACCCGGCGATTCGAGTCCGACCTGGTTGTCCGAACCATAACCAAACGTCTCGGGGTCGATGTTATCCACCCATTTCTTTATGATGAGCACATTATTGGCTACCAGGTCAAGCTTTATGCCTTTGATGGGACATTTGGCCGGGATATATTTGGTCAGATCATAACCAACGCTCAATTGACGCAGCTTCCAGTATCCACCGTTATAGATCACCGGCTCGACGATCTGCTGAGAACGCAGATGTTCCCAATAGGTCTGTACGGGCGCCACCGCGTTGTTGGGAGCACCGCTGGCATCGACACCCACCCCTTTCACGCCCCCCACCCGGCCTTCGAGCGTCATCTTGTGCAGACCATGCCGGACAGCGTTGAAGTTGGTTCCGGACAGCATCTTGTTTCCCAGTTTGTAGTCCACGAAGACCGTGAGATTTACCCCCTTGTAGGTGAATGTGTTCAGAAAGCCTCCTACCCACTTGGGCAGGGCGCTGCCGAATAGTACGAAGTCGGGTGTGCGCTGGGGCAGACCGTTGGATTGAAAGATCCTTTCCCCTTTTGCATTGCGGGCATATCCATACCCGGCTATCTGTCCTATTTCCTTGCCCACCACCTGCCGGGTCTCTCCATTGAATACATGCGTTCCGGTAGTAATACGCTCTCCCGGCGTGCTGGTAATGATACTCAGGACCTTCGTAATATTATAGGAAGTATTCGCGGTGAACTCCCACCGGAATACCCTGGACTGGAACGGCACGAGGTTCAGCATGGCCTCGAAACCATAATTCTGACTCTTTCCGCTGTTGATGGGCGTATTAAAATAGCCGGAGGCGTCCGATATCTGCACGGATACGATCTGGTCCTTCGTGATCTTCCTATACGCGGCAAGGTCCACATTTACCCGGTTGTTGAACATCCGCATCTCCAAACCTATCTCCGTCTCGGAAACGCGGCTCGGCCGAAGCCTGGGATTGGGCAAAGTGGTTCCGGTGACTCCGTTGCTGATATTGCTCGTTCCCACAGGTACCGGCACCGCGTTGGGATTGTTGATAAAATTCGCATTCACGGTATAGAAAAGCTGATCCGCGTAAGGGGCCACGTCCCCGTCACTACCCACTTCCGCATATCCTGCCCGCACCTTGCCCAGGTTCAACCAGGCGGCATTGGGCAAATGCTCCGAAAAGATGTAGCTGCCGGATACCGACGGATATAAGATACTCCGATTGGACCGCGATAAGGTGGAGAACCAGTCGTTGCGTACCGTGCCGGTGAGATAAAAGGTCCGCCTCCAGTTGAGCTCCGCGGAGCTATAGAGTGAGTTCACCCCTTGTTCGGTCAATGTATATACCGGGTCTTTGGCCCGGCCGTTCTGCACGGTGTACAGGCCCCGGATAATAAAGTCGGTGACCTGGACATTGTTGACATCCACCCGCCGGCGCATCCGGTTGCCGCCGCCATTCCAGTTCACCTCCAGCTCGCCGAACTTCTTATTGGCATTTAAAAGAAAGTCCAGGTTGGTCTCCCGGAATCGCCGCGACTCCTGTGTATATAAGCCGTTGACGAAGCCGGGAGGCGCCGCTGCCCTCGATGCCTGACCGGTGGGAAAATTATCCACGTCCTCATCCCGTGACCAGTAGTCCTGTCCAAATCTGCCCTGTAAGCTCAGCCAGGACAGCAGGTTGTATTTCAAGGCCACATTCCCAAAGATGCGGTCCCGCTTAATATTGTGGAATTGATACTTCAGCACCCAGAAAGGATTGGTGCGATTGGTAAACCTCGACCAGGGGTATTCGTTACCCGCAGCGTCGGATTTGTTGGAATCCAGTGTGCTCAGCGGCATAGAGGTGGATAACGCCATCAGGGTAGTGGGAATGGAGTTATCCTGGTTGGCAATATTCGGCGGATTCTTATTGACCTCCCTGGAATAGTTGATATTGCCCGTGAGCGCCAGTTGTTCGGACAGGTTATAGCTAAACCCCAGGTTCATCGATTTCCTGTTAAAGGTATTGTTGGGCATTATGCCCTGGTTGTCGGTATTGTTCAGCGACAGCCGCATGCCGCCTTTTTCGCCGCTGGCATCGAACGCCACGGTATTGGCAACGTTCTGCGCGTGCCGGTAAAAGGCCTTGATACGGCTTCCCTGGGGCCGGTAGGGTTCGACAAGGTTGTTGTAAAGCACCTGGGTCATCCCCGGTGCAAACTTTTCCCCGAAAGACCATTCTCCCGAAGTGGGGTTCGGCGTCGTAGGACGTACCCCGTTCTCCCCTTGCCCATATTGGTTCTGGTACTTCGTATAGTCCAGCGGCGTGTCGTCCGTATAGTTCAAATTGTAGGTCACCCCGATGCCTTTTGTCTTCCCTCTTGTCTTGGTCGTGATCATGATAACACCATCCTTGGCTCGCGATCCGTACAGCGCCGATGCCGGCGCTCCTTTCAAAATGGTCATGCTTTCAATATCGTCCGGGTTGATGCTCGATAGGCCGTCGCCACCGTCAGCCCAAACGCCACCGCCCTTCACGCCAATGGTATTGTCATTGAAATTGCTGTTGTCCACCGGCACCCCGTTGATGACGATCAGCGGATTGTTCTGCCCCGAAAGGGAAGACTGGCCGCGGATACGGATCTTGGAAGTGCCGCCGGGGCCCGTTCCAAGGGACGAGATATTCACTCCCGCCACCTTGCCTTGCAGGGCATTCATGACATTGCTGGTGCGGTTTACAGTCAGTTCCTCGGGCTTTACATTGGTGGCGGAATAGCCAAGACCGCGGGATTGCTTTTTTATCCCAAGCGCCGTTACGATCACCTCGTCCAGGTTTCGGTCGATGGCCGTCAAGAGTACGTTTACCACCGTCCTGCCCGAAATACCAACTTCCTGGCTTTTATACCCAATGAAACTAAAAACCAGTACGGCATTCCCAGGGGCGGCAATACTGAACTTGCCGTCGTTGCCGGTAGTGGTCCCCTGGCTGCTGCCCCTTATCATGACGGAGACATTCGAAAGTTTCGTACCTTTTTCATCCGATACGGTACCCGTAACCATTTGTGCATGCGCGGCTGATAAGAACAAGAGAAGAAGACAGGTCAGCCATAGCCGTAGGCCGGCAAGGCTGCCTTTAGGAGTGTTTTTCATATAGCCAGTTGTTTAGTTGAGGAATCGTTAGGCCGACAAATTAGCCGGAATTATCTGTTCAAACTTCCAAAATAAAACAACGTTGAATTTTGTACATGCCTGACAAATAAATTCCCTTTCTTTATAGAGCCATATGAATCAGTTTGTCCTACAACACGGCAAGTCTGCAGAATTACGCCTGTTCCCGCATATTCCGGAAGTGGGCGTAAGAAAGAATGGCTCTATCCGGTTAAACACCTTTCCCATCACGGCAACAGAAGGCCTAAGGATATTTTGTATAACAGAGGGCAGGTTCGAATGGCACATCGACCGGCAGCCATATGTACTGTATCCCGGCGACACTGCCCTTATCCTGCCCGGCGCCTCACTGGGCAGCGACAACTGCGTCCTGGACATCGGCGCCTTTGCCTGGATACATATCGGCATACGAAAACAGGGCAACGGTCAGCTGCAGCCGGGCAAATGGAGCGGCCTGTCCGACGGCGAAAGCGCCGCCATCGGCAATATCCTATCCCTGAACAGCTGTCCCGTGCTACCCAGGTTCGGCGACGCGGGCAAGATCATCAAATGTATTTACACGGAGCTGTCCGGCCAGGAGATAGGCTACCAGGCCCGTGTCAATCACCAGCTGGACGAGCTGCTGATACAGGTGACCCGGCAAATGACGCGACAGAATCACTCCGGTCGCGATTTCCCCAAGACCTTTATGCACCTGGAAGAGGTATTGCGCCGCAATCTCGCCCATCAATGGACCGTGGAGGAAATGGCGGCGCTGGTGGGGCTCGGCACCACCCTGTTCAACGAAAGAGTGAAAAGCTATTCTGGCTTTTCACCCATCAACTACCTGATCAATATCCGTATCTCGGAAGCGATCAAGCTGTTGAAACAACGGGAGATCAGTGTCACCGACATAGCGCTGGACACCGGTTTCTATTCATCACAGCATTTTTCAACGACGTTCAAGAAGCTCACGGGCTACAAGCCGAGTGAGTTCAGAAAAAATCATTTGCGTAACAAATAGTGTCAACATGCAATGCATCATTACAATTGAGTTAGGGACCAACGGGGTAAGGGTCTTTGCCTTCGACCTCGATGGCCATGTCATCGGTTCGATGAAGGGCTATCATCCTACCTTCCACACGGAACCCGACTACAGCGAACAGGACCCTGAGCAGATATTCATTACAACGCTCTACCTGCTAAAGAACCTGCTGAACGAATATATCCATCCGAAAAGCTATAAAGTAGCTTCCATTTGCTTCTGCGCATCCATGCACAGTGTGCTGGCTGTCGACAAGAATGGCAACCCACTGGGAAACGCCATTACCTGGGCCGACAACAGGGCAGGGCAGGAAGCCCAGGAATTGCGGGGCTCGGCGCCCGGTAAAAGCCTGTACACGGCTACGGGGACCCCTATCCACCCCATGTCGCCCCTGCTGAAGATATCATGGATCAGACATCATGATAAAGAGCGTTTCACTTCCGCCGCCAAGTTTCTCTCCATCAAGAGCTATATCATCCACCAGCTCACAGGTGAGTATATGGTGGACTACAGCATTGCCTCGGCTACTGGCCTGATGAACATCCATACGATCACCTGGGAGCAGGATGCGTTAAAGTATGCAGGCATAACTTCCGACAGGCTGCCTGACCTTGTACCGATCTTTACTCCCGCCGGGAGATTGAAAAAAGCCTATCAGCAGTCCCTGAGCCTGCCGGCCGAAACAAAAATACTCATCGGATCCAGCGACGGTTGCCTGGCTACGCTTGGCGACGGGGTCCTCGGTGAAGGCAAGGCTACCATTACCATCGAGGACAGCGGCGCAGTAAGAGTAATGGGCCCCAGGGTGTTGAAGGACGATCAAATGCGCTTCTTCAACTACCTGCTGACGGAGAATTGCTATGTATCGGGCGGCCCGACCAACAACGGCGGAAATATCTTCGAATGGTTCACCCGGCAGTTTGGGGATTTCTCCAACCCCTATGACATCGAAAGCAGCATGCAGCTGCTGATCGAAGAGGCTTCCAAAGTGCCGGCCGGTTCCGATGGTCTGTTGTTCCTGCCCTATCTGCTTGGTGAACGCGCGCCTATTTGGAATGCCGATGCCCGTGGCGCTTACTTCGGGCTTAATATCAAGCACGAACGCCAGCATTTCGTAAGGGCCACTATTGAAGGGATCCTCTATGAGATCTATAGCATCGGGAAGATTCTCGGTGAACAACGCGATATCAAAAGCCTCTCGGTCAACGGCACCTTCGGAGTGCTTCCCTTCTGGACCCAGATGATGGCCGATATGTTCAACCGGCCCGTGCGTACACGGCAAAGATCGCATAGCGTAAGCTTTGGCGCCTTCCTCCTGAGCGCCACCGAAATGGGCATCTTCAAGTCCCTCGATGAGGCTGCCCGAACGGTGGACCTGCCCGACGTTTACCCACCGGACAAACAGCACCACGCCATCTATGCTGACTACTTCGGCATATTTGAAAAGCTCAGCACCCGGCTGTCCGAAGAATTCAAGGCCATCAGCGACCTGCAGCGAAAACGTGCCGCTGTACAACACAGCAAAACCACACCGGCCATATGAGAACACTCCTTTCCAAACGATCAAACCTATGCATATGCGCACCTATTACCTTCTCCTCCTTCTACTCGTACTGCTTCATGCGCCCGCACGCAGCCAGCAGATAACCAGGGACCAGCTCATCGCCCTAACCCCGGAATGGAAGGGTGAACGCTTTGACGACGGACGGCCCAGGGTGTCCGACAGCATCCTCGATCGGATGAAAGCGGTCACCCTGGAAGAAGCCTGGGCCGTGTTGAAGAACGAAAACTACAAACACCAGTACGATGGCGGGTGGCAGACGATAAACCCGGACAGCGTGCTTGTCGGACGCGCGGTGACAGCCATCTTTATGCCCGGCAGGCCGGATATCCATCGTGTCATCGACAAATTCGGGGTCCGTGACAAAAGAGTGAAATCGCAGAACTCCTGGCCCATCGATCTTTTGGTGAAGCGCGATGTATACGTCGTGGACCAGTTCGACGCCTACGAAGACGGCCCGACCATCGGCGACAATCTCGGCAATTCCATTTACGCCAAGACAGGCAATGGCATTGTATACGACGGCGCAGTTCGTGACATCAAAGGATTGAAAGAGATAGGCGGATTTACCTCCTTTTTCCGCAGCTACCACCCCTCACATCACCTGAACAATCCCGATGGCGAATTGAATACGACCCTCATCGGCATCAACCAGCCTACCCGTATCGGTAAGGCTATGGTAATGCCCGGCGATGTCGTCCTCGGACGCGACGGCGGCGTGATCTTCATCCCTCCCCACCTGGCGGAAAAAGTAGTAAAGACCTCGGAGATCGTACGACTGCGCGATCTGTTCGGCCATCAGCGGCTGCGCGAGGGGAAGTACACACCCGGCCAGATCGACTCCCGGTGGAGCGACGAGATAGAAAAAGATTTTTCGAAATGGCTCAATGATCACATCGACCAACTGCCGGTACCAAAAAGCCAGATACAGGAATTCCTCAAAGGAAGGACCTGGTAAATACAATACACTTTAAAAAACTGACGCAATGGCAAACCTTTCCTCACGCCGATCCTTTCTCACCAGGGCAGCCGTCGCTGCCGCCATGACACCACTCGCCTCCTTATCCACATTCGGCCAGGGCTACGAACAGGCGGTGGATCGAACTCCTAAAATATCGGCCCCCTCGGACCTGAAGATCACGGATATAAAATGCGGCTATATCCCGGGTAGCCTCTTTGTAAAAATTTACACCAACCAGGACATCTGGGGTTGCGGCGAAGGCGTGGACGCCATCCCGGGCACCTATTATCTCGTAAAGAACTTCGGTGAACGCATCAAAGGCAAAAGCCCGTTGAACGTGCACCGCCTCTTCGAAGACATCCGAAAGTCGGGGTTCTTCCAGGGCGCGCAGGCCGGCATGTATGTCGCCGTATTATCGGCCATCGAAGCCGCACTGTGGGACCTCGCGGGGAAAGCCCTTCACCTGCCCGTCTACCAGCTGCTCGGCGGCAAGTTCCGGGATCAGGTACGCGTATATTGCGATACAGCGCTTTACCAGCGCAATCTGCCCACACCCGATGATTTCGCCGCAGCCGCCATGAAGGCAAAGAGTATGGGTTTCAACGCCATGAAGTTCGATCTCGACCAGGGGAACGACCCGCATAAATACGACAGGTACAACTGGACGGCCAGCCCGGCCGAACTGCAACGCATGTACGATGAACTCTTTGCGGCACGACAGGCAGTAGGTCCCTCCATCGACATCTGTGCAGACATGCATGGGCGCTATGACGCCGTGACGGCCCAGGCCATCGCCAAAAGACTGGAACCGCTGAACCTGATGTGGCTGGAAGAACCCATCCCCGCCGAAAATGTAGAAGCATACAAACTCATCACCGAAGCCACCAGCACTCCGATCTGTGCGGGTGAGAACCACTACCTGGCATATGGTTTCAGAAGAATGATGGAGATAGGCGCCGTGGATATCATCATGCCTGACCTCCAGAAATGCGGTGGCCTTGGCGAGGGACAGCGTATCGCCAATCTTGCCCATCTGTATTATACTCCCTTCGCCCCACACATGGTGGCCTCCTTCCTTGGTGCAATGGCGACGGCGCATCTTTGCGCCTCCGTACCCAACTTCATGATCATGGAATGGCAGTCCTATTTTCATACGGATCCCATGTTCAAGGAGATCGTTACCTACGACGGCGAGTGGGTAAAGGATGGCTTTATGCCGGTGTCCGAAAAGCCGGGCATTGGCGTCGAGATCAATGAGGCCGGTATGAAAAGGTATGCGATCAAAGGCGTCCCATTTTTTGAATCCTGATCAATCGACCCTTCTCCCCTTTACCCGCGAAGGGTGGGCGCCGAAACCCCGGATAGTACCCTACACGTTGGGGACAGTAGGGTGCAATTTACCCCTATTGAGCAAGTCAAGTGATAAGCGGTTAGGCCAGCTCCTGTGTTTTACCCTACATTTATTGTCTAATCAATCTCTTAATGTCAAATCTCATAAGATCGGCGCTGATCACCCTGATGCTCTTCAGCTGCTTTGCCCCTCTTTGGTCAGCAGCACAAAAAATGGATTTCGAAGAATACGACCCCAAATCTACCCTGGTCGTTCCGGCACACGTGATCACCCGCGCGAAGTATCCATTTATCGACATCCATAACCATCAATGGGACATGCCTTCGCAAAATCTTCGTGAGCTGGTCAGTGAAATGGACAAGCTCAACATGGGGATCATGAATAACTTAAGCGGGCGGGGATACAAGGATGTGAATGGTTTCTTCGATGTCCAGGATACCACGTACTTCAAAAGGGCACAGGCAAATATCCGGGCGAATTATCCGAACCGCATCATTCAATTCACCAATATTTCCTTCGCCCATTTTGGGCAAAAGGGCTGGACCGAACATGCGCTGGCGGAGCTGGAGGCGGATGTGCGCAACGGGGCGAAGGGATTAAAGATATACAAAGACCTGGGCATGGAATTCAAGGATGAGCAGGGTAAAAGGATACCGGTGGACGACCCGAGACTGGACGCGATTTGGGAGAAATGCGGGTCGCTTCACATTCCGGTTCTGATCCATTCCGCCGACCCTCCCTCCTTTTGGGACCCGATGGATAAATACAATGAACGTTGGCTGGAATTGAAGACCCATCCCGACCGAAAGAGGGGCAACGCCAATCCCGCTCCCTGGAAGACGATCATCGAGGAGCAACATCATCTATTCAGGGCCCATCGAAACACCGTATTTATCGCCGCCCATTTCGGCTGGCTGGCCAATGACCTCGCTTCGCTGGGAAAGTTATTGGATGAGTGTCCGAATGTATACGTCGAGATCGCTGCCATCATTGCCGAACTGGGAAGGCAGCCCATACAGGCAAGGAGCTTCTTCCTGGAATACCAGGACAGGATCCTCTTCGGAAAGGATTCCTGGGTGCCTTCGGAATATTCCACGTATTTCAGGGTACTGGAAACAGCCGATGAATATTTTCCCTATCATAAGAAGTACCACGCCTTTTGGCGCATGTATGGACTCAACCTACCCGACGAAGTGTTGAAAAAAGTATATTATAAGAATGCCCTCCGGATCGTTCCGGGGCTGGACAGATCGGCATTCCCGCAGTAGGACGCCGGGGGACCCGCTGATGTCTATTCGGCAATCGATGGATCAGCCGGTGCCTTGCTTCCCAGACGCTCCGGCTCCGCCGGCTTCTCTTCCCTCCAGTGGGCATTGTATTTTACAAAGAACGATAGCCAGATCGCCCTCGACAGCCGCATCAGGTAAGGCTGGGCCAGCAACAGGGCGATCATATTGAAGCCCATCCATAGAAAGAACCGGCTATCTTCCAACGAAAACCCGATCAGTGCCCACCAGGCTACACAGGTGGCCACCGACAAGGCCACGGTCAAGGCATAGCTCACATAGCTGGTCCCATACCAGAAACCCACCTCGATCTCCATCAGCTGCCCGCATACCGGACATCGCTCATTCATCTTCATGAATGAACGCAGGTTGTACGAACTCCTTACCTGGAACATATCCCCCATACGGCAACGGGAACATTTGTGCCGCAACAGACTCCACAAATAGCCGGGTTTATGGTCTTTTTTATCGATACTCATTGCACAAAGTTACCCTTCTGCAATGCGTCCAAAAACTGCGTTTTGTCAATAATAAATGTGACTTTTCTCACCTTTTCCCGGATGTACCGAACAGTTCTTGTTTCTTTTTTGTTGGCCAATCAAATACAATAAACATGGCACAAGTCGAAGAGAAGAATTATGAGATGCCCCCCAGGGAGGGAATTTCCATCGCCCACTTCCTCACTGTCGCCGATATCGACCGGTCGGCCCGCTATTATGAAAAGGTGTTCGGCGGTCGCATTTTGAGCAAAGGGGATGGCGACGGTGCGCCCGCTTACCTGCAGCTCGCCAATATATGGCTCATCGTCAACGTCGGCGGCGGACCGACCCCCGACAAGCCGACGGTAACGCTCAGCACCCCCGACCCTGACAGGATCAACAGCTTTATGAATATCCGCGTTGCCGATATTCAGGCCTGTTATAAATTATGGAAAAGCAGAGGGGCCGAGTTCATCACAGAGCCGATCCCCAAGTACGGCGAGATCCGCTGCTACATCCGCGACCCGGACGGTTATATTATCGAGGTTGGCCAGAGCACCGACCTTACCTATGGTTAGACCGCGTCGGCTCCCGCAGATTCTACCGGTGAACATATAGGGACATATGTTCACTGATGCGTACGTTTCTTTCCTTCCGGAAAAAGCAGGATTTAGTTTATCTTTAGATTAAATCGATCGCCATCCAACGTATTGCCGCCATATTGACCCTGATCACGGGGGCTATCCTCATCTTTATTTCCTGCTTCCATACCGACAGCAGCCCCCAAAACGCCACCGCAGGTGCTAAAATCAGCTATAATTTTGACATCCGGCCCATCCTTTCCGACAAATGCTTCAAATGCCATGGCCCCGATGCCAACCACCGCGAGGCGCATTTAAGACTCGACATCGCCGATAGCGCATATGCCCCCTTAAAAAACACGAAAGGCGCATACGCCATCGTTCCCGGGAAGCCGGAGCAGTCCGAGTTGCTCAAAAGAGTCAGCTCGCCCGACGCCGGCTACCAGATGCCGCCGACCGACTCCCACCTGGGATCGCTCACGCCGCAGGAGGTTGGTCTCTTCGAGAAATGGATCCGGCAGGGAGCACACTACGAGCGACACTGGGCCTTCACCCCGCCCGTCAAGGCGCCGCTACCGGCTGTAAAAGACGCGAAATGGGTGCATAACGAGATCGACTACTTCGTCCTCGCGAAGCTGGAGCCGATGAACCTCCAACCCAATGAAGAGGCCGACAAGGAACGCCTGTTGAAACGCCTCAGCCTGGACCTCACCGGCCTGCCACCCTCGTTAAAACAAATGGACGACTTCCTGGCCGATAACAGCCCAACCGCCTACGAGAAACAGGTGGACGCGCTTCTGGCCACCCCGCAATACGGTGAAAAGATGGCGGTCCACTGGATGGACGTGGCCCGCTATGCGGACAGCTACGGCTACCAGGATGACAATATCCGCACCCAATGGCCCTGGCGCGACTGGGTCATCCACGCGTTCAACGAGGACCTCCCCTACGATCAATTCCTCACCGACCAAATAGCCGGCGACATGCTCCCCCATGCCACCAAGGAGCAGATCCTGGCCACCGCCTTCTTCCGCAATCACAAATACACCGAAGAAGGTGGCGTGGTGCCGGAAGAATACCGCGTCGAATACCTCGTCGACAAGACCCGCACGTATGGAAAGGGTATCCTTGGCCTTACCGTGGAATGCGCCCAATGCCATGACCATAAATATGATCCCTTCCCGCAAAAAGAATACTATTCCCTCCTCGCCTTCTTCAACAACACAAAGGAGGTAGGCTATGAGGGCGACGTCAGTGTTTCCAAACCGGCGAAAATGCCGATCCTGACCTTCAATGACTCCGACGTCCATACGACCCTCTCCTTTATCAACAAGAAAGATACCGGAACGATGATGGTCTCGGTGATGGGTGAGCGGGATACGTTCCGCACTACATACCTGCTTTCCCGCGGCCGCTATGACGCGCCTGCCGATCCGGTAAGGCCCGCCGCGCTAAAGGCCGTCATGCCCTATGATACCACGAAATTCCCCCGCAACCGGCTTGGGCTTGCCAAATGGACGGTCAGCCCGCAAAATCCGCTCACCGCGAGGGTATTTGTCAATCAGCTATGGCAGGAATTCTTCGGCCGGGGCATCGTCAAAAGCGCGGGCGACTTCGGAATGCAGGGCGACCTGCCCACAAACCCGAAGCTGTTGGACTGGCTGGCGGCAGATTTCATGGAACATGGCTGGGACATCAAACGGCTGGTGAAACAACTCGTCCTGTCCGCCACTTATCGCCAGTCCGCAAAGACCAGCTCCGAGAAGCAGGAGAAAGACCCGGAGAATGCTTACCTGGCGCGAGGCCCCCGCATGCGGATCGCGGCGGAATTCGTGCGCGATCTCGTCCTCTCCAGCAGCGGCTTGCTCGCAAGAACCATCGGCGGCCCGAGCGTAAAACCCTATCAGCCCGCAGGTCTCTGGGAGTCCGCGACCTCGGGCCGGGGCGTCCTCGCCACTTATCGCCAGGACCATCATGACAGCCTCTACCGGCGAGGATTATATACATTCATCAAACTCACCGTGCCCCCACCGGGGATGGGCCTGTTCGACGCCAGCAACCGGGACCAGTGCGAGGTGCGCCGCGGAAGGACCAACACTCCCCTGCAGGCCCTGGCCATGCTGAACGATCCCATGGTCCTCGAAGCCGCAAGAGTGCTCGCACAAAAGCTGCAAGGCGAGAACAGCACCGCCGACGAAAAGATCGTAAAAGCCTTCCGCCTCATCCTCTGCCGAAAGCCTACCGATAAAGAACAACAAAGCATCAAGCAATATTATCTCGAACAGCTCACCGAATTCAGACAAGACCCCAAAAACGCTGAAAGAACGCTTGCCGTCGGCGAATACCCGCAAACTACCGGGAGCGACCCGGTGCTTTCTGCGGCGCTGATGCGGGTGATCGATACCTTTTACAACCTGGAGGAGGCCATTACAAAGACCTGACAAGACCATGGAAAAAGAATTACTGGACCGCCATTTACATTTCAATCGCCGCCGTTTTCTAAAAGGCCTTGGCTTTGGCATCGGCGGCATCGCACTGGGCTCGCTGCTCATCCCAGACCTCTTCGGCAAACACGAAGAAGAGACGGCGGCGCTGGGCCTTCCCCATTTTGCTCCAAAGGCCAAACGGATCATCTACCTGTTCCAGAACGGCGCGCCTTCCCAGCTGGACCTCTTCGATCATAAACCGCTGCTCAATAAAATGCAGGGAGAAGATCTGCCCGCATCGATCCGCAACGGCCAGCGTCTTACGGGCATGACCGCCAACCAAACCAAATTCCCCCTCGCAGGATCGATCTTTCAATTCGGTCAATACGGCCAGGCAAGGGCCTGGATCAGCGAGCTGATGCCCTATACGGCAAAAGCGGCGGATGACCTCTGCTTCATCAAAAGCATGTTTACCGAAGCCATCAACCATGATCCCGCGCTGACTTTTATGCAAACCGGCGCGCAACAAGGCAACCGGCCGAGCATGGGCGCCTGGCTCAGCTATGGCCTTGGAAGCGAGAACAAGAACCTCCCCGCCTTCTGTGTGCTCCTGTCCAAAGGCAAGGGCAATGGGCAGGGTGTCTACTCCAAGCTCTGGTCCAACGGTTTCCTGGACTCCATCCACCAGGGGGTTCAATTCAGCAATGGAGAGAACCCCGTTCTTTACCTCTCCGATCCGGATGGAATGGATCGGGTATCCAGGCGAAAAATGCTCGACGAAGTAGCCGCGCTCAACGCCGACGCCTACAAAGAATTCGGCGATCCCGAGATCAATACCAAGATCCAGCAATACGAAATGGCCTACCGGATGCAGACAGCCGTACCGGAGATAACCGACCTCAGCAGGGAACCCGAGGACATCATCAAGCTCTATGGCCCCGAATGCCTCGTCCCCGGCTCCTTCGCCGCCAACTGCCTGCTCGCAAGAAAGCTTTCGGAGAGCGGCGTCCGCTTTGTACAGCTCTATCACCAGGGATGGGATGGTCATAGCAATCTCCCGGGTGAAATAAAGGGCCAGTGCAAGGATGTCGACCAGGCCTCTGCAGCCCTGGTCCAGGATCTAAAACAACGGGGCCTGCTCGATGAGACCCTCGTTATCTGGGGCGGTGAATTCGGCCGGACCAACTACTGCCAGGGGAAGATGAGCATAGAGAATTATGGCCGGGACCATCATCCCCGTTGCTACACCATCTGGATGGCAGGCGGGGGTATCCGGCCCGGGGTCTATGGGGAAACGGATGATTTCGGTTATAATATCATCAAGGACCCGGTCCATGTTCACGATTTCCATGCCACCGTTCTTCACCTCATGGGGCTCGATCATGAAAAACTGACCTTCAAACACCAGGGACGCCGTTACCGCCTGACCGATGTAGCCGGCAAGGTCGTCGATGGGCTCATCGCCTGAACAATAAAAAACACTACATGCAACGCAGAAAATTCATCCGGAACTCCTTCCTTGCCTTCAGCGGCGTCACCCTGACAAAAGACCTCTTCAAAAAACCATACCAGAAAGCCTATGGCTATAACGGCATGTTATACACCGTGGACACCGCCTGGAGCAAGGCGGATTCGCAGCGATACCCGGTGAATGACTGCCATGAGATGGTACAGGACAAAAAGGGAAGAATTCTCCTCCTCACAAACGAAACCCATAACAACATCCTCATCTACGACACCAACGGTCAGCTCATGGACAGCTGGGGACACGATTTTCCCGGCGCGCATGGTCTAACGCTGCAGGAGGAGAACGGTACCGAATTCCTCTACATCACCGATATCGTCCGCCACCAGGTGTACAAGACCACGATGGACGGCAAGGTGCTGCTGACCATCGACGCCCCGTTGGACGCGGGCATCTACAAAGAGACGAAAGAGTTTGTGCCGACCGAGACGACCATCGATGCCAATGGCGATATCTTTATCGCCGACGGGTATGGTGCACAGTATATCCTCCATTATGACAAGACCGGCAAGCTGAAGAACTATTTCGGCGGCCGGGGACAAGGCGACGAACACTTCGACAATGCTCACGGCATCTGCTGGGACACCCGGCGCAAGGACCATTCATTGCTCATCACGGACCGGACGCGGAACTGCTTCAAACACTTCTCAAAAGAGGGAAAGCTGCTGGAGATCATCGCCCTTCCCGGCGCGTGTGTCTGCCGGCCGGTGATCCACAAGGATCACCTCTATGCAGCCGTCTTAAGATCGCCCGACCTCAACGCGGAGGGAACCGGCTTCGTGACGATCCTCGACAAAGACAATAAGGTGGTCAGCAATATCGGCGGCAGCGAACCGCAATACCAGGACGGCCGCCTGCAGCCCATGCATCAAACCGACAAAATATTCATACATCCGCATGATGTCTGTGTGGACAGGGACGAAAATCTCTACGTTGCGCAATGGGCATCCGGAAAGGTGTACCCCTACAAACTAAAGCGCGTATAACCCCATGACGAAATGGAAGCCGGCGCCCGTACAAATATTGATCGCGCTGAATGCAATGCTGTTGTTCCTCGTCCTAATGGATGATCAGCTTTCGGTGCCCGTATGGCTGCAGGTGACCGGAAGGCTGCATCCCCTGATCCTCCACTTTCCGATCGTGCTTATCGTCGCGTATGCGCTTTGCCGTTGGCTTACGCCAAAAGAAGGAACACCGGCGGCCGAATGGCTTGAGCCATTTGGGAACCGTCTGCTCCTCTGGGCGGCCTACGCAGCCGTGCTTACCGCCCTGGCGGGTATCCTGCTTTCAAAAGAAGCCGACTATGAAGGATCGACCCTTAGCTGGCATAAATGGACGGGAACACTGACATCATTGGTACTCCTGGCGCTCCTGCTCGGAAAAGACAGCCCCGCCATCGGAAAAACAAAGCAAAAATGGATCGCCATCGTGCCCCTCGGCATCGTGATCCTCGCCGGGCACCTGGGTGGCGATCTTACCCACGGAGCCGGATATGTCCTCGCCCCGCTGAGACCCGCGAAGCCACCTACTCCCCCTTTTGAAGAAGCAATGGTCTATCGCGACCTTGTCGAGCCGGTCATCGCCGCGCGATGTATGCAATGTCACAATTCGGGCACCACCAAGGGCGGCCTGAATATGGAAGACCCGGTTCAATTCGCCAAAGGCGGAAGGAACGGGAAACCCTGGGACACGACAGCGGAAGGGATGGGTCTTCTGCTCACCCGGATCCACCTGGCCCCCGAGGATAAAAAGCACATGCCGCCCGCCAGCAAGACGCAGCTCACAGAACAGGAAGAAAAGATGCTCTACGCATGGATCAGGGATGGCGCGCCCTTCGATAAAAAGGTCATCGAGCTCACATCAACCGACTCATTACAGATCATCGCCGCGAAGGTCCTCCGGTCGAACGAGGAGGAAACCTTCGACTTTTCGCCCGCAGACGAAAAGACCATCGCCGCCCTTCGGACCAACTACCGCGCCATCACCCCGCTGGCCAAAGGCTCGCCGGCCATTGCGGTCGATTTTTTTGGCGCAAGCGTCTTTCAGCCAAAGCAACTACAGGAACTATCGCCGCTAAAACAACAGATCGTCTCGTTGAACCTGACCAGGATGCCGGTCACGGACAAAGACCTCTCCTATCTCGCCGCTTTTCGTAACCTGCGGCGGCTGAACCTCGACTTTACCCACATCACCGGCGCCGGGCTCTCCACCCTGACCCAGCTGCCGAACCTGGCCAGCCTTAGCCTTTCGGGCACGGCCATAAAAGGCAATGATCTCCACCAGCTGGCGGCGCTCTCCTCGCTGCGCAAGCTCTATTGCTGGAAGACCGGGGTCTCCGATGAGACGATCAAAGCTATCCGTCAACAAAGAAAGGATCTGCAGCTGATCACCGGCTTCAACGGCGATACGGTCCGCATCAGGCTCAATCCTCCCCGTCTCGAGACCGAGGCCCGGATCATCCAGGATACCGGGATCATGATCCGGATGCGGCATTTCGTTCCCGGGACCACGATCCGTTATACGCTGGATGGCACCGACCCGGATAGCGCCGGTAACGTTTACTCGAAGCCTTTCCCGTTGCTGGATAGAGGCCAGTTTCGCGCAAAGGCCTACAAACCCGGCTGGCTGGCCAGCGATCCCGTCTCTGCCAATTTTTACCGGCAGAGATATCCCCCTGACTCGATCCGCCTCCTGCTGCCGGTGGATTCCAACTATATGAAGTTCAAGCCCACTGTCCTCATCGATGCGGACAAGGGAGACTTGGGTTTCGGCAGCGGCAAATGGCTGGGATTCCACAAGAACGGCCTCGAAGCGATGTTATACTACCGAAAGCCGGTGACGGTAAAGGACTTCACCTTCTCCAGTCTCGTGGACGTCGGCTCCGAGATATTTCCGCCCACAAACCTCGAAGTATGGGGCGGACCGGACGAACACCATCTCAAACGGCTTGGAACGATGACTCCTTCCCAACCCAATAAGCTGGTACCCTCCTATATGATCGATTATCGCATTGAGTTTCATCCTACCACCGTCCACTGTATAAAAGTGGTCGCCGATCACGTGCGAAACCTCCCGGACTGGCACCCCAATAAGGAAAAACCGGTGAAAGGAAAGCCGGTGAAGGAAAGGCCGGGCTGGATCTTTTTTGATGAGCTGCTGGTGAATTGACGTGTCAAATGACGAAATGTCGCTGAGGCAACCACCCTACCCCGCCAAATCCGGTGAAAGTCAACCGGCTTCTGCTTGGCACATTTCTGGTGATAATAGCGGTAATACTATAAATTATGAACACTGAAAAAGCCATCCTCGCCGGCGGCTGCTTCTGGGGCGTAGAAGAGCTGGTCCGGAGCCAGCCCGGAGTCATCAAAACCACCGTAGGCTATACGGGTGGAGATGTCCCGAACGCCACCTATCGCAACCACGGCACCCATGCCGAAGCGATCCGCATCGAATTCGATCCCTCGAAGACCAGCTATCGCAAGCTGCTGGAATTCTTCTTCCAGCTACACGATCCGACGACACGCAATCGCCAGGGAAATGATGTTGGCACCTCTTATCGCTCAGCCATCTTTTATCTCGACGAAGATCAAAAGAACATCGCCAACCAGCTCATTGCCGAGCTCACAGCGGCCCATGTCTATTCCCGGCCGATCGTCACCGAAGTGACCCCGGCCACAGAGTTCTGGGACGCAGAGGAAGAACACCAGGACTATCTCCAGAAGCATCCCTACGGCTACACCTGTCACTACGTCCGCCCGGACTGGAAATTACCGGCCGAAGCGGCTAAGTAAAATGGAAAAAAAAGGCCCGCCTGATGGCGGGCATTTTGCTATAGTCCGATCCTTGAGAAAACACATTGTAGTTAAGGCACCATAACCTTCTGGCACCAGGTCAGCCGCCCATCCACAAGCAAGGCGATCACATTCACAGAATGCCGCGATACCGATGGAATCCCGACAGTTGTCACCCCTTGGGCCAGCGCAACGGTCTTTCTGCTCAGCAGCTGGCCGCTGGTGCTGTATTCGGCTACCACGGCCTCGTGGGGCACCTCTGTCCTCACGCTAAGGACTACCCCCGACGGCTGTACCGAAACAAGGGAGACGGCCAGCAGCGGAGAGCCCGCTCCATCAAAGGAAAGTATTTGTGAATAATAGGTCCTTCCATCCAGGGTAATGGCCTTTATGCGGTAGAGATTGTTGACGGGCTGCGGGTGGGCGTCGGTAAAGGTAAACCAGTCGGAAGCGCCGTCGCTGCCTGCATTAGGATTGACGACGGTTCCGATCGACTGGAAGCCGTTCACGCCATCACTTCGTTCGACGACAAAGGACCGGTCAAAACTTTGATTCGCGTCCTTCCAGCGCAGATCGATCGCCTGTCCGCGGGCCGTTCCCTCCAGTTGAAGCGAGTCGGCCAGCAGGACCGCGAACATACTCGACAACACAGGCGTCGATACGGTATCCGTACAACCGTTGCGTTTTTCCGTCACCGTAAGATGATACATCCCCCAGGCCGTATCCGTAACGGGGTTCTGGACAGTGGATGCAAAGCCATTGGGTCCGGTCCAGTTATAGGTCAGCCCCTGCGAACCGCCAAAAGGAGTTGGGTAATTGCTGGCAATCGCATTCCCGCCATAGAGATAGATCTGACTGTTGAACATCCCCGCAGAAGCGCTGGCAACCGGTGGGAAAGTATCGATGGGTACGACGATCGTGTCCACCTCGGTAGCCGGACAACCGCTGAGGGGTGATGATGAAACAACATAGGTCCCGGGTTTAGTGATATTGAGTTGCGAGCTGTCGACATTGGCGCTGCCAACCGCACCGCTAAGCACCTTCCAGGAATAGGTTGCCGACTGGGTGATATTCGTCAGCTTGATCGTCGCCGGCTGATGATTACACCGGATCGTATCGGCCTGCCCCGCAAACGCCGGACTGCTCGGTGCGAGAAAACTGATCGGGGTCACAAAATCCTGCATGTTGCTGCTGAAAGAGCTGGACGATCGGGATTTGAAGAAAATATCCGAAAACATCGCCTGACAGGGATTCAGCGCTGAATATAAGGACGGATCGACGCCCATCCGCGTCAGGTTGAGCCCCACCTCGATGAACTGCGAGCTCACATAATAAGGGCTCCAGCCCGTGGTTGCATTCGCAGTCCCCCAGGGCGAGGCATAGGTCGAGTCAAAGGAAGGGACACCCGAGTAATTGGAGATGCCGCCGCCAAAGGCCGTCGTCCCGGTCTTGCTTAAGATGGAGGCATAACCATAGCCGCCGGTGGTGCTGCTGTAGACGCCAAAATTGAAATATTTAGGCGTCAGCGCCCCGGAATAGTTAGTAAAGGTTGTCTGGCTGACCCAGATACGGACATCGATAACCGGTGTCGACCCCGGCATGAAGCTGACTGCAAGGATCATGTCCCCCGTTTGGGTGACATTGCCCGCAGCATCGAATAGCCATTCGGAGTGACCGCCGGCCGTACCTGCTGAACTAAAGGTCTTCGTCGTGAAATTATAGCTGAAATTGGCCTTATACAATTCTACGTCATAATAACTGTTGGCCGCACTCCCGAAGGCGGCGATCCCGGTAAAGAACCAAAGCGAGTCGTGAACGGTTGATCCATCCCGGCGCATATGCGCATAGACGTCTACCAGGTCGTTCTTGTTTGGGGTAGACGAAATACCACCCAGCCATCCATTCGGATTGTCCCCATTCTTAGCCGCGTTCGCGAACATCGTGGAATCCTTCAGCGTGGACGCCGACGAGTAATCCCGCGAATAGACGGCGTCCAGCCAGAGCCTGCCGCCTATCTTCGCAAACAACGGCTGCGACATCCGCTTGGAAAAGGAAAGATTGACCCCCGAGCTGAGCAGGGTCTTATAAGTAGACCAGTTGGACGTATCAATGATATTATTTCCGAACCCGGAAGGAGCAAACCAGTCATCACTGGCGATATCACCCGTTACGATACCATATTTGAGATTATTGGTACGGGTGTCGGCATCGACGCCAAAACCCGCATACAGGCCGCCGTTGTTCAACTGAGCCAGACTGGTAAGAGGTAACAGGCCGGCGAGCAAAAAAATTGCCACACAGGGTTTCATGGGAGCGGATTTATCTTATAGGATAGACAGCAAAATGACCCCATGGTCCCGGTCAAACCTTAACAATATTTTGATCGCTGTAATTCAAACAGTTATCACACGATTTACACAGATTTCCTCCAGAAAGCAAGGTCCGTCGACGGCACAGGATCGGCGGCGATCTTGTCCCGTCGACGGACAGCGCCTATTGATCAATTCGAACCCTTCGCCGCCGTTTCGATCACGTCGGCAACCTCTTTGGGATGAGACACAAAGGCCAGATGGCTTGCCCCTTTTATCTCCGTCGTCTTGGTATTCGATCGCTGATACATCCGGCGCAGCAGCACGGGATTGATCGACTTGTCCTCCGTGCCGATAATACCCCAGCAGGGCTTGGTTTTCCAGGGTGCGCCGCTCGCCGGATGGACAAACCCGCTTCCAGCCACCGGGATCTGGGAGGCGTACAGGAATTCCGCTTCACTGGCCGGCAGATCGGCACAGAAACCGGCATGGAATTTTGCCTTGTCGAAATAGACCAGCCCCGATGCATCCGGCGGAAGGATGCCGCCATTGGCAAGATCCGGAACCCCGGTGAGCAGAGTGACGAGGGTTTCACCGGCGTCCGGCTGAAAGGCATCCACATACACCAGTCCCCGGACTCTCTCATCCGATCCGGCTTCGGTGATGATCGCTCCGCCGTACGAATGCCCGACCAGGATGCAGGGACCCGTCTCCCTGTCCATCGCCCGCTTTACACTGGCCACATCCTCTTCCATCGAACTCAGAGGATTCTGCACCACGGTAACATTATACCCTTTTGCCGAAAGGATCTTGTAGACCCCCTGCCAACCGGAGCCATCGGCAAAGGCCCCGTGAATAAGAAGGATGTTCTTTACACCGGTCGATTGAGCCATAAGTCCCTGGCCGGCGACAAGCAGCGCCAGCACTGCGAAGAGAAAAACCGCTTTTTTCATGTTGTTGAGTTTCCCTTCTCTTCACCAATTAGGTGCCAGTCGTCAACAGTTGATATTCAGCGCATAATCACAGAGCCGTTTTGCCAATTGACGATATTTCGTCAAACGGTGCGATGCCTGATCGGCGGGTTGTCCAGTCCGAAGACGGCTTCAACGATCTTTGAGAGTTGTTGGGGGATATATACGTAACCTTCGCGTCCCCGGTAGTTGCCTTTCGGATGCGTATAATCGAAAAGCCGTACGCGGAACGCCTTCTCCATTTCCGCCACCGTGCCCGAGAATTTTACGGTACGGCTCGCGGCATCGGTATACGTGTGTTTCAAACCCAGTTGAGTGTAAATTTGGATGACCATATCGATATCTTCCCCGGAAGCGCCATAATCATCCGCCAACTCCTCCCGGCCCATCGGCCTGGTAAGCGGAAGATCGGGCAGCGGCCGCTTCCTGCGCAGCTTTAACGTTACCTCGATGTCCCGACAGGGATCGGTCCCGCCGATCGCCTGCGCGCCCGGAACAATGACCTGGTGGCTGCCGGGAAGGGGCTCATATCCGGAAATTTCATCCATGATCAATGCGGCATTTGCTCTTTAACAAAAACAAGCTTCGGCTTCTCCTCCACGGAAAGGGTCACCGCTCCATTCACCACCGTCCTTGGGGTCAGTATCCCCGCAGGGGAATCGGCGGTAAAACCAACCTCCGCAGCTTCACCGGCAACCTTCCCGAGTGAAAGGGAATAAGCAGCTTCCCGCGATCCGTTGTGCGTAGGTTCGTAGATGAAATAGGCTACGGAATCCGGTGCAAGGGTATTGCGATATTTATAAACCCATACCGGTCCCTTTTCGCTGATGATCTGATCGGGTCGGTAATCGGCCAGGCGGCCTTCAAAGGCACTGATATAAAACCAGGAGGGGTAGGGCCGGATACTTCCATCCGGCATCTCGCGCATCACCCCGCTGGTCAGGTACAGGCCGGGGTCATCGGCGGGCTTGGCATCGCGCAACCAGTAAAGGATATAGGCATCGAACCCGGAAAAGGCAGTTGCATTTATCGACCGCAGGATGAAGACGGCCTGGGACTCCTCTTTGGAGAAGCCCGGCAGCAGCGGCGTGGACTGTCGCGTCTGTTGGGACTTGTCATAACCGTTCTCCCCGAGGATACAGGGGACGCCCGGTTCCAGCCGGGACGTAAAAGCCTTCACCCGCGCCAGCCGCCAGCGCAGGGAGTCCTCTTCGGGTGTAAGGCCGTGCTTATAATTGGTGCAATAATGATGATATTGGATCCCGCCTTTCCAGATAAAAGCGCCGTCCTTTCTCAGGGTACTGCAAAGGAATTTGTACACTTTCACCCGGTTGGTGTCGAGCTCGATCATCCCGGAGGTGATCAGCGCACTACCACTGTCGGCGTTTACGATGCCGCAATGTTTCCCCAATGCCCCTTCGGCCCCATCATAATCGGCATTGCTTTGTGCAAAATAGGCCAGCGGGTTGCAGTAACGTTCCCCCGCCCAGGTCGCGTCTTCTTCATTGCCGTTCTCATAGAGCCGCATCGTTCCGCGGCCCGCGAACCTCGGCCGATGATCGAGGGATAAAAGCGCCGTATCCTGCTTTTGATGGCCGAACCAGGCGGCAAGATGCCACATCATGCCGGCATGCCGCGCGTAGCTCATCGCATCTTCAGGGTCCATTCCCCATTGGGTCACCGGCCGTGCCTTCTTATCGCGTTCGTCCTTTGCCATCCATAAGGGTAGTCCCTGCATCGTATACCACACCTGGTGATGGTTCTGTTTGACATTCTCTTCCGGCCAGTAATAATAGTCGTTGATGCCGCCGTTCCAAAAACCGAAATGCATCATATTGTATCGCACATCGGGGTATTGATGCAGGGTATCCCGGTCAAAGTCGACGGCAAAGGAATAAAGTCGCGAATAATAGAACGGCTTCAGCCATTTCGGGTCGATGATCCCGCTGAAATCATTTACTCCCAGAAATTCCTTCATCGTTTTGCGTACAAAGGGCGGATCGAATGACGACCGGGCAGACGGCGGAGGCGGTACGCTGTCTGCGCACCCATAAAGCACCATCTCGGTAATGACCGTCTGTGGGCTGCTGAATCGGATCATCAGGTATCTTGCGGGTTCATCCAGCGGAAATTTCCGCCAGTGGCTGGATTCGAAAAGATCGATCGTGGTAAAAGCCGCTTTCTGTTTCCAATGGTGCATATCGCCGGTATAGATCCAGACGCTGTCCCGGGAGTGGCTGCGGTCATAAAGGTAAGCGGCGCTAAGGCGGTAGGCCGTTTGAAGATCGACGACGATGCGGTTCCCCTTGCCCGCCGGGAAATAGATCGCCGCGTGCTCGGCCGGCTGG
>Ga0310811_10001747_pt1 | contig 27045 bp, 22 predicted proteins | sample YCmetagenome_FD_207642 | JGI IMG/M metagenome (GOLD analysis project Ga0310811, IMG submission 207642) | Soil microbial communities from experimental microcosm in Duke University, North Carolina, United States - YC | ecosystem: Engineered > Artificial ecosystem > Soil microcosm > Unclassified ... | reverse complement strand
ATCCATTCGCGGATTTCCTTACCGGCTGCCGCAAGCGCCTTGACGTCGTCGACGTCCAGCGTCTCGAGCCGAGCGGCGATCCGTTCGGTCAGATTGTTGTGCTTGAGGAAATCGCGAAACGCCAGCGCCGTCGTGGCGAAACCGGTCGGCACGCGCACGCCGGCCTCGGCCAATTGGCTGATCATTTCGCCGAGCGACGCATTCTTGCCGCCCACGATCTCCACATCGGTCATCCGTAGCTGCTCGAACGGAATTACATACGCCTGATCCTTCGTGACGTTAACTGCGTTAGTCATACAAGCCCCTAAGTGTGAAAAAAATTCACGGCCACGCGTGTGGGCTTGGTGCACGCGGGCTATTGGAGCCCGACGCGCAGCACGCGCAACCTGTTGGAGAAGCAATCGCCGACGGCCTCCTGCCACCAATCGCAATTGCTTATCCAACAGGTTGCCGCTATTCTACCCTGCTTCTAAGCGGCCGCCTGTTCTGTTGCGACGGCCATGTGACAATCGCCGGCGCCTTCGCCCGCGAAAACGCGCGAAAATCGCGTTTCCTCCCGCAGCGCCCGCTGCTTTTAAGCGTTTGCCGATGCCGCCTACCGTATTCATCGTCTCCGACGGGACGGGGATCACTGCCGAAACGTTCGCGCACTCGATCCTGTCCCAATTCGACCAAAAATTCCGTCTCGTCCGGGTGCCGTTCGTCGATTCCGTCGACAAAGCGTACGCCACGATCGAAAAAATCAGCGAATCGGCCGAACTCGACGGACGCCGTCCGATCGTCTTCACGACGCTGGTCGACAGCGCATCGAATGCGATCGTCAAGAATTCGAACGCGCTCGTGCTCGATATTTTCCAGCAGTTCGTCGAGCCGCTAGAGCAAGAACTCGAGATGAAGTCGACGCACGCCATCGGCCGCGGGCACCAGAACGCCGACACCGAGGAATACAAGACGCGGATCGAGGCCATCAATTTTTCGCTGGCGCACGACGACGGACAGTCGAATCGCAACCTGGCCGATGCCGACGTCATCCTGGTCGGCGTCTCGCGCAGCGGCAAGACGCCGACGAGCCTTTATCTCGCCATGCAATACGGCGTTAAAGCGGCCAACTACCCGCTCATCCCAGAAGATTTCGAGCGCGGCAAGCTACCCACGCCGCTGATCGCGCATCGGGAAAAGCTGTTCGGGCTGTCGATCGACCCGCAGCGTCTGTCGGAAATCCGCAACGAGCGGCGGCCCGGCAGCAAATACGCGGCGCCCGAGAATTGCCGCTACGAGATCAACGAAGCCGAAGCGCTGATGCGGCGAGAAGGGATCAAGTGGCTGTCCTCGACGCACAAGTCGATCGAGGAGATCGCGACGACGATCCTGCAGGAAATCAAGCTCGACCGGCCAACGTATTGACGACGAAGGCGGCCACGCCTTCGGTTCTTCGATACAGCGGTTGTACGAATGGGGGGCGGCCTAAGCCCCTGCGCGCTTACACCCGCGTCGACACCTGCTGTTGGCGGCACTGCTCGAACAGGCAAATCGCCGCCGCGGCGGCGACATTGAGCGACTCCATGCCGCCGGGCTGTGGAATCGTCAGACGATGCACGACGGCGCCGCGCCAAGGCGCCGACACGCCCGCCCCTTCATTGCCGAAAACCCACGCCACCGCGCCCGACAAATCGCAATCGTAGAGCGCTTGCGGCGCATGCGAATCGGTAATGGTCACGGGCACGGCCAGGCGGGAGATCAAGTCGGCCGCTTCGACATCCTCGTGCACGTCGAGCAGAAAATGCGCGCCCATACCCGAGCGCAGCACCTTGGACGACCACGCGTAAGCGGTCCCCGGCGCGCAGAACACTTGTTTCACACCCGCCGCCGCCGCGCTGCGCAGTATCGACCCCACGTTGCCCGCGTCTTGGACGCCGTCGAGCACGATGCAAGTGGTCTCGACACGTTCGGGCAAGTCCGGGGAAAATTTGCTCACCACGAAGAGCAAACCCACGCCGTGCACGACGTTCGACAACTGACCGAAAAGCGCATCGGGCAACGTGACGATACGCTCGGCGTCCACGCGAGCGACGATGGCCTGAGCCTCCTCGTGCCGCAACGCCCCTTCCGTGACCACGCATGTCTCGGGCTGGCCCGCCACGTCGAGATAGGCCGATGCAAGGTGAAAGCCTTCCAGCAGCGCGTGGCCGCTTTTCCTTTGCTGATGCGTCGACGCCGCCATGGCTTTCAGGCGCTTGTAGAACGGGTTGTCGCGCGAAGTAATCGCTTTCACGAAATCGAACCGAAGTTAGCGGCCTCGTTTGGCCAAGAAAGTTATCCGCGTTCGCCGCGTTTTGGCGGCGAACGCGCGCGGACTAAGCGCCGACGCCCGTGTCGGCGGGGCCGTCGCCCAACGTGTCGAACGCGTCGTTGTATAACGCCGCTTCGTCGGGCGCATCGAGGTCGATGCGCTCGACGCTTTCGATGGTGTCGATGTGGTGGGCGCCCATGGCGCTCGCAGCGCCCGGCAGCGTCAGCGCAATGCCATGCCGCTCGAACGCCAGCCGTACGGGTGCGAAAGAACGCCTGTGATGTTCGCACGGACCGTGCTCGGACAGCGCGGCCAAATGCTGCGGCGTGCCGTAGCCGACATGGGCGTCGAAACCGTACATCGGAAACCGCTCATGAAGTTCGAACAGCATGCGGTCGCGCGTGACTTTCGCGAGAATCGACGCAGCGGAAATGGCCGGTACCTGTGCATCGCCGCCAATCACGGCTTCGCTACGGACGGCGAGCATGGGGCAGCGATTGCCGTCGATACGCGCCAGCGTGGGCGTGACCGAGAGCCCTTCGATGGCCCGTTTCATGGCGAGCATCGTCGCGTGCAGGATGTTCAGCCGGTCGATCTCCTCGACGCTCGCCGACGCCACGCAAAAGCTCAGCGAGCGCTCGACGATCTTCTCGTAGAGCGCCTCTCGCGTTTTGGCGGACAGCGCCTTCGAATCGTCGAGCCCGCGAATTCGGCGCTTCGGATCCAGAATCACGGCTGCCGCGACGACCGGTCCGGCCAGCGGCCCGCGCCCCGCTTCGTCGACCCCGCACACGATGTCGAGCGGCGAATCGAAATTGAGCGTGACCTGCGCCGATACCGTTGAGGAAGCGGTGCGCTTCGGTCGTGGCGCGCGCGAATTCGTCATCGGTGGGACTTCCTCGCTTCGATCACCTGCGCAACCGCCTCGGCCGCGCGTTCGGCCGTGTTGCGACGCAGCGTCAGGTGCATCTGCGTGAACACTTCGGTGAGCGTGCGCCGATTGGCTTCGTCTTGCAACTGCACGAGCGTGGCGTCGGCAAGCGCCTCGGGCGTCGCGAAATGCTGCAGCAGCTCCGGCACGACAAAGCGTCCCGCCAGGATGTTGGGCAGGCCCACATACGGCAAATACCCCTGCCGGCGCATGATCTGCCCCGTCAGCCATGGCACTTTGTACGAGATCACCATGGGCTTCTTCAGCAGCGCGGCCTCGAGCGTCACCGTGCCGCTTTTCACGAGCACGGCGTCGGCAGCCGTCATGGCGCGCTGCGCATCGCCGTCGGTGATCGTCAGCGCGAGCCCCGGATGCGCCGCGGCGAGGGGCTGCAGCAGCTCGCGCAAGGCGGGTGTCGCCGCCGGCATCACGAACCGCAGGCCCGGCTCGCGACGCTGCATGATCGCCATCGCCGAGAAGAACGTAGTGCCGATCAGGTTGATTTCCGAGCGTCGGCTACCCGGCAGCACGGCCACGACCGGCCCGGATTCGGGCAATCCGAGCGCCGCGCGCGCGCCGGCGACATCGGGCTCGAGGGCAATTTCGTCCGCGAGCGGATGACCGACGTAAGTGGCCGGCACATGCGCCTTTTCCAGCAACGCCGTCTCGAATGGAAACACGCAAAGCATGTGATCGACGGCCTTCGCGATCGTCTTGATGCGGCCGCCGCGCCACGCCCAAATCGATGGGCAAACGAAGTGGATCGTCGGAATCCCGGCGCCGCGCAGCGCCTGCTCGAGACCAAAATTGAAATCGGGCGCGTCGACGCCGATGAAGGCATGCGGCGGCTCGGCCAGCAGTTGGCGCTTCAGCTCGTTGCGGATGCCCAGGATCTCGGGGATGTGGCGCAGCGCCTCGACGTAACCGCGAACGGCGAGCTTCTCCATCGGCCAATGGGCCTCGAAGCCTTGCGCCGCCATGCGCGGCCCGCCGATGCCGTAGTATCGAGCTTGCTCGGGTAGCCGGCGCGCCAACCCGCCGAGCAGCGACGCCGCCAGCAGATCGCCCGACGGCTCGCCGGCGACCATGGCGACGCGCAACGCATTCGATTGCAGCGTCATCGGCCTAGCGAATGATGCCGCGCTGCGACGTTTCGATAAATGCGATCAGCTTGCGCACAGGCTCGTCGCCGTCGCCGCCCGCCGAGGCCAGGTCGGCGAGCTGCGTCTTCGCCTCTTCCAGCGACAGGCCGTTCTTGTACAGCAGGCGGTAGGCGCTGCGCAGCGCGGAGATCGCGTCGGCCGAAAAACCGCGGCGCCGCAGCCCTTCGACGTTGATGCCATGCGGTTCGGCCTTGTTGCCCGCCGCAATGACGAACGGCGGGATGTCCTGCACCAGCGCCGATGCGCCGCCGAGCATCGAGTGCTCGCCGATTTTCACGAATTGATGCACGCCCGACATGCCGCCGACGATGGCCCAGTCGCCGATGATGACGTGCCCGGCCATCTGGGCGTTGCTCGACAAAATGGTGTGGCTGCCCACGTGGCAATCGTGCCCGATGTGGACGTACGCCATGATCCAGTTGTCGTCGCCGAGCGTCGTGACGCCGCCGTCTTGCACCGTGCCCGTGTGGATCGTCGTGAATTCGCGGATCGTGTTGCGCTCGCCGATGACGAGCTTGGTCGGCTCGCCCTGGTACTTCATGTCTTGCGGCCGGCCGCCGACCGACGCGTAGTGGCCGATCCGGTTGTCGGCCCCGATCGTCGTATGGCCTTCGATCACGCTATGCGAACCGACCGTCGTACGGGCGCCGATCGTCACGTGTGCGCCGACGATCGCGTACGGCCCGATCTCGACGTCTTCGCCAAGCTGCGCGCCCGGCTCGATGATCGCGGTGGGATGAATCCTGCTCATGCGCTTTTGGCCCTTGTCACTCGTTCGTGTGCTTGACCGTGCACATCAATACGGCTTCGGCGGCCGTCGTTCCTTCGACTTCCGCGCGCGCCTTGAATTTCCAGATGCCGCGCATGTAGCGCTCGAACGTGACGTTGAGAATGAGTTGGTCGCCGGGTTCGACCACACGCTTGAAGCGCGCGCCGTCGATACCGACGAAGTAGTACAGCGTTGTGTCCGGATCGTGCGGCTCTTCGGCGAACGTCAGCAGCGCCGCCGTTTGCGCGAGCGCTTCCAAGATCAGCACGCCGGGCATCACCGGGCGCTGCGGGAAGTGCCCCATGAAGTAAGGCTCGTTGATCGACACGTTCTTCAGCGCTTTGATGCTTTTGTGCGGCTCGAGCTCGAGCACACGGTCCACAAGCAGGATCGGATAGCGATGCGGCAGCAGCGTGAGAATCTTATGGATGTCGAGATTGATTTTTTCAGTGCTCATGGTGTGTCTGCTCCACGCAAGGGTATCGCGCGGTAGTTACTGCGGATGCTGTTCGCGGCGACGCCCGATCAGGCGTTGCCGTCACCTCGCTCGACGAGCGCGGCTTCAAGTGCCTTGATGCGGTCACGCAGCTTGTCGAGATTGCGCATCAAGGCCGCGCTCTTGTTCCATTCGGCATGCCCGACCGCCGGAAACGCGCTCGTGTACATGCCCGGCTTGAGCAGCGACTTCGACACGCCCGACTTCGCGGTGACGATGACGTAATCGGCGAGCGTCACATGACCCGCAATACCGACCGCTCCGCCGATCATGCAGTGGCGGCCGATCGTCGTGCTGCCGGCGATGCCGGCGCAGCCGGCGATGACCGTATAGGCGCCGACCTTGCAGTTGTGGCCGATCTGCACGAGGTTGTCGATCTTCACGCACTCTTCGATGATCGTGTCGGCCATCGCGCCGCGATCGATCGTGGTATTCGCGCCGATTTCGACGTCGGCGCCGATCGTCACCCCGCCCACTTGGGGAATCTTGACCCAGCTGCCCGTACGCGCCTCGCCCTCGCCCACGAAGTCGGGCGCGAAGCCGAACCCGTCCGAGCCGATGACGGCGCCCGCATGCACGATCGCACGCGGCCCGATCTTACAGCCGTGATAGACGGTCACGTTCGGGTACAAATGCGCGCCCTCGTCGACACGCGAGCCGCGCCCGATCGTCACATTGGCGTCGATCCGAACATGTTCGCCGATGACGACGCCCGCCTCGAGCACGACGTGCGGCCCAATCACGGCGCTGGCCGCCACGTTCGCGCTCGGATCGACGATGGCGCTCGGATGCACGCCGGCGGGCGCCTTCGGCGCCGCCAAATCGATGAATAGCTGGGCAACGCGCGCGAAGTAAGCGTACGGATTCGGTGTGACGATGAAGTTGCGCCCCTCTCTTGCCCCGAGCTTCGCCAGGTCGCCGGGCGCGATCAGCACCGCGCCCGCTTGCGTCGTCTCGACTTGGGAAAGGTACTTCGGGTTGGCGAGAAACGCCAACTGGTGCGGCTGCGCCTGATCCAGCGGCGCAAGACCGGCCACCTTCAAAGCGGAGTCGCCCACTACTTCGCCGCCGAAGCGCTGCGCGATTTGCTCGAGCGTCAATGCCATTGCCGTGCTGCTCCGTCGCTCAATTGGTCGCACCCGCGTTCGACGCGGCCAGTGCCTTCAGCACTTGGTCGGTGATGTCGATGCGCGGGCTGACATACACGGCTTCCTGCACGATCAGATCGTAATGCTGCTGCTCGGCAATTTGCTTGATCACCTTGTTCGCGCGCTCGAGCACCGCCGCCAGCTCTTCGTTGCGTCGCTGGTTCAAGTCCTCGCGGAACTCGCGCTGCTTACGCTGAAAGTCGCTGTCCAGATCGGACAATTGCTTTTGCTTAGCCGCGCGATCGACGGACGACAACGACGCCGCGCTCTTATCGAGTTGGTCGGACAGCGATTTCAGCCGCGCGGCCATATCTTGCAGATCTTTGTCGCGCTTGGCGAACTCCGCCTCGAGCTTCGATTGAGCGGCCTTCGCCGCAGCCGATTCGCGCAGAATCCGGTCGGAGTTGACCGCGGCGATGCGCGCCTCTTGCGCCTGCGCGACGCCGGCCACGAGCGCCCCCGTCAGCGCCGCCACGCCTAACATGCGTTTGATGAACGTACCGGTTTGCAAAATCTTCCTCTCGATGCTGGCCAGAGTGTGACGTTCCGTCAGAACGCCGTCCCGATCTGGAATTGGAATTTCTGGTATTGGTCGCCGTTGTGCTTCTGGACCGGGAAGCCCAGGCTCAGCTTGAGCGGCCCGATCGGCGAAATCCATGCCAGACCGACACCATAGCCATAACGCAAGCCGTTCGAGCCCGTGGTGGTGATCCCCGGCGCATTTTCACCCCAGACGTTGCCGCCGTCGAAGAACGTAAACACGCGCAACGTTCGATCGTACCCGGTGCCCGGCAGCGGGAAGGTCAGTTCGATATTGCCGACGACCATCTTCGAGCCGCCGATCGGATCGTTCGTCGACGTATCGCGCGGGCCGAGCGAACTCGGTTCATAGCCGCGCACCGAGCCGATGCCGCCTGCGAAGTAGTTCTTGAAGATCGGGAACGGCTTGCCGCCCATGCCCTTGCCGTAGCCGCCCTGGAAGTTCAAGCCGAGCACGAAGCCCCGCGCGAACGAGTAGTAGTACTGGGCCTGCATGTCGGCCTTGTAGTACTGCGTCGCACCGACCGGCGTGCCGTATTCGGCGTTGGCCTGCGTGAAATAGCCGCGGCTCGGCACGAGCGCGCTGTCGCGAGCATCGCGCGACCAACCCACCGTCAACGGGATATTGTTCGAGACGCGGCCGAACTCGCTTACGTAGTTCTTGTAGCTCTGTGGCGTCGAGCTGTCGAGATCGAGACGGTTTTGTTCGAAGCCCGCGCCGAAGAACACCGTATCGACTTCCGAGAACGGAATGCCGAACTTCAGATCGCCGCCCGCCGTGATGATGCGGAAGCTCGAATTCGTCGAGTAATACAGCGGCTGCGTCGTACGGTAATAAACATCGGTGATGCGCTTGATGCCGTCGACCGTGAAATACGGGTCGACCTGCGTGACCGTCAGCGTCCGATAACTGCGCGCGGTATTCACGTTCACCGACAAGCTCGTACCCGAGCCGAACACGTTGTCCTGCGAGATGCCGGCCGAAAGCACGACCTTATCCGTCGACGAGAAGCCCGCGCCGAGCGTAATCGCACCCGTGGGCTTTTCGGTGACCTTGACGTCGACGTCGACCTGGTCGGGCGTACCGGCAACCGGCACCGTCGTCACGTCCACATCGGTGAAGTAGCCGAGGCGATTGATCCGATCTTTCGACAGCGCGAGCCGGTTGGAATCGAACCACGAACTTTCGAGTTGGCGCATTTCGCGGCGCACGACTTCGTCGCGCGTGCGCGTGTTGCCCACGACGTTGATACGGCGAACGTAGACGCGGCGGCTCGGATCCACCTGCAGCGTCAACGCCACCTTGTGATGCACCTGGTCGATTTCCGGCTGCGCATTGACCGTTGCGAACGCGTAGCCGTATTCGCCGAGCTTGTCGACGATCGCTTTCGTGGTCGCCTGCAGCTTGGCCGCCGAGAAGCGCTCCCCCTGCTTCACCGTGATGAGCTTTTGCAGTTCGGGACCGCGATCGAGCAGATTGCCCGCGAGCTTGACGCTCGACACCGTGTACGGTTCGCCCTCGTGCACCGTCAACGTCAGGTACATGTCCTTCTTGTCGGGCGAGATCGACACCTGCGTCGATTCGATGTTGAACTCGAGATAGCCGCGATTCAGGTAGAACGAGCGAACGTTTTCCAGATCGCCGGTGAGCTTGTCCTTCGAGTACAGGTCGTTCTTCGTGTACCACGAGAACCAGTTCGGCGTGGACAGCTGCATTTCGTCGCGCAGCGTGCTCGTGCTGAAGGTCTTGTTGCCGATGAAATTGACCTGGCGGATCTTCGCGCTCGGGCCTTCGTTCACCGTAAAGAGGATCCCCACGCGGCTGTTGTCGAGCGGCGTGATCGTGGTCGTGACTTCAGCCGCGTAGAAGCCGCGCGTGAGGTACTGGCGCTTGAGCTCTTGCTCCGCGCGATCGACGAGCGCCTTGTCGTAGTAGCGCCCCGGCGAAAGCCCCACGCCCTTGAGCGCCTTGTCGAGCGCATCCTTCTCGAATTCGTGGAGGCCGGCGAAATCGATCGTGCCGATCGCGGCACGCTCCACGACGTTGACGATGACGACATCGCCTTGCGTCGCGATGCGCACATCGCTGAAGAAGCCGGTCGCATACAGGGCGCGGATCGCCTCGGACGCTTTATCGTCGGTGAACGTATCGCCTTGCTTGATCGGCAGGTAGGAGAACACCGTGCCAGGCTCGACCCGTTGCAAGCCCTCGATGCGGATGTCTTTTACGACGAAAGGCGCCGTCGCCGCGTGAGCGATGAGCCCATGAGCGGCGAGCGCCGCGACCGCAACCGTCTTAGGAACAAAGCGATGAGGTTTGAACAACGTGCTTCCCCAGTGTTTTTAGCTGCATCTGTCCACCGCGGCTGTGCAAGCGCGCGCCGCCGGACACTTTAAAAATGGATTAAACGAGCCAGATCGTTGAAGAGCGCAATCGCCGACAAAACGACGATGCACACGAGGCCAGCCCTTTGCAGAACGAGTTGCCAACGTTCCGACACGGCTTTGCCCGTTGCGGCTTCAACCAAATAATATAACAGATGCCCCCCGTCCAATACCGGAATCGGCAATAAGTTCAGCACGCCGAGGCTGATGCTGACGAGCGAGAGGAACGAAAGGAACGGCGCCCAGCCAAGCTGAGCGCTCTTGCCGGCGTAGTCGGCGATCGTGACCGGGCCGGAAAGGTTCTTCAGGGAAGCCTCGCCCGTCAGCATGCGGCCGAACATCCGCAAGGAATAAATGGCGATATCCCAGGTGCGCCGCGCGCTGCGCGTCACGCTCTCGCCAAGGCCGTACCGCACGTTCACCGATTCGACATGCGTCGCCAGCGCTGCGCCGATGCGGCCGGACGTCGCGCCCGTCTGCACGTCCTCGCGGGCGTCGGGCACGACCGTCAGCGTGAGCGGCTGGCCGCTCTCGCCGCGCTCGACACCGAGCACGACCGGACGCCCCGCACGCGCCTTGACGTAGGCGATGAATGCCTGGGCCCCGTCGATCGGCGCTCCGCCGGCCGAGCGCAGCGTGTCGCCGGGCTGCAAACCCGCCCGCTGCGCGGCGCTGCCCGGCTCGACGGCCGCGACCGAAAGCGTCCCGCCTTGATCGAATCCGAGCTTCGTCAGGAAATCGTCGTCGAGATCGCTGTCGGGGACATGGCGCAGATCGACCTGAAAATCGTACGTGCCGCGGCCATCGCGCGCCTTGAGGACGACGCGGCGATGATTGAAGGCGGCGTCGAGCAGCTTCCAGCGCAAATCCGACCAGGACCGGACCGCTTCGACGTCCGTGCCCCGCTCGTCGCCGATCGCCACGACCGTTTCGCCGCCGTCGAAGCCGGCGCGGGCGGCGATGCTGCCGGCGGTCGGCGTCGCGAGCCTGGCGACCGGTTCGCTCACCCCCGTCGCGAAAACGATCGAGAACAGCGCCACGGCCAGCACGAAGTTGGCGAACGGGCCCGCCAGCACGATGGCAATGCGTTTAGCGACGTGCTGGCGATTGAACGCGTAGCGCAGCTCGTCGGGGGCGATACCCGGCCCCGGATCGCGCTCGTCCAGCATCTTGACGTAGCCGCCGAGCGGCAAGGCCGAAATCGTCCATTCGGTACCCGACTTGCGCCCGACCCAGCTCGCGAGGGGCCGCCCGAAGCCGATCGAAAACCGCAGCACTTTGACGCCGCACAGCCGCGCGACGCTATAGTGCCCGTACTCGTGCACGACGACGAGCACGCCTATCGCGACGGCGAATGCGGCGACTTCGATCAGCAGGTTCATCAGCCTCTCACTGCACAGCGCGATCGGCCGGACTCGTGCGACTGGCCGCCTGCGCGAGGAGCGAGCGGCCAGCGATGAAGTCGTGCGCCGCGCGACGCGCTTGCGCGTCGGCGTCGAGCACATCGTCCAACCCGCTCGGCGTACGGTTGGGCAGACGTCCGAGCACGGCGTCGACCGTGCTGGCAATGTCCATGAAACCAATGCGGCGCTCGAGGAACGCGTCCACGGCCACCTCATTCGCCGCATTCAGCGCCGCGCTAGCGATGCCGCCGGCCGCGAGCGCCTGCATAGCGAGCGCGAGACACGGGAAACGATCGTAATCGGGCTTCTCGAAATGAAGCGAAGCGATCTGCGCGAGATCGAGCTGCGGCACGCCCGAATCGACGCGCTCGGGAAACGCGAGCGCGTGGGCGATGGGGGTGCGCATGTCCGGGTTGCCGAGCTGCGCCAGCACCGAGCCATCGGCGTACGACACGAGCGAATGAATGACGCTCTGAGGATGGATCAGCACGTCGATGCGATCGCCGGCCAAGCCGAACAGCCAATGCGCCTCGATGACTTCGAGGCCCTTGTTCATCATCGTGGCTGAATCGACCGAGATCTTGCGGCCCATGACCCAGTTCGGATGCTTGCAGGCCTCGTCGGGCGTGACATCGGCGAGCGTGGCGGGCTCGCGCGTGCGGAAAGGACCGCCCGACGCCGTCAGAATGATTTTCGTCACGCCGCCATGCTCCGCAACATCGCGCGGCAGGCACTGAAAAATCGCGTTGTGCTCGCTGTCGACGGGCAAGAGCGTCGCGCCATGGTCGCGCACGGCGTCCATGAAGATCGCGCCCGACATCACGAGCGCCTCCTTATTCGCCAGCAGAATGCGTTTGCCGGCGCGCGCCGCGGCCAGCGTGGGAGCAAGCCCGGCGGCGCCGACGATCGCGGCGACGACCGTGTCGCACTGCGCGCTTCCGGCCACCTGCACGAGCGCGTCGGGGCCGTGGGCCACTTGCGTCTCGGAGCCGGCCGCCTTGAGCTGCGCTTGTACGCTCGCGGCCGTTTGCGCGTCGCCCACGACGGCGACATCCGGCTTGAAGCGAAGGCACTGCGCGACGAGCTTGTCGCCGTTGCGATGCGCGGTGAGCGCATACACCGAGAAGCGCTCCGGGTGGCGAGCGACGACATCGAGCGTGCTCTCGCCGATCGAGCCCGTGGAACCGAGCAGTGTCAGACGTTTTTTCATATCTCTCTCTAGCTCTAGCCGATGACCAGCATCGCGAGCGGCAGCACCGGCAGCAGCGCGTCGATGCGGTCCAGCACGCCGCCGTGGCCAGGCAGCAGTGCGCTTGAATCCTTAACGAGCGCTTGACGCTTGAGCATCGATTCGAACAGATCGCCGACGATGCTGAAGGCGACCAGCACGGTCAGCATGAGCAGCGCCCGCACGACGCCGGCCCGCTGCATCAGCGCCGACACGAGCGTCGGCTCGAATACGTGCGCCGCCATGACGGCGACAGCCACGGCCATCACGGCGACCCAGCCGCCGACCGCGCCTTCCCAGGTCTTGCCCGGACTGATGGCCGGTGCGAGCTTGTGCTTGCCGAACCCCTTGCCGGCAAAGTATGCGCCTATATCGGCGAGCCAAACCACCAGCAGCACCGACAGCACGAAAGGTACGCCCAGCAACCGGGCCGCGACGAGCGCGTGCCAGCAGGCGACCAAGACGACCAGCCCCGCGATGACGAGGAACAGCCGCCAGGCGCCGTGCGCGAGCGTGGGCTTGCGCGCTAGCACATATGGCCCCGTGAGAATCCAGAAGACCGTCGCTGCCTCGAACAACGGCCGCGCCGCGCGAACGCCGATGCCTAGACGCGTGCTGGCGGCAAGCGCGAGCGCTGCGAGCACTGCGTAGCCTACGGGCGCCAGGCCGGGCAGCTTCAACAGCCTCGCCCACTCCCATGCACCGAAGACCATGACGAGCGCGATGAGCGCGCCGAAGGCCGCCACCGGCGCGAACAGCGTGACCGGGAGCAGCACCGCCAGCAGGACGACGGCGGTGATGACGCGCGTTTTCAGCATGGAAGGGAGTCGGCGTTTTGGGAAGGCGCCTCGTGCGACGACGCGTCCTGTGACTGCGGCGCGAGCTGCGCGCTGGTGCGGCCGAATCGGCGCTCCCGGCGAGCATACGAGGCGATCGCATCGGACAGCGCATTGGCGTCGAAATCGGGCCAGTACGTATCGGTGAAGTACAGCTCGGTATAGGCCAGCTGCCACAGCAGAAAGTTGCTGATGCGCGTTTCGCCGCCCGTCCGGATGAACAGGTCGGGCTCGGGCGCATACGCCATGGCCAAATGCTGGGCGAGCGAGGTTTCGTCCATATCGACGACCCGCCCCTGCTCGACCGATTGTTCCGCGAGCTTACGGGCCGCTTGCATGATGTCCCAGCGGCCGCCGTAGTTCGCGGCGATCGTCAGCGTGAGCCCCGTGTTGCGGGCCGTTTTCGTTTCGGCGCGGCGGACCGCATCCTGCACGCGGCGATCGAATAGGGACAAATCGCCGACGACGCGCAGCCGAATGCCGTTGGCGTGCAGCTTGCCAACTTCGCGCTCGAGCGCCGTGACGAACAGGCGCATCAGGAAGGACACTTCGTCGACGGGCCGCCGCCAATTCTCGGAGCTGAACGCGAACAGCGTGAGGTACTCGACGCCGGCGCGCGCGCAGGCTTCGACTGCCGTGCGCACCGCATCGACGCCGCGCGTATGCCCGGCCACCCGCGGCAAGCGGCGCTGCGTCGCCCAACGGCCATTGCCGTCCATGATGATCGCGATATGCCGCGGCACAGCCGCGACATCAGGTACGCGAACGGTAGAGCTGGTATAGGTCATGGCCGCCCGGACTGAAACTGCTGAAAAAAGAAAAGAAAAGCGCGTCGAGACGAAGCCGCCTCAAACGGTCATGATCTCGGCTTCTTTCGTATGGACGAGCTTGTCGATTTCGGCAACGTATTTATCGGTGAGCTTTTGCACCTCGTCGCTGGAACGACGCTCGTCGTCCTCCGAAATTTCCTTGTCTTTGACGAGCTTTTTGAGCGCTTCGTTCGCATCGCGACGCAGATTGCGCACAGCCACTTTCGCCGTCTCGCCTTCGCTCTTGACGACCTTCGTCAGCTCGCGCCGGCGCTCTTCCGTCAATGCGGGCATCGGCACGCGGATCAAATCGCCCTGCGTTGCGGGGTTCAGACCGAGATCGGATTCGCGAATCGCCTTTTCGACCACGGCGACCATCTTCTTTTCCCAGGGCTGCACGCCGATCGTGCGTGCGTCGATCAGCGTCAGGTTGGCCACTTGCGAGATGGGCACGTTCGAGCCGTAGTAGTCGACTTGGATGTGATCGAGCAGCCCCGTGTGTGCGCGGCCCGTACGGATCTTCGCCAAATCGTTCTTGAACGCTTCGATCGAACGCTGCATCTTCTGATCGGCGCCCTTTTTGACCTCTGCCACACTCATTTAGACCTCCAAAACTTCATCGCTATGCGGATTCGCCGGTGCGCGGCGCCATGCTGCACCGCGGACTCAAGACGCGCCCCGCTTGTATTTCGGGAGTTTACACGTGGACGAGGGTGCCCTCGTCCTCACCTTGTACGATCCGCTTGAGCGCGCCCGGCTTGACGATCGAAAACACGCGAATCGGCAGTTTTTGGTCGCGGCACAGCGCAAACGCCGTCGCGTCCATCACCTGCAGGTTGCGGCCGATCGCCTCGTCGAAGCTGATCGTCGAGTAACGGGTAGCCGTCGTATCCTTCTTCGGGTCCGCGGAGTATACGCCGTCGACCTTCGTCGCCTTCAAAACGACTTCCGCGCCGACTTCGGAGCCGCGCAGCGCGGCAGCCGTATCGGTCGTGAAGAACGGATTGCCCGTGCCCGCGGCAAAAATCACCACCTTGCCCTCTTCCAACTGCCGGATCGCGCGCGGCCGGATGTACGGCTCGACCACCTGGTCCATGCGCAGCGCCGACTGCACGCGCGCCTCGATGCCGGCGTGGCGCATCGCGTCTTGCAGCGCGAGCGCGTTCATCATCGTCGCGAGCATGCCCATGTAGTCGGCCGTTGCGCGGTCCATGCCCGCCGCACCGCCGGCCACGCCGCGGAAGATGTTGCCGCCGCCGATGACGACGGCCAGCTGCGTACCGAGCCGAACGACTTCGGCGACATCGGCCACCATGCGTTCGATCGTCGCGCGATTGATGCCGAAGGCATCATCGCCCATCAAAGCTTCACCGGAGAGTTTGAGAAGAACGCGTTTGTAGGCTGTGGGCATAGCGGTATCCGATCGCGTCAAGGAGATCACGACAATGTGGAACTGTAGGGGTGAAACATATTGGAGCCAAGCCCGGCCACCAACGCGGCGCCTACCGAGGCGCTGCGGCAGAGAACCGGGTCAACCCCGACGGTTCGCTTGAACGAACCCCCGCGGCCGGCCCTGGCGGCCGCCGCGGGTACGGCAAACCGCTCGATTACTGCTGCTTCGCGGCGGCGACTTGCGCGGCCACTTCGGCGGCGAAGTCGTCTTGACGCTTCTCGATGCCCTCGCCCACGACGAAGAGCGCGAACTTTCGCACCGACGAGCCCGCCGCCTTCAGCATTTGCTCGATCGTCTGCTTGTCGTTCTTCACGAACGGCTGGTTCAGCAGCGACACTTCCTTCAGGTACTTCTGCACGCTGCCTTCAACCATCTTGGCGACGATTTCGGCGGGCTTGCCCGATTCGGCCGCCTTTTGCTCGGCGATGCTGCGTTCCTTGGCGATCAGGTCGGCCGGCACGTCGTCCGACGACAGCGAGACCGGCTTCATCGCCGCGATGTGCATCGCGACGTCCTTGCCGACTTGCTCATCGGCGCCCGTGTACTCGACGAGCACGCCGATACGCGTGCCGTGCAGGTACGCGGCCAGCTTGTTCGACGTTTCGAAACGCGAGAAGCGGCGGATCGAGAGGTTTTCGCCGATCTTGCCGACAAGCGCGAGGCGCACGGCGTCGACCGTTTGACCGTTCAGCGACAGGGCCGACAGCGCAGCGACATCGGCCGGATTCTGGGTTGCGACGAGTTCCGCCACTTGCTTGGCAAAGGCATTGAAGTCGTCGTTCTTCGCCACGAAGTCCGTTTCGCAGTTCAATTCGACGAGCGCGCCGACACCCGGAGAGGTCACGACATGCGAGGCGATGATGCCTTCGGCCGTGACGCGCGAGGCCGCCTTGCTGGCCTTGTTGCCGAGCTTCACGCGCAGCAGCTCTTCGGCGCGACCCATGTCGCCGTCGGCTTCGGTCAGCGCCTTCTTGCATTCCATCATCGGCGCGTCGGTCTTCGCGCGCAGTTCTGCCACCATGCTTGCGGTAATTGCCGCCATCATTCGCTCCTTGAGTCCGTCTTTCATACGCCGCTCGCTTTCGATGCAAACGGCAGGCATTCGTTCGCGGCGCATCGAACGCGCCGCGCATCAGGCCGATACTTAAAAAAAGGGGGCCTATCGAGAGCCCCCTTTTTTATCGGCAGTGGGCTGCTGTTACGCTTCCCCGTTGACCTCGACGAACTCGTCGCCATCGGCGCCGCGAGCGGCTTGCACGACTTCATTCACCGCGTTCGCACGGCCTTCGAGGATCGCGTCCGCCACGCCTTCGGCGTACAGGGCCACGGCCTTGCTCGCGTCGTCGTTGCCCGGGATCACGTAATCGATGCCTTCCGGCGAGTGGTTCGTATCGACCACGGCGATGACCGGCACGCCGAGCTTGTTCGCTTCGGTCACGGCGATCTTGTGGTAACCGACGTCGACGACGAAGATCGCGTCCGGAATGCCGCCCATGTCCTTCACGCCGCCGATCGACTTTTGCAGCTTGGCGATTTCACGTTCGAACAGCAGCGCTTCCTTCTTGCTCATCTTCTCGAGCTCACCCGCCTCGACCGCCGCTTCCATGTCCTTCAGGCGCTTGATCGATACCTTGAGCGTCTTGAAGTTCGTCAGCATGCCGCCGAGCCAGCGGGCGTTGACGAACGGCATACCCGCGCGCTGTGCTTCTTGCGCAATCGTGTCGCGCGATTGACGCTTCGTGCCGACGAACAGGATCGTGCCGCGATTGGCCGCCAACTGACGCACATACTTCAGCGCGTCGTTGTACATCGGCAGCGTCTTTTCGAGGTTGATGATGTGAATCTTGTTGCGATGACCGAAGATGAACGGGGCCATCTTGGGGTTCCAGAAGCGCGTTTGGTGACCGAAGTGGACGCCGGCTTCCAGCATTTGACGCATGGTAACTGCCATGAAATTCTCCGCGAGGGTTGGGTCTTAAGCCGGCTGCCGTACCGGCCGCGACGCGAATGCGCTCATCGCTGAGCGCTCGCTCACCGCGGCTCGGCACCCTGGGTGCGCCGGCTTGCGAATGAGTACTACGGGAGTGCTACCCGGAGTACTGCCTACAGCCGCGCCCGATCCCGCCCCACATGGGATCTCCCCATGCAAGTTCGATTCCCGAACGCGACTAGCCCGAAAGTATATCACGCAAGGCCGCAAGCTCTCAAGCCGCCCGCCCGCCGGAACCACGCTGCCCGCGTTTCGAGCAACGCTCCCCGCAGCGCCGTAATGAAACACGCACCGATCGGCGCCAAGCTCCGCCACAGCGACCATATGGTGCGATAATCGAGATATTGGCTGGACTCCAGAACTGCCCCCATTTATCGAGGGCGACGCCATCTATACCGTTTCAGGCTCGCATCCATGGCTATTACGATCAAGAACGAAGACGACATCGCGAAAATGCGCGTCGCGTGCCGTCTCGCGAGCGAGGTGCTCGATTACATTACCCCGTTCGTCAAGCCCGGCGTGACGACCGCCGAGCTCGACCGGCTCTGCCACAACTACATGCTCGACGTGCAGGGCACGGTGCCCGCGCCGCTGAACTACCAGCCGCCCGGCTATCCGCCCTACCCGAAAGCCACCTGCATTTCGGTCAACGACGTGATCTGCCACGGCATTCCGGGCGAGAAGATCGTCAAGGCCGGCGACGCCCTGAACATCGACATCACGGTCATCAAGGACGGATATTTCGGCGATACGAGCCGGATGTTCATCGCCGGCGAAGGTTCGATCCTCGCCAAGCGGCTCGTCCAAACCACCTATGAATGCATGTGGCTCGGCATCGAGCAAGTGCGCCCCGGTGCGCGCCTCGGCGACATCGGCCACGCGATCCAGCGGCACGCGGAGGCAAGCGGCTACAGCGTCGTGCGCGAATACTGCGGCCACGGCATCGGCACGGTGTTTCACGAGGATCCGCAAATCCTGCATTACGGCCGCCCCGGCACAGGTCTCGAGTTGCAAAAAGGCATGATCTTCACGATCGAGCCGATGATCAACGCCGGCCGTCGCGACATTCGCACCATGCCCGATCAGTGGACCGTCAAGACGAAGGATCGCAGTCTGTCGGCCCAATGGGAGCACACGGTGCTCGTGACCGACGCGGGATACGACGTTCTGACGGTGTCCGCCGGCTCGCCCGCCAAGCCGTCGATCGCTGTCGCGGCATAAGCGCGGGTCGCCGCCGCCTTTTATGAGCGAGACCGCCGTCATCGCCGATCCCGCATCGGTCAAGGCCGACTATCGCGCCGCCAAGGCCGATCTGCTCGCCCGGTTCAAATCCGCCAATCGCGTCGATGCGCTGATGCAAACGCTATCGCGGACGACCGACGAGGCGCTCGTGCGCGCTTGGCAAGCTTGCGAGCTGCCTGCATCGAGCGCGCTCGTCGCCGTCGGCGGCTATGGCCGGGGCGAACTCGCGCCCTTCTCCGATATCGACATCCTCGTCCTGTTGCCCGATAACGCGCCGCCCGAGCTCGACGCGCGCATCGAGCGCTTCATCGGCATGGCGTGGGACCTCGGGCTCGAGCTCGGCAGCAGCGTGCGGACCGTCGCGCAATGCATCGAGGAAGCGGGTAACGACATCACCGTACGCACCTCGTTGCTCGAAGCGCGGCGCATCACGGGCAGCACGACGCTGTTTCAGCGGGTCGTGCTGCGGCTCTACGAGACGCTCGACGCCCGGGCGTTCTTCCAGGCGAAGGTGCTCGAGATGCGCCAGCGCCATGCGAAGTTTCAGGACACGCCCTATAGCCTCGAGCCGAACGTGAAGGAAAGCCCCGGCGGCTTGCGCGATTTGCAACTGATTCTATGGATCGCGCGCGCGGCGGGCTTCGGCCGCAGTTGGCGCGAACTCGACGAGCGCGGCCTCATCACGGCGCGCGAGGCGCGCGAACTGCGTCGCAACGAGTCGTTCCTCAAGATGCTGCGCGCCCGGCTGCACGTGATCGCCGGGCGGCGCCAGGACGTGCTCGTCTTCGACCTGCAGACGGCGGCGGCGGAATGCTTCGGCTACGAGGCCACCCAGGCCAGGCGCGCGAGCGAGCAGCTCATGCGGCGCTATTACTGGGCCGCGAAGGCTGTCACGCAGCTCGCGACCATCCTCATCCAGAATATCGAGGCGCAGCTCTTCCCTCGCACGAGCGGCATCACGCGCGTGCTTTCGGAGCGCTTCGTCGAAAAGCAAGGGATGATCGAAATCGCCAGCGACGACGTGTTCGAGCGCACGCCCGCTGCGATTCTCGAAGCGTTTCTGCTTTACGAGAAGACGCCGGGCACGAAGGGGCTCTCGGCCCGCACGCTGCGCGCGCTCTACAACGCGCGCGAAATCATGGACACGCGCTGGCGGCGCGATCCCGAAAACCGCCAGCTGTTCATCGAAATTCTGAAGCAGCCGCAAGGCATCACGCACGCGCTGCGGCTCATGAATCAGACGAGCGTGCTCGGCCGGTATTTGCTCAACTTCCGGCGCATCGTCGGACAGATGCAGCACGACCTGTATCACGTGTATACGGTCGATCAGCACATTCTCATGGTGCTGCGCAACCTGCGCCGCTTCGCGCTCGCCGAGCATGCGCACGAGTATCCGTTCTGCAGCCAGCTCATGGCCAACTTCGAACGGCAATGGGTGCTCTACGTCGCCGCGCTGTTCCATGACATCGCGAAAGGCCGCGGCGGCGATCACTCGATGCTGGGCATGGCGGACGCCCGCCGCTTCTGCCGCGAGCATGGGATAGGCAGCGACGATACGGCGCTCGTCGTCTGGCTCGTGCGCCATCACCTGACCATGAGTCAGGTCGCGCAAAAGCAAGATACGAGCGATCCGGAAGTGATCAAGCATTTCGCAGAACTTGTCGGCGACGAGCGGCGCCTCACGGCGCTCTATCTGCTGACCGTGGCCGACATTCGCGGCACGAGCCCGAAAGTCTGGAATACGTGGAAAGGCAAACTGCTCGAGGATCTCTACCGGATGACGCTGGCCGTCCTCGGCGGCGCGCGGCCGGACGAACATTCCGAACTGAAGACAAGGAAAGAGGAAGCGCTCGCGCTGCTCCGGCTCGAAACCGTCCCCGAGAACGCCCATCGCGCGCTGTGGGATGAGCTCGACGTCGGCTATTTCCTGCGCCACGACGCGGCCGACATTGCCTGGCAAACGCGCGTGCTCTACCGGCATGTGCGCACCGACGCGCCGATCGTGCGCGCCCGGCCCTCGCCCATCGGCGAGGCGCTGCAGGTGCTCGTCTATGTCCAAGACCGGTCCGACCTGTTCGCCGGCATCTGCGCCTACTTCGACCGCAACGGTCTGTCGGTGCTCGATGCGCGCATCAGCACGACGCGTCACGGCTATGCGCTCGATAACTTTATCGTCGCGCATACCGAGCATGACGACGTACACTATCGCGACATTGCCAATCTCGTCGAGCAGCAGCTCGCCGCGCGCCTTTCGTCCGACGCGCCGCTGCCGGAGCCATCCAAGGGCCGCCTCTCGCGGCTTTCTCGTACGTTTCCCATCACCCCGCGCGTCGACTTGCGAGCCGACGAGCGAGGCCAGTACTACATCCTGTCCGTGTCGGCCAACGACCGGCCAGGGCTTCTTTATTCGATCGCGCGCGTGCTGGCGGAGCATCGGGTCGGCGTCCATGCGGCGCGGATCAATACGCTCGGCGAGCGCGTCGAGGACGTGTTCCTGCTTGACGGACGCGGCCTTTCCGACAGCCGATTGCAGATTCAGGTGGAAACCGAGCTGCTGCGCGCGATCGCCGTGTGAGAGTTTATGCGCGTCAAACTGACAGCCAAGCATCCGCGTCCGGCATCGCCGGAACGCGCCCCCGTTCGCGCAGGCAGCCCGTCTGCGCGCAAGACGCCGCGCACCTGGGACGCTGAACGTCCCGCGCCCGCGGCAAAGGCGGCCTCCCCTCGCGGGGGCGGCAAGCCGGCTGCGCCCAGCGCCGCGCCGAAAAAGCGCGACGGCGCCGCTGCGAAACCGAGAACCAGAACGGGCGCGGCATCGCAGGCGCCGCGCTCAACCGAGCAACGCGGCGCCGAGCGTCGCACCGTCGAGCGTCGCGGCGAAGACGCGCCGCGTCGGTCGCCGCGTCCCGCGCAAGAGCGAGAGAATCGAGAGACTCGCGGCGTTCATGCCGGAGCCGAACGCAATGCTCGTGCGGCCGGGACCGCCCGAGCGCAAGGCGCCGCAACGCGCCGCTCGGATGATGATGCTCCACGTCGCGCGCCACGCGCCGCCGAGGGTCGCGGCGCCCGTGCCTCGGGAGACGACCGGGGGCGTGGCGCCCGTACCGCGAACTCCGAGCGCGGTACGGGCCGCTCGTTCGGCGGTGCGGCCGAGCGCAGCCGCGGCGGGCAGGACGAACGCCGGACGCGCACGGAGCGCGGCGACAGCCGAAGCGAACGCCCACCGCGCACGGAGCGCGGCCCTCGACCGGCAGGCAGCGCCGCCGAGCGGCCCTCGCGAAGCGCCGCGTCGAGCACGGCCGGGGCCGGTGCACGCAAAATCGCCCGCCCCGTCAAAGCCGGGCCCTCATCGGCGAGCACGCCCGCCGCACGGCGCGACGCCTCGTCGTTTTCGCGCTCGGGACCGGCGAAAGCCGGAAATCGAGAGCGGCCCGCGACCGGCGCGGCGCGCGGTCGACCTGCCGCCGGCGGCCGGGCTTACGGGCCGGACAGCAAAGACAAGGCGCCCGCCAGAGCCAAACCAATGCCCGCTCGCGCGTCGGAACCGTCAAAATCGGCGGCCGCGCGCGCCGACAGCAGCCCGGAAGCCGCCGCCCGTGCAGATGGCTCAGTGCGTCTGTCGAAGCGGATGTCCGAGCTGGGGCTGTGCTCGCGCCGCGAAGCGGACGAGTGGATCGAAAACGGATGGGTGCGCGTCGACGGCGAGCGCATCGATACGTTGGGCTCGCGCGTGCGCCCCGATCAGCATATCGAGGTCACGAAAGACGCCCACGCGGCGCAATCGCGCCAAGTCACGATCGTGCTGCATAAGCCCGTCGGCTATGTGTCGGGGCAGGCGGAAGACGGCTACGAGCCGGCCGTTACGCTCATCACGGCGGACAACCACTGGGAGAACGATCGGGCGACCACGCGCTTCACGCCGAGTCATCTGCGAGCGCTCGCACCGGCGGGGCGGCTCGATATCGATTCGACGGGCATGCTGGTATTGACGCAGGACGGGCGCATCGCGAAGCAGTTGATCGGCGAGCATTCGGCGGTGGAAAAGGAATACTTGGTTCGCGTCACCTACGGCGAACGCACGACCGACATCGACCAGCACTTTCCGGCCGAAAAGCTCGCGCTGCTGCGCTTCGGGCTCTCGCTCGACGATGCCCCGCTCAAGCCTGCCAAGGTCAGCTGGCAAAACGGCGAGCAACTGCGTTTCGTACTGCGCGAGGGCAAGAAACGGCAGATCCGCCGCATGTGCGACCTCGTGGGCTTACACGTCGTCGGCCTGAAGCGCGTACGCATGGGCCGCGTGGCGCTCGGCGCGCTGCCTCAGGGGAAATGGCGGTATTTGTTGCCCGACGAAGCCTTCTGATCGGCGTCGGCCGGCTAGCCGGCCGTTCAATCGTCGATATTCGGATCGAGATCGGGGAACAATACCTCCGTGAATCCGAATTTCGAGAAATCCGTGATCCGCATCGGATAGAGCTTGCCGATCAAGTGGTCGCACTCGTGCTGCACGACGCGCGCATGGAACCCTTCGGCGACGCGGTCGATCGGCTGTCCGTATTGATCGAAGCCGTGATAGCGGATCATCGAGAAGCGATTCACGACGCCGCGCATGCCCGGCACCGACAAGCACCCTTCCCACCCCTCGTCCATGTCTTGCGAGACGGGCGTGATCGTCGGATTGATGAGCACCGTCTCGGGCACGGGAGGCGCGTCCGGATAGCGGTCGTTATGGCCGAACCCGAAAATGACGAGTTGGAGATCGACGCCGATCTGCGGCGCCGCGAGCCCCGCACCGTTCGCATGATGCATCGTTTCGAACATGTCGGCGATCAGCGCGTGCAGTTCGGGCGTATCGAAGTGCTCCACGGTTTGAGCGATGCGCAGCAAGCGTGGATCGCCCATCTTGAGAATGTCACGGATCATGGGTTGCCGCCCTCCAATAGCTTGCGCATACCGTCTTCGTCGAGAATCGCGACGCCGAGTTCCTCAGCTTTCGCCAGTTTGCTGCCGGCTTCAGCGCCGGCCACCACGTAATCGGTCTTTTTCGACACCGAACCAGCCACTTTCGCGCCGGCCGCCTCTAACATTTCCTTCGCTTGCTCGCGCGAAAGCGTGGGCAACGTGCCGGTCAGCACGACCGTCTTGCCGGCCAGCACGCCTTGCGGCGCGCGCGGCGCCGGCGGCCCCTCGGGCCACGTGACCTTGCCCGGCGCACGCAGCTGCTCGATCACGTGCCGGTTATGCGCTTCGGCAAAGAACTGATGAATCGACTCGGCTACCACCGGCCCGACCCCCTCCACCTCCATCAACGCCTCGATCGACGCGTCCATGACGGGGTCGAGCGAGCCGAAATGACGGGCGAGATCCTTGGCCGTCGATTCGCCGACATCCGGAATGCCGAGCGCGAAGATGAACCGGGCGAGCGTGGTGTGCTTCGCTTTCTCGAGCGAGTCGACCAGATTTTGCGCCGATTTGTCGGCGAAACGGTCGAGCGCGGCAAGCGTCGAGAAACCGAGGTTGAACAGATCGGCCGGCGTACGCACGAGGTTCTGCTCGACGAGCTGGTCGATGATCTTTTCGCCCAGCCCGTCGATATCGAGCGCGCGGCGCTGGGCGAAATGCTCGAGCGCGCGCTTGCGCTGCGCCGGACAGACGAGCCCGCCCGTGCATCGCGCCACGGCTTCGCCGGGTAGCCGCTCGATGGCGGAGCCGCACGCGGGGCATGCGGTCGGCATCACGAACGCCTGAGCGCCGGGCGGGCGCCGTTCGAGCACCGGACCGACGACCTCGGGAATGACGTCGCCGGCGCGGCGCACGATGACGGTGTCGCCCGAGCGCAGATCCTTGCGATGTACTTCGTCCTCGTTGTGCAGCGTGGCGTTCGTCACCGTCACACCGCCGACGAAGACGGGTGCGAGCCGCGCCACTGGCGTAATCGCCCCCGTCCGGCCGACATTGACGCCGATGTCGATGAGTTCGGTCAGGGCTTCCTCGGGCGGAAACTTATGCGCGAGCGCAAAACGCGGCGCGCGTGAGACGAAGCCCAGCACGTCTTGGTCGGTACGGCGGTTGACCTTGTAGACGACGCCGTCGATGTCGTAAGGCAAGCTTTTGCGCTTTTCGCCGATCCGTCGGTAGAACCTGAGCAGTTCCTGCACACCGTGCGCGACCTCGCGCTCGACGCAGACGGGCAAGCCGAGTTCGATGTACCAATCGAGCACGGCATCATGCGTATCGGGCATCGCCATGCCGTCGAGCGCACCGATGCCGTACGCGAAAAACGACAACGGCCGTTGCGCCGTGATGCTCGAATCGAGCTGACGCAAGCTGCCCGCGGCCGCGTTGCGCGGATTGGCGAATTCGCGCTGGCCGGCCTCGCGCTGCCGCTCGTTCAACCGGTCGAAATCACGTCGGAACATCAGCACTTCGCCGCGCACCTCGAGCACGCGCGGAATGCGATCGCCCTTCAGACGCAACGGGATCGAACGCACCGTGCGAACGTTTTGAGTCACGTCTTCGCCGGTCGTCCCGTCGCCGCGTGTAGCCGCCTGAACGAAGCGGCCATCCTCGTAGCGCAAAGCAATAGCCAGGCCGTCGAACTTCAGCTCGCATGAATACTCGACCGATGCGCGATCGAGCTGGTCGCTCACACGCTTGTCGAACGCAGTCACGTCTTCGTCCGTGAAGCCGTTGTTCAGCGAGAGCATCGGCAGCGTGTGAACGACCGGCGCGAAGCCGCTCGCCACTTGGCCGCCGACCCGCTGGGTCGGCGATTCGGGCGTGATGAGGTCCGGATGCTCGGATTCGATCGATTGCAGCTCGGCGTACAACCGGTCGTACTCGGCGTCCGGAATTTCCGGATGGTCGAGCACGTAGTACTGGTAATTCGCCCGCTCGAGTTCGACGCGCAGCCAGGCGGCGCGGTCGGCCGGCTGGTCGGCGCTCGGAGGCGGGTCGGCGTGCTTGCGAGCCATGTCGTTGGTGTTGTTGTCGTTGCGTGCTTGCTTGTCGTCTGGCGCCGCGCGTTATTGGCTGAACAGGCGCCGCGTTGCCGGCGACCCGGCAGGAATACCGGCTTCCTCGAGCCGCGCGTACAGCGTCATCAGCTGCTTCTCGATCGCGAGCAGCGCTTGTTCGGGCAACGGCCGCCGCTGGTCGTCGACGACGCGGCCGCCGATGCGTTCGGCCAACGACTTGGCGTAGTCGCACATGAGGCGGAACGGCAGGATGTCTTCCTCGGCAACGGGCACGTCGAGGATCAGCGTGATCATCTGCCCGCCCTTGTAAGTGAGGTCGTCGCGCAGAAAGTTCGTGTCGCCGAACTGCAGCATGAAAACGGGGCTTTGATTGGCGTCGAGCTTGACGAAGCGGGTGCCGTCGCGCGAAAGCAGCAGGCCGTCTTGCGAGGCCACGGCCTGCACGTAGTTGGCGGACCACGGCGCGCCGTCGGACAGCACGTTGATCGACAATTGCGCGTCGCATTGCGCGGCGAACCCGTCGAGCTCGCGCGCCATCGAAACCGTTTCGAGCATGTCGGGGAACTCGGGCGCCCCGTCGATCGCATCGGCCAGTTGCTGCACGCCCGATACGAATTCCGAAAACTCGAGTTCGTTGAGCGCGCCGCCGCGATTGGCGAGCTGGACAGCCGCGCGCAGCTCTTCATAGCGCTGAGCGTTTTGCAGCAGCTCCCATGCGCTGCCGCCCTCGGGCTTGCCTTCGATGTAGACGGGCTTGCTGCCCGCCCGGCGCAGCCGTTGGGCGAGCGGCGACGCCTTCTCGCCGGAGATCGGGCCGGACAGACGAATCGGCACGACGCAGTCGATGCGGCGATCGACGATGTGCGGCGGCGCCGCCGAGATCGTCGTCGCAGCCGGCGTCACGGTTTCACCCGCTTGCTCGACAGGCGCTTGGACGGTTGGCGCCACGGCCGACGCCGATTCCGGCGTGAACCCGTTGGGCGTCGTCGTTTCGGCCTGGATGTCGGCCGGAATATCGAGCGGCGCGGCAGCGCCGAAGCTCGGTTCAATACGCGCGGCTTCGCTCTCGCGCGCCGCATCGGACGCCGTCGATTCGCGCCGCGCACCCGCGCGCGCAGGCTCGATGAACGGCCTTTCTTCCTCGTGGTCGTGGCGCGCGAGGCCTTGCTCGGCGTCGGTCGGCATCGGCCGCGGCATCTTGCGGCGCACCTTGGCGCCCTGCCACGCGTTGTACACGACCACCCCTCCCACCACCACGGCACCTGCGCCGATCAATCCGAGTGTCAACTCGTCCATGCACGCTCCATGAAGCATTCCTGTTTCGCGGCCCGCGCCCGCGGCGCGGCAGCCGCGTCAAACGGCTCGCGCCTGCATGGCGGACCGCACCT
>Ga0310811_10001746_pt1 | contig 27049 bp, 26 predicted proteins | sample YCmetagenome_FD_207642 | JGI IMG/M metagenome (GOLD analysis project Ga0310811, IMG submission 207642) | Soil microbial communities from experimental microcosm in Duke University, North Carolina, United States - YC | ecosystem: Engineered > Artificial ecosystem > Soil microcosm > Unclassified ... | reverse complement strand
GCGTTCGCCCAGGACGCGGAACGCGCACTCCACGTTCTCCCTCAAGGTCCCGTTCGCACGGCGTTGACGGACGCGATCGCTTACGTCATGGACCGGCGGTCCTAATGGCACTCCGCAGCGGATCATCCAAGCACCGGCCGGGGTTTCATGCGATGGTGCTGACCTTCGGTTTCATCGCCGGCGGAGCCATGCAACAGGCAGCCCGCCTGTTGTTTCCGCCGGGCGCTGCCAAGGAATTCTTAACGGCCGGGGTCACTGCCCAGTTCGGGCCCCTCCAGATTGATTTAGTGTTGATCCGGTTTGCGCTCGGACCGGTCGCGCTCGATGTTTCAATACTCAGTCTCGTCGGCGTGCTCGTCGCCTATCTAATCGCGCGGTCGCTCTTTTAGGAGCTAGGAGAAGGTATGAATTTCGGCAACATCGGGTTCATGGAGTTGATGGTCATCCTGGTGATCGTGCTGGTGCTGTTCGGCGCCCGGCGCGTTCCCGAGATCGGCGCATCGATCGGCAAGGGAATCCGGGAATTCAAGAAGAACATCAACGAGGCGGACCGCGAGATTCGCGAGCCCCTGCGCGACTCACTGCGCGACTCGAGCCCTGCTGATCGACTCGGCGCGGGCGACACGACGGTGCGTAGCGAAGCCGACGAGGCCGTGCGCCCCGAGCCCAAGCGCTTGATGTAGAGTAGGAAACAAGAAACCCGGTTGAGTCTCGCTCAACCGGGTTTCTCGTAGTCTCTCCAGACCTCGTGTAAAGCTTACGCCTCCTGACGCCTCACGGTGGCGTTGATCTGCTTCCGGCGGTCATCGACTTTCGCCGACTTCCGCAGATCCGACATGAAGATCTGAATCCGTTGGTCTCGCAGCTGCTGCAGCCGCGCCGTGCGCTGCGCCTGCTTTTGCGCTGCCCACGCCGCGCTGTCGGATGCGATGCGCTTGTCCACTCGAATCACGGCGACCGAGCCCTCGGTCTTGATCGGCTGGCTGACGGCGCCGACGGGAAGTCTGAACGCTCCGCCGATCGCTTCGTTGAACTGGCCGAGTCCCGGAACGAGCGAGCCGCGGGCGAACATCGGTGACTGCTGCAGCTTCACGCCGCTGCTCTGCGCCGCCGCCTCGAAACCATTTGCTGCCGCGTCCGACGAAAGCTTCTGGGCCTTCGGCATCACTTGATCGATCGCTTTGATGGCCGCGACGCGTTGGCGAACGGCCTCTTTGACGTTCTCGAACTTTGGCGCGCCACCCTCCTGGAGCGAATCCAGGCGGGCGAGATAGTAGCCATTCTCGTCGTCGAACAGCTCGCTCGTCTCGCCGCGCTTCGCGCCGCCGAACGCCCACGCGCTCACGCTCGGCACGACCTGACCGTTCAGGATGGCCGGCGAATCTTCGATGACCTGAACGCGGCTCACGGGGAGATGGAGCTGCTTCGCCGCGCTATCGAGTTTCGATCCCTGCTCGCTCTGCGCCGCGAGGCGCGACAGCGCATCGGCCTCGCGATCGATGCGGGTCGCGGCCGAGTCGCTCTGCGTGACGCGGAGCAGAATGTGGTGCAGCGAGAGCGTGTCGCCCTTGCGGCTGTCGAGCCGGATGATGTGATAGCCGAACTGCGTCGCGACCGGCTGCGAGATCTCTCCGACCTTCAACGCGTCAGCGGCTTTGCTGAACTCCGCCACATAACGGCCCTTCGGAGCCGGCCCGAGGTCACCGCCCTTTGCACCGGACACCGTGTCGGCGGACTCGCGTTTCGCGACGTCCTCGAACTTTGCGCCCTTCACGATCTCGTCGTGAAGCTGTTGCGCCTTCGCCTTTGCCGCTGCGCTGTCGGCGGCGCCGATCACGCGCGGGATCGTGACGATCGAGAGCACCGCCCGGCCGGGCGCTTCAAAATCCGACGAATGCTGGTCGAAGTAGCTGCGCAGCTCCGCATCGGTGATCGACTTGACAACGGTCGTATCGACCGCCGGCGAGAAGGCGACGAAGCTCACCTGCGCGCTGTCGTGCTGATCGCGCCAGGCACGCCACAGCTCCTCGTCGGACGCATACGCCCCCGACGCGATCTGATCGAGCAGCTTTTCGCGCGGAATTTCGCCGCGATAGTATGCCTCGAGCTGAAGCAGCAGTCCGCTCTGCCGCGCCTGCGGGCTGGCGAGCAAACGCTGATACTTCTCCGGATCGAAGCGCCCATCCGTCTGGAGCTCGGGAGCGCCCGTGATCCAGGGGGGCGGCGCGTAGCGGGCAAATTCGCGGACTTCGTCGTCGGTGACGAAGATGCCGCGGCGCCGATACTCATCCTGCAGCAGGACCTCGGACACCATCTGATCGAAGACGGCGTTCTCGATGCGGCGCGTGTCGTCCTGGGAAAGCGTCCGGCCTTCGCGCTGTTGGGCGTTCTGGATCTCGGACTGGATACGCGCCAAGTAATCGCGGTAGGACAGTTCGTGACCGTTGACGACCGCGACCGCGGTGGTGGCGGTCACAGGCGTCCGGCCCATCAGGCCGGAGGTCTCGTAGAGGAGGAAGCCGCCGACGAACACCAGGGCAACGAAGACCCAAATGTATTTCGCCAGGCCCCGCATCTGTTGCAGCACGGGACGGAACTCCGTAGCGCAAAAAGGGATGGAATTACAAACGGAACAAGCTTGTCAAGTTAGAGAGCCACGCGGGCTAAAATCAAGTGAGGGTGTGACTTCTGATTGACTCGCTGCGTCCGCGATATGTATTATCCGCATTCTTCCGCTCCAGCGTTCGCGACTCCCCAGCGCGGGCCATTTGAGGGCCTAAATGTCGAGTTCCGCCCGAATCGACGAGCTCCGCAAAAAATTTGACGAAAACCCCCGGCGCTTTTTCGCGCCGCTCGCCAACGAGTACCGGAAAGCGGGGGATTTCGAGCAGGCTGTTTTCATCTGTCAAGAATATTTACCACAGCAGCCGGGCCACATGAGTGGTCACATCGTCTACGGCCAGACGCTGTTCGACATGGGCCGCGACGAGGAGGCTAGGGCGGTCTTCGAGACGGCCCTGACGCTCGATCCGGAAAACCTGATCGCCCTCAAACATCTCGGCGATATCGCCCGCCAGGCGGGGGACGTGGACGGCGCGCGAGGCTGGTACCAGCGAGTGCTCGATGCGGATCCGCGCAACGACGAGATCATGCAGGTCCTGGAGTCGATCGCCGGCGGAGACGCGCGGCTCGTTGGCGGGACCACGGTCGCGTCGGAGCCTTCGGGGGCCGGCGAACCGTCGTCGGTCTCATTCTCGGAAACGGCGCCGACGCTCGACTCCCCTGCCCGCGAAGCGGACGACTATGCTGATGTGCCTCCACTGCCGACCGACGAGTCGCCGGAGGAAAGCGAGGTGGTCGAAGCGCTCGTTCTCGAGCAGAGTACCGACGCCGATTTTCCGGTCGCCGGGACTGAGAGCAGCACGGTGAGCGCACCGGCCGATACCTCCGACGAGCCAACGCCCGAACTTCTCGACCTTGATGATTTCTCGCTCGGAGGATTCGAGCCGTCGAGCCAGAGCGAGCCGGAACCCGAGCCCGTCGTGTCCGCCGGCCCGATCGAGATCGACGACTTTGCCTCCGACGAGCCTTCCGTCGAGCCGACCGCCGGAGATGCCGAGGTAAACGACCAGCACGAGACCGAGCCCGAGGTCGAGCTGGCGACCGACATGATCCTCGGCCTCGTGGACGATGCGCCGGCCTCGCCCGCCGAGCCTGAGCCAAGCGGTTTCGAGGTCGAACCGACGCCCGTCGCAAACGAGAACCTGTCGCGCGCGATCGATCAGCTGGAAGGACTCGAAACATTCTCCATCGACGTCCCGCCGCCTCTCCCTTCCGCCGTCGACGAACAGGCCGTCGAATCGTCCGACGAAGTCGCCGCGGCTGCGGCGTCGCCGGACACGTTCGCCACCGAAACGATGGCGGACCTCTATGCGCAGCAGGGACATCTCGAATCGGCGATGGAGATCTACGGGCAACTCCTCGAGCGTTCACCGGATGACGAGGAGTTGCGTCGGCGGGCGAGCGAACTCGAACGGCAGTTGTATGAAACGCCTGCCGTGACCGAGGCGCCGGAAGAAGAAACCGTCGCTGCCGTCGCCGGCCCGACGATTCGCGATTTCTTCTTGGAGATCTTAGAGAGTCGCGGCGCCCAAGAGGACGCCGTCGACGCCGTCGACGCCGTCGACGAGAGTCTCGAATCCGATTTGGCGTCGATGGAATCAGAAGGGTCGCTGGACATCCTCTTCTCCGACGTCGCGACGGACGACGCCGATCACTCCGCGGCGATGTCACTCGCCCAGGCATTCGGCAACGAGGAAGAAGCCGACGACAGTGCCGCGTTGCGCGGCACACCGGCGCATCAGGCGGCGGACGAGCTGTCGCTCGATCACGTCTTCCGCGCCTCGACGCCCGCCAAGGGAGGCGGAGCAGGCGGCGCGTTCTCGCTCGACCAATTCTTCGCCGGTGAGATGCCCGACGCCGAGACCTCCGCCAACTCCAGTGAGGGAAGCGGGCCGGGTGGCGCGAGTGGGGGCGGGGGCGGACCTCGCACGAATGAAGACATCGCGCAGTTCAACGCGTGGCTGAACGGACTGAAAAAGACGTGAGGATCGCCGTTCTCAACGGTCCCAACCTCAATCTCCTTGGCACTCGCGAACCGGCGCTGTATGGACGCGAGACCCTCGCCGATATCGAACGTTCGCTTGCCACGGTCGCGACGGAGCTGGGCGCGCAGGTCGAGTTCGCACAGCACAACGGCGAAGGCGACATGATCGACACCTTGCACGGATGGCGGGGCAAGGTCGACGGGGTGATCATCAATGCCGGCGCCTACACCCACACGAGTATCGCGTTACGCGACGCGCTGACGGCGATCGCGGTGCCCTTCGTCGAGGTTCACTTGACGCACATCTACGCGCGTGAGCCGGAGCGACGTCATTCGATGCTCGCCGCGGCGGCCGTAGGGATGGTATCGGGGCTCGGAGCGTACGGGTACGAGCTGGCGCTGCGCGGTCTGACGAGACGACTCGCCGCCGGTGTCTGATTCGCGCCCGCGCCGGATCGCGGCGCTCGCTGCCGGCCTCACGGCTGCGCATCTCGACGGATTGCTCGTCACGAGTCCGGCCAACATCCGGTACCTGACCGGCTTTTCTGGATCGAGCGCGCTTCTGTTCGTGACGGCGCGCGACGTCCTGATCATCACCGATTTTCGTTATCAGACCCAGATCGTCGACGAAGTCGGCGATCTGGCGCGAATCAGCGTCGAGTCGCAGAGCCTTTGGACCGGACTGTGGCAGCAACTCGCGCAGCTCGGCTACATCGAGGTCGCGGGTTTTGAGTCGGGGCATCTGTTGCATCGCGACTTTCAACGGCTGCTCGACGCCGGCGCGCGCTGGCAATGGCGTCCGACGATGGATCTCGTCGAGGCACTTCGCGAACGGAAGGACGACGACGAGATCGCGCTCATTGAACGCGCGAACGGCGTCGCGACTCGCGCCCTCGAACGCACGCTGCCCCAGGTTCGCGCCGGCATGTCGGAGCTCGAGGTTGCCGGAGTGCTCGAGAAGGCGCTGCGCGACGAAGGGAGCGAAGGCTTTCCCTTTCCGTCGATTGTCGCTTCTGGTCCAAGGTCGGCGCTCCCGCACGCGCGATCGACCGCGCGACGCGTCGAGAGCGGCGATTTCCTGCTACTCGATTTCGGCGCGGAAACAGGCGGCTATTGCGCGGACGTAACACGCACCGTCGTCGTCGGACGCGCCGGCGAGGAGCAGCGCGAGATTTACGACGTTGTGCGGCGGGCCAATGAGCAGGCTTCGGTGGGTGTGCGGGCGGGCATGACGGGACGGGATGCCGACGCCATCGCTCGCGACTACATTCACCAGCGCGGTTTCGGAGAATTGTTCGGTCATAGCCTCGGCCACGGCCTTGGCTTGGAGGTGCACGAGGCGCCCCGGCTTGCACGCACGGCCGACGGGGCCCTCGCCGAAGGGGCTGTGGTGACGATTGAGCCGGGCATCTACCGGCCAGGGTGGGGAGGAGTGCGAATCGAGGACGACGTGCTGCTTGCTTCAGATGGGCCGAGAGTCCTCACGCGGTTCACACACGACCTGATCGAGCTCGGATGACACCGAATACCCGGCGACGCTCTTAGAGGCCTATGATCGACCTACGGTACGTGAAAAAGCTGATCGACATCATCGACGATTCGAGCGTCGATTCGATCGAGATCACGTCGGACAAAGGGCTCAAGATCCGCATCTCCAAGAGCCCAACGCAGCGTGGCGCCGTGCAGGTGGCCACGCCGATGTCCATCCCGACGATTGTGCCGACGGCGCCGATGGGCCGGTTGTCGCCGTCGGGGGGTATTCCCGTCATTCCGGATGCCGACGTTCCCGCTGCCGCTCCGGAGCCGCCCAAGTCGACGGCGCTCGACGTCAAGTCGCCAATGGTCGGCACGTTCTACAAGTCGCCGGAGCCGGGCGCGAAGGCCTACGTCTCAGTCGGCGATCGGGTATCGAAGGGGCAAATCCTCTGCATCATCGAAGCAATGAAGATCATGAACGAGATCGAGTCCGAGTATTCAGGCGTGGTGCGCGAGGTCCTCGCGGACGACGCGCAGCCCGTCGAGTACGGACAGGTACTGTTCAAGATTGATCCCAATGGCTAACCCAACCCAAGCACCGTCCTCCCAGCCCGCGCCGATGTCACCGAATACGGCGCCGGCGGGCATCAACTTCAAGTCCGTCCTCCAGGAGATGATCAAGAGGAACGGATCCGACTTGCATCTCAAAGTCGGTCGCCCGCCGACGGTTCGCGTCGACGGCGAGCTGGAGCCGCTCAATCATCCGCCGCTCCGCCCCGAGGACCTGAAGGCGCTCGCCGAGCAGCTGATGACGCCGCGCCAGGTCAACATGTTCGCCGAAGAGAAGGAGTGTGACTTCGCGATCGGCGTGCCGGGCATCGGGCGATTCCGCGTCAACTTGTACCAGCAGCGTGGCTCGCTCTGCTACGCGATGCGGTCGATCCCGTATCAGGCGAAGACGATCAATGAGCTGAGCCTTCCGCCCGTGCTCGAGGAGATCGCGATGAAGCCGCGCGGTCTCGTGCTCGTGACCGGCGTGACCGGCTCGGGCAAGTCCACGACGCTGGCGGCGATGATTCAGCACATCAACCAGAACCGTCGCGCGAACATCATCACGGTCGAGGACCCCATCGAGTTCCTCCACCGCGACATGAACAGCCACATCAATCAGCGCGAAGTAGGGACGGACACGTCCACCTTCGGCCAAGCGCTCCGCCGCGTGCTGCGGCAGGACCCCGACGTCATTCTCATCGGCGAAATCCGAGACCTCGAGACGCTCGACACCGCGCTCAAGGCGGCGGACACGGGCCACCTCGTCTTCTCGACGCTGCACACGACGGACGCGACCCAGACCATCAACCGCGTCCTCTCCTTCTATCCGCCGCACCAGGCGGGCGAAGTCCGCTTCTCGCTCGCCAGCGCGCTCTCCGCCGTCGTGTCGATGCGGCTCGTTCCGCGCGCCGATCGCGCCGGACGCGTGCCGGCGTGCGAGGTGCTCATCAACACCGCCGCCGTGCGCGACAACATTCGGGATATGGAAAAGACGCTGAATATTCCGGAGCTGATCAAGGACGGCACGATACAATACGGCATGCAGAGCTTCGATCAGTCGCTCATGCAGCTCTACTCCCAGGGCGCGATCTCGTACGAAAGCGCCATGTTCTACGCAACGAGTCCGGCCGAATTCGCGCTGCGCGTGCAGGGCGTGTCAGGCACCAGCGACACCTCGTGGACCAACTTCGAGGACGGGGTCGGGGAGAGAGGTTCCGGCAATGGTTAACCGCGGGGACGCAAGCCGGTCCCCGCTTGGCAGCCCTCTCGTCACGCGCACCTGATGTTCAGCAAAGTCCTGATCGCCAATCGGGGCGAGATCGCGCTGCGCGTGATCCGCGCCTGCCGCGAGCTTGGCGTGCAGACCGTGGCCGTCTACTCCGAGGCCGATCGCGAATCCCTCCACGTCCGCTTCGCCGATGACGACGTTTGCATCGGTCCGGCGCCCGCCCGTGAGTCATATCTCAACATCCCGCGGCTGATCGCCGCCGCCGAGATCACCGGCGCCGACGCGATTCATCCCGGCTACGGCTTTCTCGCCGAGAACGCCGAGTTCGCGGACATCTGTGCCGCGTCGAAGATCGCGTTCATCGGACCGACGGGAGAGCAGATCCGGGTCATGGGCGACAAAGCCGCCGCGCGCGCCGCGATGACGCGCGTCGGCGTGCCGATCGTCCCCGGCACGCCGGGACCGGTCGAGGACGTGGAAGAGGCGCTCGCCTTCGCCAAAGACATCGGCTTTCCTGTAATCATCAAGGCGGCGGCGGGTGGCGGCGGGAAGGGAATGCGCGTCGCCCGCGATCCGGACGACTTCGGACGTTCGTTCCAGCTGGCGCGTTCGGAAGCGCTGTCGGCGTTCGGCAACGGCGATGTTTACGTCGAGAAGTACCTCGCTCGGCCGCGCCACATCGAGTTCCAGATCCTCGGCGACACATTTGGAAACGTGATCCACTTGGGCGAGCGCGATTGCTCGGTGCAGCGCCGGCACCAAAAGCTGATCGAGGAGGCGCCGAGCCCTGCTGTAACTCCTCAGCTCCGAAAGCTGATGGGTGACGCCGCGGTGGCCGGCGCGAAGGCGATCGACTACGTGGGTGCAGGGACGATCGAGATGCTGCTCGACGAAGACGGGTCGTTTTATTTCATGGAGATGAATACCCGGATCCAGGTCGAGCATCCGGTGACGGAGATGCTCACGGGCATCGATCTCGTGAAGGAGCAGATCCGCGTCGCGTCGGGCGAAAAGCTGAGCGTGTCGGAGCTCCCACCGCTTCGAGGTCACGTCATCGAATGCCGTGTCAATGCTGAAGATCCGGCGCGCAACTTCCAGCCGTCTCCAGGCAAGATTCTCGCGTTTCATCCACCGGGTGGACCGGGGGTCCGCCTCGACACGCACGTCTACGACGGCTACACCGTTCCACCGTTCTACGACTCGTTGTTGGCCAAACTGATCTGCCAAGGCCGCGATCGCGCCGAGGCGATTGCCCGAATGCATGTCGCACTCGACGGCTTCATCATCGAGGGCGTGACGACGACCATTCCATTTCTCGCCCGCGTGATGCAGAACCCTCGATTCATCGCCGGCCAAGTCGACACCAAATTTCTCGAGCGCGAGACGGAGCTCTTCAAGGAGCTGGCGTAGCGTGCGGATCGATGTCGTGTTCGGCGCCGGCTCGGCGCCGGCGTCGGAGTTTGCCGGTCGGGTCGTCGCGGTGATCGACGTGTTGCGGGCGTCGACGAGCATAGCGGCAGCGCTCGCCAATGGCGCGCGCACCGTTATTCCCGTGGAGACATCGGACGAGGCTGTGATGCGCGCCAAAGCGTTCGAGCGCGCGGACGTCCTGCTGGCCGGGGAGCGCAAGACGAAACCGATTCCCGGATTCGACCTCGGCAATTCGCCTCGGGAATTCAAGCGAGCGGTGGTCGAAGGAAAGACGGTCCTCATGACGACCACCAACGGCACCCCGGCGATCATCAATACCCCGGGCGCTCGTGACGTGGTAATTGCGTCGTACGTCAACTACACTGCGGTTCTCGCGATGTTGAGGGCCGCGCTGCGCGGCGGCGCGGACATCACCATCGTGTGTGCCGGCCGCGACCGGCTGTTCGCGCTCGAGGACGCGGGCTGCGCGGGACGGTTCGTCTTCAACGTGACCAAGCGGATGGCCGACGTAGAGCTGAACGACGCCGCTCAAGCGTGCGCGCTGATCGATCGGAAATACGGCGACCAACTCGTGAAATTGTTCGAAGCCTCGGAGCACGGCCGGCTGTTGCGCGACTCGGGGTTCGCCGAAGATCTCGACGAGTGCGCCGCGATCGACTCGTATCCCGTCATCCCACTTTACCAAGAACGACAGATCACGAAGCTCGGACCAGAACGCGAACGGTAGACCTCCCCCTCCCCCCTCTGTGCGCGGTTCGCTTTCTCCCCATCTCAAGCGCGAGCTCCTGGGCATCGCGTTGGCGTTGCTTGCCGTCTTTCTGGCCGGAGCCTTTGGCGCGCTCGCCCTGGCACAGCTGAGCGCGGGAGTGAACGTGAAGGCGAGCGTCGGCGCAGTCGGCGATTTCCTCGCGCGCCCGCTGGTTGATTTCTTCGGCTGGCCGGCGGCGATCCTCGTGCCGTTTGTTCCGGCCGTACACGCGCTCCGTCTGTTCGGCCGCATGAAATCCGATACGGATCGTTCGTGGATGGTGTTCTTCGCGGGGTCGGCGCTCCTCCTCCCGATTGTGCTTGGTCTCGTAGTGGGCGCGCACTCGGGCGACGCCGGGAGTACCGCTGTCGGTGTCTGGGGCGGATTCATCGCCTATTACTGGCGCAAGTGGTTCGGTTTGTTTGGCGCCTGGGTGCTGGCAGCCCTTGCCTGGTCGGTCCTGATGGCGGCCTCGCTCGCCTGGAATCCAATTCGCGCGCTCATCGGCTCCGCCCGGCCGAAGGCGATCGTTGTCCCCGAACCGCTCGTCGTGGCGGAAACGGAGCCGGCCAAGAGGCGTCGAAAGAAGAACGCGGACGGCGAGGTGGTCGAGCCGGGCGATCTCGCGCTCGCCCTCGAGCCGCCACCGGAAGAGATGCCGTCGATCGCCATCGATCAATCCGGCGTCCTGGATCTCGACGGCGATGGCAAAGCGGGGAAACGACGGAAGAAATCGAAAGCGGAAGTCCTCGCCGAGCACGACGCCGAGATCGCCGCCGCCATCGAAGCCACCGCCCACGTCGAGCTTGCCGGCGATGAACTGCCATCGCCGACGCTCCTGACTCACGTCCCAGCCCGCAACCCCGAAGCGGCCGCGGCGGAGCTCGAGGAGATGGGCAACAAGCTCATGGCGGCGCTCGCCACCTTCCGCGTCGACGGAGACCTCGTCGGTCGCACCACCGGACCAGTCGTCACACAATACGAGATCGAGCCGGCGCCGGGCGTGAAGGTGCGGCAGTTCGCCAACCTGTCCAACGACCTCGCGCTGGCCATGCGCGCTCCGTCGATTCGCATCGTCGCGCCGATTCCAGGCCGGGGCGCCGTCGGCGTGGAAGTGCCGAATCCCATCTCGGAGATGGTTGGTTTTCGCGAGCTCGTCGAGGCGCGTGATTTCCAGGGCGCGCGGGCGGCGCTACCCATCGCGCTGGGCAAGGATCTCGAGGGCAAGCCGGTCGTCGCCGATTTGGCCAAGATGCCGCACCTGCTCATCGCGGGTGCGACGGGATCCGGCAAGTCGGTTTGCGTGAACACGATCATCACCAGCCTGGTATATCGACATACCCCGCGGACGCTGCGCTTTCTGATGGTCGATCCGAAAATGGTGGAGTTGTCGGTCTACAACACGCTTCCTCACCTGCGCCACAAGGTGATCACCGATAACCGCGACGCGGCGTCGGTGCTCAAGTGGGCGGTGATGGAGATGTCCGAGCGGTACGAGCTCCTGGCGGCGAACATGTGCCGCAACATCCAGGAGTTCAACAAACGCGTCCAGGACGGCGCGACGCTGAAGCTCCCGAAGCGGCCTGACGTCGCGTTCGAAGAGACGACGTACAAGGGCAGCATCCTGCCGTACATCGTCGTGATCATCGACGAGATGGCCGACCTGATGATGACGGTGCAGGGGGAAGTCGAGACGCCGATCGCCATGCTGGCGCAGAAAGCACGCGCGATTGGCATTCACCTCATCCTCGCGACACAGCGTCCGAGCGTGAACGTGATCACGGGCCTCATCAAGGCGAACTTCCCGAGCCGGATCGCGTTCCGCGTCGCGTCGCAGGTGGACAGCCGCACGATCATCGATGGCTCGGGCGCCGAAATGCTCCTCGGCAATGGCGACATGCTGTTCATTCCGCCGGGCAAGTCGGAGCCGGCCCGGCTTCAGGGCGCGTACATCTCGAGTGAAGACACCGAGAGTCTGATGAAGTGGTATCAGGACAGACGCGACGCCAAGCGCGCGGCGCTCGCGGCGCAGGGGTTGGTGCTCGACGACACGAGCGATGTCGAGCCGGACATCCTCGAGGCGGTCCGACAGAAGGAAGCGCTGGAGGCCGGCCAGGCCGACGGCGAGGGCGCCGACGTCGGCGACCGCGACAAGCTATTCCGCGAGGCCGCCGAGGTTGTCGTCCAGAATCAGCAGGGGTCGACGTCGCTGCTGCAGCGCCGGCTGAAGGTCGGCTACGGCCGCGCGGCCCGGATCATCGATCAACTCCATGCGGCGGGCGTTCTCGGACCGCCGGACGGTCCGAAGCCGCGTGACGTGCTCGTGGGACTCGACGAACTGGATCGGATCTGTGGACCGCGTGCATAGACGCGCCGGCGTCGCCGCGGCGCTCGCCGCTCTGCTGGCTGTGCGCGGGGGCGCGCAGGTACCCGTCGGCGACAGCTCGCGCAAGCCGCCGGTCGACACGTCGCAGCGCAAATCGGCGATCGACCCGAAGCTGCTCACGTCCGGTTCGTTCGTCTACGACATGTCGCTCGAGCGCGACGCTTCCACGACGCCGCTCGGAAGTCGAACGGTGTCCGTGTCGACGACGACTTACGCGGGCGCACCGGCCTGGCTGATGCTCGAGACGCGCATCGGAGAGCGCATTGCGTCGACCGACTCACTCTTCGTGGATCCGGCGCTGCATCCACTCCACTGGAGTGCCATCCTTGGCCAGGCGCGGCTCGCCGCCGAGTTCCGCGGGGACAGCGCGTACGGCGCGACGAGCGGGCCTCCCGGACGCCGTTCGATTGTGATGGCCGTACTCCCGCGGACGGTCGCGAGCGGCGCGATGCTCGAGAGCCTCCTCCGCATCGAACCGATTCAGCTGGGTTGGGAGGACACGGTCGCCACACTCTCGGTGTCGCTCACCGGCGCCTCTGTGTCGCCGACTCGCCTATACGTCGTCAGCGAAGACCAGGTCCGCGTTCCCGCGGGGACGTTTGATTGCTGGGTGGTGGCTGCGCAGAGTGAGGGCTCGAAGGGACTCTACTGGGTCACGAAGCGCGACCCGATCGTCGTCCGCAGCACGCTCGACGTCCCGGCACTCGGCGGCGCCCAACTCGTCAGCGCCTTATCGCGAATCGCGCGCTGAATCGCAGTCGGGTGGCGGCTCACGACTGGTACCGATGACAGAGTCTAACGCTGGAAGAGCCGCGGGCTAACGCGGGCTGGCTTCGCGGCACTACGAGCCAAGCATGATTGAATGACGACCTCGGAAAGTTCGACTGGCGACGCGTCCCGGGGCAGTTCAGAAAGAATCAAAGCCGTCGGTACCATCAGTGTCCGATCAGGGCGCGTAGTGGCGTCCCGAGACCGCGTTGACCCGCGCGTGTCCGCGTTAGCCCGCGGCTCTTCCAGCGCTAGGCTCTGTCATCGGTACCAGGCAGATGAGGCGACACCAGGCAGAATAGGCGGCACCAGGCAGGCGTGACGCGATACCAGGCTGGGAAGGCAACCGAATGGTCCGGCCCGCCCTGAAACGGTGCCAGTTCGCCGCTAGAGCGAGCCTAGGTTGGCGCCCATGTCAGCGGCCAGGCAGCAATTCGGGGAACTGGGAGAGCGGATCGCGGAGCGGTGGCTTCGCCGCCATGGATGGCGGGTGGTCCAGCGGCGGTTTCGAAACGGGCACCGCGACATCGACTTGGTGGTCGAGCGGGAGGGGCTCGTGGCGTTCGTCGAGGTGAAAGCGAGGCGCGGGCAGGAGTTCGGCGATCCGGTGGAAGCGGTGAACTGGAAGAAGCAGCGAGAGTTAGCTCGCTCCGCCTCAGTCTGGATCGACCGGCACGGGAAGCCCGCCGAGTCCTACCGGTTCGACGTCGTTGGCGTCCTCGTCGAGGGCGAGCGCGTTCGAGTTCGTCACGTGGCGAACGCATTCTCTCTCGCAAATTCCGCTTGAATCAGCGAGCCCGTTTTCGTATTTTATTCGGGTATCAAATCGACCGCTTTTCCGGTACGATTACGCTGCATGGCCAGAGCGGACTACAACTAACCGAGAGGATGAGTGAGAAATGGCTGTGTCGACTTTGCAGGATGACAAAAAGAAGGCGTTGAATCTGGCCATCGCGCAGATCGAGAAGAGCTGTGGAAAGGGCTCGATCATGCGGCTTGGCGCGGATCAGAAGGTCCGCGTCGAGGCAATTTCGACTGGTGCGATCAACCTCGATGCGGCGATCGGCGTGGGTGGTATTCCGCGCGGACGCATCACCGAGATCTACGGACCGGAGTCGAGCGGTAAGACCACGCTCTGCTTGCATGTCGTCGCGAACGCCCAACGGAATGGCGGCATCGCGGCGTACATCGATGCGGAGCATGCATTGGACACGGAGTATGCCCGCAAGCTGGGCGTCGATGTCGAGGCGTTGCTCATCTCGCAGCCCGACACCGGTGAACAGGCGCTCGAGATCTGCGAGATTCTCGTGCGGTCGGGCGCGGTGGACGTTGTTGTGATTGATTCGGTTGCGGCCCTCGTACCGAAGGCCGAAATCGAAGGCGACATGGGGGATTCGCACGTCGGTCTGCAGGCGCGGCTGATGAGCCAGGCGCTGCGCAAGCTGACGGGCTCCATCGCCCGCTCGAAGACGTCGGTGGTGTTCATCAATCAGTTGCGCGAAAAGATCGGTGTGATGTTCGGCAATCCCGAGACGACGACGGGTGGAAAGGCGCTCAAGTTCTACGCGTCGGTGCGTCTCGACATTCGCCGCATCGGGCCGGTGAAGGACAAGGAAGACGTGGTGGGCTCGCACGTCCGCGTGAAGGTGGTGAAGAACAAGGTCGCCGCACCGTTCAAGCAGGCCGAGTTCGACATCATGTACGCGGAAGGGATCAGCCACGCGAGTCTGGTGTTGGACATCGCGTCGGAGGCGGGGATCATCGACAAGTCCGGTGCGTGGTACAGCTACAACGGCCAGAAAATCGGCCAGGGTCGCGAGAACGCGAAGCTGTACCTCAAGGACACACCGGCGCTGATGACGGAAGTGGAAGAGAAGGTGAAGAACTTGCTCGGTGTCGGGCCGCGCGAGGTGATCAGCGACATCGAGGTCACCGAGGAGTAGCGCGGGAATTCAGCACCGGCTGAACACTTGGCCGGGGAGAAGTAGTCTTGCGACGATGGGACCCGGAAACTCCCTTCGGAACAGGCTGCGACTCCCCGGCTTCTCTTTCCATCTATGACTGAATTCCGAGCATCAACCGGTCGGCCATCGCGCGATTCCGTCAACCGGCCTCACACGCCGAAGCGTTCCACATACGAGCGTGCACTCGACATGCTCGAGGCGCGCGCACGTGGCGTCGTCGAGCTGCGTCGACTGCTCCTCAAGAAGGGCGAGCCCGAGGCGGACGTCGATGCGGCGATCGAGCGACTGAAGACATCCGGCCTCCTCGACGATACGAACTTTGCGCGGCAGCTGACGCGGTCGAAGGCGGTCGGCGCCGGTTTGTCGCGTCGACGGATCGGTCAGGAGCTCGCCAAGCGCGACGTGTCGCGCGACATCTCCGACAACGCAATCGAAGCGGTGTTCGAGGAAGAGGGGATCGACGAAGCTGAATCGATCGACCGTGTCGCGCGAAAAAAGCTCCGCATGCTGACGAAAGTGGACGACGCGACTCGTCGGCGACGGCTGTACGCCTTCCTCGCGCGGCGCGGGTACGACAGCGACGACATCACGCAGGTTTTGCAGACGCTCCTCGCACAGTCCGACGCCGACGGCTGATTCCCGCACTCGTGCGGCCTATATTCTCTAGTATGCGTGCCGCCGAGATCCGCGCCCGATTCCTGGACTATTTCGCCCGAAACTCCCACTCCGTTCGGCCGAGCTCATCGCTCGTGCCCGGCGACGATCCGACGTTGCTGTTCACGAACGCCGGTATGGTCCAGTTCAAGAAGGTGTTCCTCGGGCTGCAGGAGCCGCCGGAGGGCAATCGACGCGCGACGACGTCGCAGAAGTGCGTGCGCGCCGGCGGCAAGCACAACGACCTCGAGCAGGTTGGTCACACCGCGCGGCATCTCACCTTCTTCGAGATGCTCGGCAACTTCTCGTTCGGCGACTACTTCAAGCGCGACGCGATCCGCTTCGCCTGGGAATTCGTGACGAAGGAGCTCGCGCTCGACCCCAAGCTGCTGCGCGTGAGCGTTCATTACAGCGACGACGAAGCGCGGGCGCTCTGGCGGGAGATCGCGGGTCTGCCCGACTCACGCATCTACGGCCTGGGCGATAAGGACAACTTCTGGCAGATGGCCGACACGGGTCCGTGCGGTCCCTGCTCGGAGATCTTCGTCGACGCCGCGCACCTGGCGCGCGATTGGCGCTTCCCGGAAGGCGCCACCGGCGAGTGGACGGAGCTCGATCGCGAAGAATTCTCGCTCGACGCGTTCATCGAAGGTTCCGACAAGGACCGCTTCATCGAGTTTTGGAACCTCGTGTTCATGCAGTATGACAAGCAGCCGGACGGCACGCTTGTCCCGCTGCCGCGGCCATCCGTCGATACCGGCGCGGGGCTGGAACGTATCTCGGCGATCACGCAGGGCGAGATGATGGTATTTCATACCGACTTGTTCGAGCCGCTCATCAAGGCGGTCGAGCGGGCGGTCGGTGCGAAGTACCGTGGTCAAGAGGACGCGTCGTTCCGCGTCCTTGCCGATCACGCGCGCGCGGTCGCCTTCCTCCTCGCCGATGGCGTGTTCCCGTCGAATGAAGGTCGCGGTTACGTGCTGCGGCGCATTCTTCGACGCGCGGTCCGGCACGCTTGGCTCCTGGGCCGTAAGGAGCCGACACTCGTCTTCGTCGTGGAAGAAGTGATCGCGCGAATGAGCGACGCGTATCCGGAGCTTCAACAGCGATCGCAGCACATCATCAACACGACCCGGGTCGAAGAGCAGGGGTTTCTCTCGACGATCGAGGGCGGCCTCGCGCGCTTCGAGCAGTTGGCGCCGCTCCAGACCGCCGACGGCGGCGCGGAGATTCGCGGCACGATCAGCGGAGACGACGCGTTCCGGCTGTACGACACCTTCGGCTTCCCGATCGATCTCACGGAGTTGATGGCGCGTGAGCGCGGTTACGTCGTCGACATCGCCGGCTTCGAGGCCGCGCTCGAGACTCAGCGGCGCCGCTCACAGGAAGAGCGCAAGTCGAAGAAGCTTGCGGTCGATCTCGCGGGGCTGGAGAACCTCTCCGATTGGGAGGTATCGCCGGGCGCCGCGGCCGAGGCGTCGTTCGTCGGCTACGAGACGGTGGAGATCGACACGCAGGTCACGGCGGTGAAGCATTTGCCGGACGGTCGCGTCGCAATGCTTCTGCGCGAGTCGCCGTTTTACGCCGAGTCCGGGGGCCAGATCTCCGATCACGGTGAGATCATTGGCGACGGCTGGCGCGTCGACGTGGACGACGTGAAAAAAGTGGACGGCCGGCCGGCGGCGATCGGACGGATCACGGGTGCGTTCCGGTTCGGTGGAGCGCGCGCGCTCGTGCCGAGCGATCGGCGTCGCGACACGGAGCGCAATCACACGGCGACGCACCTGCTGCACGCCGCGCTTCGCCAGGTGCTCGGCGAGGCGGTGCATCAGGCGGGTTCGCTGGTGGCCCCCGATCGGCTGCGGTTCGACTTCACGCACCACGGACCCGTCGCGCCGGAGAAGCTGCACGAGATCGAATCGATCGTAAACCGGGAGATTTGGCGCGCCGCCCCGGTGACGACGCGAGAGCTTCCATACCAGGAGGCCCGCTCGCTCGGCGCGATGGCGCTGTTCGGCGAGAAGTACGGCGACGTCGTGCGCGTCGTTTCCATTCCCGACTTTTCGATGGAGCTGTGCGGCGGCACGCACGTCCGCAACACGGCGCAGATCGGCGTGTTCAAGATTCTCGCGGAGACCGGTGTCGCGGCGGGCGTGCGTCGCATCGAAGCGGTCACCGGGCCGGGGGCGTACGCCGTGTACCGGAACGAGGAGCGCGCGCTCGGCCGCGTTGCCGAACTGCTGAAGACATCGCCCGACGGTTTGGAGAAGCGAGTCGCGACGCTGCTCGAGGAGCGTCGCGTACTCGAGCGCAGACTGGACGAGGCGATGCGCGGCGGTGGCGATCAGCTTCAGACGCTGATCGGACGGGCGCAGTCGATTGGCGGGAACGGATCGCGCCTCGTCTCCGGTGTGGTGCGCGCCGGCGATGTGAAGGAGCTCCAGGCGCTCGGCGACGCGATTCGCGAGAAGCTGGGGAGCGGCGTCGGCGTACTCGCGGCGAGCTTCGAAGACGGCAAGAATACGTTGCTCGTCGTCGTGACCGACGACCTGCGGGAGCGCGGGCTTCGTGCCGACACGCTGATCAAGGAGATCGCCGCGGCGGCGGGCGGCCGGGGCGGCGGCAAGCCGCACATGGCGCAGGCGGGCATTCCCGACGCATCGCGTTTCGACGACGCATTGGCTCGCGCGCCGGAGCTCGTGCGCGACGCGCTCTCGCATCATTCGTGATCTTGCACGAGTGGCTGGAGACGCGAACACCGGCTCCGCCGCCCCGACTACTGCAGCGCGTTGTCGAAGTCCTCGGCCCGGATGCAAAGGCCGAGGCGAGCTCGCGCGTGCTGATCGATGCCGCCGACCGGCTCCTGCGCGGGCTCACGGCGCAACGCACACTCGGCCGCGAGTCGGCGCTCGACCTCCTCACGGTTGACGCGTTGGTGACCTACGCGCTCGAGTGTGCCGCCGCGTCACCGGAGACGTTGGTCGATGTGACGACAGAGGCGATGGAACGGCTCGGGTCGATCGCCGAATGATCGACATCCACACGCACCTGCTTCCCGGCGTCGACGACGGCTCGCGCTCGATCGAAGCCTCGGTGGGCGTGCTCGAGCGCTTTTCGCGCGACGGCGTCGAGATCGTTGTGTGCACCCCGCACCTCGATGCTTCGGAGGCAGGGGAAGCTCCGCACGAGCGCAACGCCGACCTGCTCGCGGCGCTCACGGCGGCGGCGCCCGCGACGCCCCGCTTGCTCCCGGGTTTCGAGATCCTTCTCGACGCGCCCGGCGTGGATCTGAGCGATGCGCGTCTCGGACTCGGAGGTTCGACGGCCCGGCTTGTGGAGTTTGCCCGGATGGGACTTCCGCCCGCGTCGGCCAAGGAGTTCCTGCGGCTCCGTATGGGTGGGCTCGTTCCCGTGGTGGCGCACCCCGAACGGTATTGGGGCTGCACGCCCGATCTCGTCGCGGCGTGGCGTTCAGCCGGCGCCGTGATCCAGATGGACGTCACGGCCATCCTCGGCGCCAGGCGAATGCACCGGTTCGGGGAGGAGCTCCTCGCGCGCGGTCTGGTGGATCTCTTCGCGAGCGATACGCACGTCGACAAGCGCACGCTCGTCGCCGCAAACCAGTGGCTGACCGAAGTCGCCGACGCGGACGTGGCCAACCTTCTGACGCGCGATAATCCCCGTCGTCTTCTCGAGGATCAGGACGTCATGCCTGTGCCGCCGATCAAACTTCAGTTGGGCATGATCCGCCGGCTACGCGAGCTCGTTCTCGGGCCGGCATCAACTTCTTCGGACTAGAGTACGCATGTCCCTTTCAAAACCCTCGGGCATCGCCGACGTATCCGGCCATTTCGCGAGAGGGCTGACGGAGCTCGCTGAGATTGCGTCTGCCGTGGCGCGCGACATGGGGCCGCAGCTCGCGCGCGCACACGACATGGTGCGCGAGACCGTGAGCCGCCGCGGAAAGCTGCTGTTCTGCGGCAACGGTGGCAGCGCGGCCGACGCCCAGCACATGGCGACGGAATATGTGGTACGCTATACGCGGAACCGCGCGGCGTATCCGGCGATCGCGCTCACGACTGACACGTCGCTGCTCACCGCGGCGGGGAATGATTTCGGATTCGACAGCGTCTTCGCCAGACAAGTCGAAGCACTCGCCGGGCCCGACGATCTTCTCATCATCCACTCGACGAGCGGTGAATCGCCGAACGTGCTTCGCGCGGCCGAGGCGGCGCGCGCGAAGGGAGTGCGCGTGCTCGCCTTCAGCGCTCGCGACGGAGGAAAGTTGCGCGCTCTCGCCGACCACTCGGTGATCATTCCGACGCAGCGGACCGATCGCGCGCAGGAACTGCACCTTTGCATCGAGCACCTCATCTGCGATCTCGTGGAAGCTGAACTATGAACGGACTTCGAGGAAAGCGCGCGCTCGTCACGGGAGGGTCGCGCGGAATCGGCGCGGCCGTCGCGCAACTTTTTGCTGAGGAGGGCGTGCACGTGGCGATCGGCTATCGGAGCCGGCGCGGCGACGCCGAAGCCCTGGTGGGCTCGCTGCGTGCGGCGCACGGAGTGACCGCCGTGGCGCACTCGTCGGATATCTCCACGCCGGACGGCGCGGAAGCGCTCGTGCAGGCCGCCGCCGAGGCGCTGGGCGGGCTCGATTTCTTCGTCGGCAACGCGGGGATCTGGCCCTGCGACGATGTGCCGTTGTCCGAGATGACGTCGACCCAGTGGCGGCGTACGATGGCCGAGAACGTCGATTCCGTCTATTACACGGCGAGCGCGGCGATCCGCGCGATGTCCGACCACGGTCGCGTCGTGCTGGTATCGAGCACCGCCGGCCAGCGCGGCGAAGCGTATCACGCCGACTACGCGGCGTCGAAGGGCGCGGTCATCTCACTCGTAAAGTCCCTCGCGCCCGAGCTGGCGCGGCGCGACATCACGGTGAACAGCGTCGCCCCCGGTTGGGTCGAGACGGAGATGTGCGCCGAGCCGTTCGCGAACGGCGGGCGTGAACGCATCGCCGCGGGAATTCCAATCGGCCGGATCGCCACACCGCGCGACATCGCGGGGCCAATCGTCTTTCTCTGCTCGGATCTCGCGCGGCACATCACCGGTGAGATCGTCAACGTCAACGGCGGCAGTGTGCTCTGCGGATGATCGTTCTTCTCTTTACCGGCGGAACGATCTCCATGCGCCACGATCCCACGATGGGAGGCGCCGTCCCGTCGTTGAGCGGGCGCGATATTCTCGCCCTCGCGCCGGGCATCGATACGTTGGCCGATCTGGAGATCGACGATTGGGGCGCCTTCCCCGGACCGCACATGACGCCCGACCGGATGTGGGCGCTCCGGCAGCGGATCGTCGGTCATCTCGCGCGGCCGGAGGTCGACGGCGTCGTGCTCACGCATGGGACCGACTCGCTCGAGGAAACGGCGTATCTGCTCGCCCGCTCCGTCGACGGCGACAAACCGATCGTCTTCACCGGCGCGATGCGGACGTCGAGCGAGCTCGGATGGGATGGTCCGGGCAATCTCGCCGGCGCGGTGCGCGTCGCCGCGGCGAGTGAATCGCGCGGCTGCGGCACGATGGTGTTCATGTCCGACCGCATCTTCACCGCATTGGACGTCACGAAGTCGCACACCTCGTCGCTCGACGCGTTCGACAGTCCGGGCCTTGGGCCAATCGGCGTGATCGACGACGGCCGCGTGATCTTTCGCCGCTCGCTCCCGGCGACGGCGCCGCTCCTCGATCCACCGGCGCTCGCGCAGCCGGTGGACATCGTCTATGCGTACGCCGGCGCTGACTCGCGCCTGCTCGATGCGTCGCGCAACGAGGGAAAGGGTATCGTCATCGCGGCGATGGGGCGGGGAAACGTGCCGCCGTCGATGGTGGAGGGAATCGGCCGTTGGGTGGAGGAGCAGAAGCCGGTTGTGATCACGTCGCGATCGGGGCGCGGCCGCGTCGGATGCACATACGGGTACCCGGGCGGCGGTCGTCGTCTCGCCGATCGCGGCGCCATTTTCGCTGGAGCGCGGCGCCCTCAACAGGCCCGCATCGATGTCATGCTCGCCCTTGGCGCCGGTCTAACGATCGCGGAGCTCCGCGACCTGTTGGAAGGAGAAGGCGCCTAGTTCGGACGCCGGACCGGTTCCCAGCGAAGGAAGCAGCGCCAATCGTACTCTCGGGCGGCTCGAATCTGATCGGGGAAACCGAAGCAATCCATCCAGCCTTCCTGCTCGGCACGCCAGCGGCAATCCCAAACAAACTCGTACACATGGGTCTCGCTCGCCGTGTGAACTTGCACTGTGCCGACGAAGTCCGAGCAACCCGAACGCGCTCGGACGGCGATTCGCTCAATCGGAAGGTGGGGTTCGCTCGCGAGAACTTGTGTGAGGACCCGTCGCACCTTGATGCGCGGGGCAAAACCATCGACCTGGATATGGTCTGCAGCTCCCGTCTCGCAGTAACTGCGAACGGCCCGTTTGAAGGTTTCCGCGGCGCTCGATGTCGCCAGGACTTGCTCCAATTGGGTCAGACCAGGCTCCTCAGGTTCTCGTTTTGCCAAACGTTCACCCAGTCAGAATATCGACGTTTGTAAGTCCAAGTTGTAGTGGCTAACCACCTTCAATCGCGCCGCCAGGGTGAGTATTCTCCAACCGCGCGCGTGACTCCTCCCCCTGACCGATGACGCCGCTCAACCCTCCGGCCGCCGTGCTCGACATTGCCCGCCGGCTCGAAGACGCCGGCTTCCAGGCCTGGTGCGTGGGCGGTGCGATTCGTGACGCGCTACTCGGGCACCCCCACCTCGACTGGGACCTCGCGACTTCGGCGACGCCCGAAGAAGTGCGTCGCCTGTTCGGCAAGCGGACAATTCCGGTCGGCATCGAGTTCGGAACTGTTGGCGTGCTCGACAAAGCAGGGACGATGCACGAAGTGACCACGTTTCGGCGGGACGTGAAGACCGATGGCCGTCACGCCGTGGTGGAATTCGGCGCGTCGCTCGACGACGATCTCGCGCGGCGCGACTTCACGATCAACGCGATCGCCTACTCGCCGCGGGAAGATGAGATCCGAGACCCGTTCGACGGCCGCGGCGACCTGGCGCGGCGCGTCGTTCGCGCCGTGGGTGACGCGGACGCGCGCATGCGCGAGGACCGGCTGCGGGCGCTGCGCGCGATACGCTTCGCCGCGCGCTTCGATTTTTCGATCGACGCGTCGACGCTCCGCGCCCTCGAGGCGAGCGCGCCCTATCTCGGCCGATTGTCCGCTGAGCGAGTGAAGCAGGAGCTCGACAAGACGATGGAGCAGGTGGACTGTCCAAGCCGCGCGTTGCGTCTGTGGCGAGACACGGGAGCGTTCGCGACGCTGATCCCCTCGTTGGCCAAGGCCAGCGATGAGGCGCTCAGCGTCCCCGATTTCCTGGCGCGCCCCGGTCTTGAACGGCGACCGGCGCGCCGGACGCTGCGAATGGCCGGCCTTCTCGCGAGCCTGGGACATCGCGACGCGGTACGCCAACTGGAGCGGTTGAAGAGCTCGAAAATCGAGATTCAAACCGTCGGCGCGTTACTGGAAAGCTGGGAATCGTGCGGCGAAGCGATCGCCGTCGCACTCGCGAGCGGGGCCGATCGACGCCCGTCGGACGCCCAAGTACGACGATGGGTGGCCGTGATCACGCGGACGCGTGTCGGCCTGTTCATGCGGCTGGCGAGCGCCATGTGGACCGCGGCGCGAACGAACGGGCGGCCTTCCCCGACGACGCCGGCTGTTCGCGCGCTGCACAGGCGGATGCTCGTCGTTGCCTTTCGCGACCCGCTCGACCTCGGCTCGCTTGCGGTCGACGGGGACGATCTTCGTCGTGCGGGCATTCCCGCTGGTCCAGAGCTGGGTAAGATTCTGCGATCGCTGATGACGGCAGTGATCGACGATCCGGCGCGAAATACGACGGACTGGCTGTTGCAAGAAGCGAAGCGGCTGCACACGTCGGGCGAGGGGCGGGCGACGTCGTAGGCACTTACAGGAGCACCATGTTCTTTCGCGGGCGACAACCGGAGGCTTCGATCTGGCGGCGGTTCCGCGTGAGCGCCGACGGGTTCACGTTCGAGCAGACCGACGATCTATACACGGCGCACGTCGTCGCCAATGCGGAGCGGGTCGTCGATCTGTTTTACGCGTTGAGCGAGCAGCTGCCGCCCGCCGTCGATATCGCGATCGAGGATCTGCGAAGCGGCCGTACGTGGTCCGGCGAGTCGATCGCCCTGCCCGACGTGCGCGAGGCCGTGGCCAGGCTGAAGATCCTGCTCGCGCGCTACGGCGGCGTCGAGCTGGCCGTGTTCACGTCCGACGATCAGCTGACGCTCAATCCGTATCTCGAGCTGTTCATCTACGCCCGCACCGACCGTTGGTTGTATTTGCTCGAGGGGAAGGGCCTCGAGGAGCAGATCCGCGTGCGCACGAAGAGCTGGAAAACGAATCGCCAGCATTTTCCCGCGGCGCCGGATCTCGTCAACGCTGTTACCGCCGCCGCCGAGCGGCTGGGACTCAAGCCGGCGTGATCCAACCGGAACTCATGTACGGAATCGCCGCGGCTCTGGCGAACGTGCTCGGGGCCGTGGCGGTGACGTCGCGCGCGACGTGGAGCCTGCGCGCGCTGGACGCGTTGCTCTCCTTCGCGGCGGGCTTTCTCATCGCGGTGTCGTTGGTAGATCTCTTTCCGAAGTCGATCGAAGTTGCCGGCGCGAGCGCGCCCGCTGTGGCGCTGGCTTCGTACGTTCTCGTGCACCTGACGCAGCACACCATTGGTCGGCATTTCCACTTCGGTGAAGAGACGCACAAGGTGTCCGAGTTGGTGAGCATGTCGGCGTTGGTGGGACTGCTCATGCACACGTTCGTCGACGGCGTCGCGGTCGCCAGCGGATTGCGGGTCAGTGCGTCGCTCGGCCTGCTGGTTTTCATCGCGGTGCTCTTGCACAAGTTTCCCGAGGGGCTCGCGATCTCGAGTCTGTTTCTCGCGGCCGGGGCACGACGGCGGGCCGCCATTCTCGCCGCCGCCGCGCTCGGCCTGAGCACGATCGCCGGCGTCCTCCTTACCGATCATCTCGAGTTGCTTCGCCGGTATGGGCTCGCTGTCTCGGCCGGCGTGACGATCTACGTGGGCGCGTCGAATCTCGTGCCGGAGCTCCAGGATCGGCCCGGGGTGAGAATCCCGCTCAGCTTCGTCGCCGGCTGCGGCCTGTACTTTGCCGCCCGATCACTCGCCTCGCTCTAAGGGGAGTGGATCGTGGCTGAGCGCCGACGGCGCGATGAAGAAGCGGGCGGCAGCGGGCGCGGCACTGGATCGCTTTTCGGGCGATCGGTTCCCGAGCCGCTCGCCGCCAGGATGCGGCCACGTACGCTCGACGAAGTCGTGGGCCAGCGTCACCTGCTCGCCCCGGGAAAACCGCTACGCCAGGCGATCGAAAAGGGAAGCGTGGGCTCGATGGTTTTCTGGGGACCGCCCGGCACCGGCAAGACGACGATCGCTCGCGTGATCGCCCACTACACCGACCGCGAGTTCGTCCCATTCTCGGCGGTGACCGAGGGCGTGCCGAGAGTCCGAGAGATCGTCGCCGAGGCTGAAGGGCGTCTGCGTCTTGGCCGGGGAACGATCCTGTTCGCCGATGAAATCCACCGCTTCAACAAGGCGCAGCAGGACGCGTTTTTGCCGCACGTCGAATCGGGTACGATCACCCTCATCGGGGCGACGACGGAGAATCCGTCGTTCGAGATCAACGGCGCGCTCTTGTCTCGCGTTCGCGTTTTCGTTCTCGAACCGCTCAGCGCCGACGACATTCGCGGATTGATCGGGCGTGCGCTGAATGACTCCGAGCGCGGGCTAGGCGATCGCAACCTCGTCCTCGACCCGGACGCCGAGCAGCTGCTGGCGGAGCAATCGGACGGCGACGCCCGGCGTGCGCTGACGATTCTCGAGGCGGCGGCGAACCATGTCGGAACAGACCGGCGCATCACGGTCGAGGGAATTCGCGATGCGCTGCAGCTGCGCTTCGCCCGCTACGACAAGGGCGGCGAAGAGACGTACAACATGCTCAGCGCGTTCCACAAAAGCCTGCGGGGGAGCGATCCACAGGGAGCGTTGTACTGGATGGCGCGGATGATCGAAGGCGGCGCCGATCCCATGATCATGTTCCGCCGCGCGATCGCCATGGCCGCCGAGGATATCGGGCTCGCCGACCCGGAGGCGCTCAAACTCGCCGTCGCGGCGCGTGACGCATATCACATGTTGGGTCCTCCGGAGGGTTACCTTCCCCTGTCGGAGATGATCGTCTACCTGGCGACGGCGCCGAAGTCGAACAGCTCCAAAGCCGCTCTCGGCGCGGCGCTGGCGGCGGCGCGCGAACACCCGGCGGAGGGCGTGCCGATGCATATTCGCAACGCGCCGACGGGACTGATGAAGGAACTGGGGTATGGCGCGGGGTATCAGTACGCGCACGACGCGCCGGAGGCATACATCCCGCAGGAGTACCTGCCGCCCGCGCTGCGTGGATCGCGCTTTTACGAACCGGGGCCATTCGGGTTCGAGAAGGAGATTGCGAAACGGCTCGCCTGGTGGGAGGAGCTGCGGCGCAAATCGGAAGAGAAGTCGCCGTAAAGGGAATGGGCGGAATGGGCGGGGGCTTCAACGGGGAAACGGGGGAATCGTGATGAGAAAACTTGCAGTAGCAGTAACCGCGGCGGCGGTGCTCACGGCGGGCGTCGGCTGTTCCACGCTCGGACGCGCGGCGTTCGAGCAACCGGTGGTGCACCTTCGCGACGTGAAAGTGCGCGGCTTGGGACTGACGGGCGGCAGCCTGGACGTGCTGCTCAGCGTCTACAACCCGAACCATTATCGCCTCGACGCGACGCGTCTCACGTACAAGGTGGCGCTGGCCGGTGATAGTGTGACGCTGGCGACGGGAGCGCTGGACAGCCGGTTCACGGTCCAGGATCGCGACTCGACGACGGTGACGATCCCGGTGTCGTTCACGTATTCGGGTATCGGCACGGCGGGGAAGAGCATTCTCGGCACGGGCGCCGTGGACTACCACGTGATGGGCGATGTCACGGTCGCCTCGAGCGTCGGCAACTTCACGGTCCCGTATTCGCAGACCGGCCGCTTCACCACGACAGGAGTCGCCCGCTGATCCACGCGACTGCCCGAGGGTTCTGAGCATCAGCCGCGAACCCATTCTCGTCGAGCAGC
>Ga0310811_10001744_pt1 | contig 27056 bp, 20 predicted proteins | sample YCmetagenome_FD_207642 | JGI IMG/M metagenome (GOLD analysis project Ga0310811, IMG submission 207642) | Soil microbial communities from experimental microcosm in Duke University, North Carolina, United States - YC | ecosystem: Engineered > Artificial ecosystem > Soil microcosm > Unclassified ... | reverse complement strand
TACAGCCGCATCAAGCGTGAGCGGCCGGCGATGGTCATCCTCGATCTCTCGTTTGAAACCGCAACAGAGTTCGCGCTGCTGACGATGCTGAAACTGGATCGTGAGACGGCGGGAATTCCTATCTGGACAGGATCTTCATGCTCTTCTTCGAGCTCTTCCCTGCTTTCGTGACGATCGTCTGCGGGGCCGTTGCGATAGCCCTCGTCGCTGCCCATCTGCGGGCGAGCGATTAATGAGACATGGCGCGGCGTTCGGCGCGCCCGGCGAGATGAAGGAGGATGACGACGACAAGACCGGTAACGATCGCCGCCTTCCAACCAGTGATGCCCAGCGCTGACAAATAGGTCGGCCCGAGCCAGGCGATCAGCAGGAGCAAGGTGATCGCCCAGAGGAACGCGGCGAGCAGGTTCAACATACTGAAACGGATCGCGCTGACACCCACGTAGGCGCAGGCAGCGGCAAGCGCGATCCGTAGTCCCGGCGCGAATCGGATGAGCAGCACCATCGTCGCCTGATTCCGCCGCACGCGCCCTACGAGCGGCTCGGCACGCCTGGCGATCTTCGGAAATCGAGCGACCCACTGCGCCAATCGGCCGCGCAGCAGATAGAAATAGAACTGGTCGCCGACCGCCGCACCGAGCGTGCCGGCAACGATGACCCCTATCGGGTTGAGCACGCCGTGGGCGACCAGCGCGGCCGCCGCGACGTACGCCACTTCTCCTTCGATCGCTGCGGCGAGCAGAATCCCGGCGTAGACGAGAGGACCAGGCACGACATGCATCAGGACGGCTCGCGCACAGCCGCCTCGGCCCGCGGCTCGAGCGCCTGCACCGCCTCACGCACCGCGGCCGATACAGATGCCAGCTGATGCTCCGAGAGGGACTCGTAGATGGGAATCTGCACGGTGCCCGTCGATTGTCGTGCGCCGGGCGTGTTTGCCCGCGCGCTTGGGCGGCCGAACAGCTCGAGGTCCGAACACACATCGACATGCAGCGTCTCGAGATCGATGCCACGGCGAAGACACGTTGCGACGACCGCATCGCGGGACGGCACGTACGCACAATACTGGTAATAGACGTGCGTCCTTCCGGCGGGTACGACAGGAATGCGGATGCCGGGCACGTCTCCAAGCATCTCATTCATCTGCGCCGCATGCCGCTGACGTTGCGCTGTCCAGACGTCCAATCTGGCAAGACCTTCGAGCGCGATGGCCGCCTGAACATTGGTGAAACGCTCGTGGTAATCCTCCGGCATCGGACTGAGCGGCCGGATCTTCTCCCAGAAGTACATATCGATGCTCCAATGGAGCCTCGTGCAGGCGTACATGAGTGGGAAGAGCGTCCACTTGAACACATCGGGGCGCGTGGCGAGCCGCATCACGCGCCCGTGCCACAGCCGGTGCTTCACACGTTCCATGGGTGGCAGCGGCTCCGCCGAGGCGAGCGCCGCCACGCGCGACGCAACATCAGGATCGTGCACGACCGCCATGCCTCCGCCGTACGCGTTCAATGGCTTGAACGTTTGAAAGCTGAAGATCGCGGCGTGGCCGAACGTGCCGACCGGCCAGCCGTCATACGTCGCGCCAAGCGCGTGCGCGCAGTCTTCGATAACGGCCAGGCCATGTCGGGATGCCACCGACATGATTTCATCCATGTCGCACGGCAGTCCCCACAGGTGCGTCGGCACGACCGCGACGGTTCGAAGGGTGACCGCACGTTCGATGGTGGCGGCGGTGATGTTGAATGTCGCCGGGTCAACGTCCGCGAAGACCGGCTTCAGGCCTGCCTGCCGAGCCATCTCCGGCATCACCCAGAACGTCAGCGCGGGAAAGATGACCTCCGACCCAGCGGGAAACTGCAGCGCCTTCAGGATGTAGAAGAACGCCATCCGTCCGTACGACGCTGCAATCGCTCGTCGTCCGAGGACGCGTTCCGAAAACGCCGCTTCGAACTTCGCGATGTGCGGCCCCTCGATCAGCTCGCCGGATTTCTCCAGCGCGCCGATCGTCTGCATGGTGTTCGGGACGACGCGTGGACCGTAGCGCGATACGGGAGTCACCATGCGACCTCCCTCGCGATCAGCGCCTCCTGCCGCCGCGCGTGCCGCCGTTCGACGCGGCGGTCGAGCGAGCGCACCACGCGATGCAGCATCGGTGTGGAGATGCGCAGGTAGTTCGCCAGAAACGACGGGCGCACGTAGAAACGCGTGTAAGCACTGCCGAGCAGCAGCTGCAGCTCGTCGGCCGAGAGCGTCGGGTGCGTAAAGGTCGGCGTAAAGCCGTCGAACCGTTCCCAATCGCGTTCGACGATCGCGTCCTTCATTCGGCCGTAGAGCGGCGTGCCCGGATACGGCGTGAGAATTTTGAACTGTGCGACCGTCGAACCGAGATCGACTGAGTACTCGATGGTCGCGTTGATCGACTCGCGCGTATCGTCCAGGAACCCGATGACGTAGAAGGCGGCGGTGACGATACCGAGCTCGCGGCAGCGTGCCAGGATGGTGCGCTGGTGTCCGTGCGGAGTCGGACGACGACCGACCTTCTTCAGCGTTTCGTCGGAGAGCGCCTCGACGCCAAAGCTGATGGCGCGCAGCCCGGCAGCGTGCATCGTCCCCAGCAGCTCCTGATCGAGGCGATCGAGCCGCGTCTCGCACTCGAAGGTGTGCGTCAGGCCGCGCGTGCGTATGCGATCGCACAGCTCGCGAACGCGATGGCGATCGTTCGAGAACAACGGATCACGGAAGACGATGTGTAGCGACCCGTGAGTGTCTTCGAGATACGCCAGCTCTTCGACAATGCTGGCCACCGACCGTGTGCGATAGCTGGATTGGATGCGGTGCGGACAGTAGGTGCAGAACTCCGGACAGCTGCGCGACGCGAGCACGGGGAGCGCGCCGCCGATGGGTCGGCCTGCAAATGGCACCTGCCAGCGCCGGCGATTTCCGACGAGCGGACCCCAGAGGGGAAACGGCAGGGCGTCGAGATCCTGAATCTCTGGACTTCTGACAATGCCGGCCAGCGTCTCGCCTGCCATCACACGCATCAGCGCAGCTTCGGGCTCGCCGCTGACGATGAAGTCGGCGGCATCCGCAAACAGCTGCGGCAGCTTCTGCGCGGCGAGACCGATGAAGCCCACGCGAACGCCTTGCGCGCGCATCGAGCACGCCCACGCCGTCTCGCGCCGGTAGTCGACCAGCGACGAGAGCACGATCGCGACGTCGCCGTCAACGAGCTCGCCTTCGGACGCGATCACCTCGTGGCCGGCGCGACGGGCAAGCGCCGCGGCATACGCCAGGTGCACGCTCGGCAAATCGTGGAAGCCACGCTTCAGGCGGGCCACAATACGTGTCACCTTCGAAAAAGGACGGAGCCGCGAGCCATAGCCGCCGGCGACGGTGTCCTTGCTGACGAAGCCTTCCCTTCCCCTGATATCCGCGAGCACGATTCGCATGAAAGACGTCCCTCCGCGCGCCGGCGGCGCGCACACGGTTCCTGATTGGCGATGCGGATCCGTTCACGCGCAAACTGACGTGAGCGCGTGTGAACGGCGCGGTGCCGCTACGTTAGAGAACGGGAGGTGGGCGTGGTGAAGAGGGAGAAAGAAGGATGGATGCGCAGCCGAGGCAGGTCAGGTCGCGGGAGGGCGTGTGCCGAGCATCCGGCGGACCGCGGCGGTGAAGCGTCGCCGCCACCGACGGGGGGCCTGGTTTCGCCGCCGCCACCGTTCCCGCCGCATCATCGTCATTGTCATTGATGGTCCGACGGTCGGGACGATGGAAGTTGCGCGGATCGGGACGTTTGCGGCGGTAGGCGCGGAAGCCTGAGTGCGCCTTCGTCCACACGCGCAAGCCCGATGATCGGGTCGTGGCGATCAGCTCGGCGCGATGATCGCCGTTGAGATCCGCAGCGGTGATCGCCTGCAGCGGCTGCGCGCTGTGGATGACGTGCGTGCTTCGTGTGGCAGAAAGCCAGATGCGCACGATGGACGGTTCGGCCGCGTCGATGGTGACGCGGTCGCCATGGCCGTCGCCGTCGAAGTCAGCGAAGGTGCCGGTGGTATTCGCGTAGGCCGGCGCGGAACATACCAGGGCGCACAGGCTCGCGAGCAGGAAGCGCATGCTGCTACCCGCGAGTATATGCGGCCGTCATTGCCGTCCGCAATTCGCGGACGCACGTTCGTCGGAATCAGGCGGGGTACTTCGCGAATATCTTGTTCAGTGCCTTGTTCAACTTCTCCGTGTTCTTCGACGGCTTGTCGCTGGCGGTCCCCACCGCGGTGCCGCGCCACACCAGCTTCTTCGTCTTCGCATCGTAGAGATCGACGAGCAGCGTCCCCTTCACGTACGTGTGCACGGTCGTCGTCGCGTAGCCGCCGCCACCCCACCACGGTCCGTACCCAAACCCGTTGGACACGAGCTCCTTCTCTTCATGCGCCGTCAGATGCGTGGAGACGAACAAATCGGGCGCGCCGCTGGCCTGAACGAGTCCCTTTGCCGCGAGCTGCGCCATCACGCCATCGTGGATGCGCTGCTCGCCGAGTGGATTGGGCGATGGCGTTCCCTTTGCCCACGCGTAGGTCTTGTACGACCCGAACGGCGCCGCCGGATCGGAATCGATGGTGACCTTCTGCGCGTAGACGGCGGACACGGCGACCATCAACATCGCGACCGATGCGCTGAGCATTCGCTTGGTCATGCACCGGGGTTGTGCAAGTCGCGCTCCCCGGCAAATCGGCCCGCGCCTGCGAGCCGCGGCCTGCCTCGATCACCGTGCGTTGTGAGCGCCGCGACTGTCCGCCGCCGCTGCGCGAAAGTTCCGCGGACCCCGCGACCGGATGCATGGTGGCCGCTTTGCACCCCTCGATCGATGAACACGAAAGGATCAGACCATGAGATCGGAGGGGGCCCTGCTCATCATCACCGCTGTCATGTTCATTCTGCTGGGCATCGCGGCGATACTTGCTCCGCTGTTCGCGGGTCTTGCGATCAGCGCATTCATCGGCGGGCTTCTGATGGCCGCCGGCTTCGCGCACATCATCAGCGTGCTCTCGCGTGACGATGGAGGTGTGGTGCTGCACGTCGCGCTCGGCCTGGTCTACGCGTGCGCAGGCGCGTACTTCCTGTCGAATCCGGCGCTCGGGCTGATCGCGCTGACGCTGCTGCTGGCCATCGTGCTGTTTGTCGAGGCGGGCATCGAGATGGTCGCGTATTCGGCGCAACGGCGCGAACCAGGCGCGCCGTGGCTGCTGGTAAACGCATTCATCACCGCGGCGCTTGGAACACTGATCGCGATGCGCTGGCCCGTCACGGCGGCGTGGGCTATCGGCACGCTGGTGGGTGTCAACCTCGTCGCCACAGGCGTCAGCCGCCTGATGCTCGGCGCGTCGGTCTGGAGATCGCTGCGCGGATTGAGGGTCTAGCGATTGAGCAGTTCGCCGGCGAGTGTCGCTGCCTTGTCGGCGAGGGTCGCCGCAAACACGAAGTTGCGATCGCGCAGCGCCTGCTGCGCCTGCTCCATGAAGCGTTTCGACTGATCGTACTGCGCGCGCGCGTCGACGTTTAATTTTCCGTAATCAACGCGTGACAACGAAGCTGCGGCACGGGCCAGCGACTCGCGCGTGTCACGTTCGGCAGCGGCGTCGGCGGCAGGTGACGCAGGACGCAGCTCGCGCGGCGGCTCCGCTGCGGGCTGCGGAGGCGTGGCCGCCGCAGGCGCGGCGGGTGTTGGTTCCGGACGTTCAGGCTCGGGGCGACGAGCAGGTGGTCGCGGCGCCGGGCGCGGCGCAGCCGCCGCGGGTGGTGACGCCGGTGTTTCCGGCGGCGGCGCCGTCGCGAGGACCGGCTCTTCGACGGGCGCGAGCACGCGCTCGGGCGGCGCCGGGATCTCCAGCGGCGGGCCCGCCGCCTCCTTCGCCTGCGCTCTCGCGCAGCCGCTGGCTGCGGCGGCGACTATTCCGAATCCCAAAGCCCACGTCCCGAATCGCAAGCGGATTCTCACGCTTCGTTCGCTCTCGGTAGAAGGACGCGGAACGTCGTGCCGCGGCCTTTTATGGATTCGACCTCTACCTCGCCGTCGTGCAGCTGGACGATGCGGTAGACCAGGGACAGGCCAATACCGGTCCCATGATCCTTCGTTGTGAAATACAGGTCAAAGATCTTCGGCAGGTGCTCAGCGGCGATGCCCACACCCGTATCGGCGATGCGCACCTCGACACGATTGGCTCGCGCCGGAGCGCACGACATGCGCAGCGTGCCGCCGTTCGGCATCGCCTGACAGGCGTTGATGGCGAGATTCAGAAATGCCTGACGCAGCATGGCGGCGTCGGCGTTCACACGCGGTGCGTCGGTGGGCGCATCGACCTCGACGCGCACGTTGTTCTTCTCGGCTTCCGGCGCGATGAGCGGCAGGATCTCGTCGAAGACATCCTTCACGAGCACGGGCTGCAGGCGGAGATCCTCGGGGCGCGTGAACTTCAGGAATCCCTGCACCACTTCGTCGAGACGCCGAATCTCGTGCTCGATGATCTCGACGTGCTGCATGGCGTCCGCCTCCGCGCCCGGCTCTGGAAGCGCTTCGGCGAGCCCGAGGCCGCCGGCGACCACCGGCTGCGCCCGCGGCGCGGTCGCGCGCTTCATCTTGGTGCGCAGCAGCTCGAGGTGAATCATCATCGCGTTGAGCGGATTCTTCACCTCGTGCGCCAGCCCCGCCGTGAGGCGGCTCAATGCAACCATCTTGCGCGCGAGCTGGCGCGGGTCGCGCTGTTCGGCGGCGAGCGTTCGATCCGCCGAGAGCTGCTGGCTGACGGTGTTGAAGAACGTGCCGAGCTCGCCGAACTCGTCGTTCTGATTCAGATCGAGCGTGACGCCGAACTCGCCTCTGCCAAGACGCGTCAGACCGCTGCGAATCACGTTGATCGGCCGGAGGAACAGCTGCGCGAGCAGCGCCGCCACGATGACGGCGATGAGCAGCGACGCAATGGCGATGTTGATGGCCGGCTTCAGCGACGCGTTCAGCTCCTGACGCATCAGCACCGTCGAGACGCCGATGCGAATCGAGCCGAACGGCTCGTCGCCGAGCACCATCTGCTGCCGTACTTCGAGGGTGCGGCCGTCGCGCGCGTAGATCGTCGCCAGCTGATCGAGGGCGCTGCCATCAACGAGGGTGCCGAGATCGGCGCGCGCCGGCAGCTTCCTCCCTTCCAGTGCGCGATCGCTCGATGCGCGCACCACGCCGCTGGTATCCAGAATCGACGCCTCGGTCACGCTCTCGCCGTAGATGCTCGATTCGAGAATCGCGCGCAGCCCCGGATCGTTGCGCAACGCTGTGTAAAGGTCGCTGGTGCCTCCCGCGACCACGACCTCCCGCGACCGATGGAAGATGGTGTTGGCGAGCAGCTCGCCGCGCGCCTGGCTTTCGTGCAGGACAACGCGGGCCAGACGCGCAACGTGGACGGCGCTCAGGGCGACGACGGCAAGGCCGACGATTGCCGTCAGCGCCGCGATCTGCTTCGCCTTGATGCCGACGCGCACTTACGGAACTGCTTCCTCGGTTTTACGGCCGGGTATGCGGCCGCGCAGCTTGTTCAACTTGTTGTGCAGCGTCTTCAGGCTGATACCCAGGATTTCCGCCGCGCGCGTCTTGTTGTCGCGCGTGTGCTCGAGCGTCATCAGAATCAGCCGCCGCTCCGCTTCCTCCACCGTCGTTCCTGGCTCGAGCTCGATCACCGGCTTGACGACGTCGGGAGATTCGGTGACCAGCGGCGGCAGATGCTTCGCCTCCACGAACTCACCCTGCGCGAGGATGACCGCGCGCTCGATCACGTTGCGCAGCTCGCGCACGTTGCCCGGCCAGTTGTACTGCTCGAAGACGCGCATGGCGGCCGGATCGACGGCGGACACGTTCTTCTTGTTGCGCTCGTTGAATTCGGCGAGAAATGCCTGCATCAGCAGCGAGAGATCTTCCTTGCGCTGCCGCAGCGTAGGCAGCTCGATGGCAAAGACGTTGAGGCGGTAGTAGAGGTCCTCGCGCAGCTTGCCGTTCTTGACCGCCTCCGCGGGATTGACATTGGTCGCGGCGATGACGCGCACGTCGACGCTCTGCTCGTTGCGCCCGCCGAGGCGGCGGAACTTCCGCTCCTGCAGTACGCGCAGCAGCTTCACTTGCGTCGCCGGCGTCATCTCGGCAATCTCATCCAGGAACAGCGTGCCGCGATCCGACAGCTCGAAACAGCCTTCGCGACGATCGGATGCGCCGGTGAAGGCGCCCTTCTCGTGGCCGAAGATTTCGCTTTCGAGCAGCGTTTCGGGAATCGCGGCGCAGTTGATCGGCACGAACGGCATCTGCGCGCGCGGACTCAGCTGGTGAATTGTTTGCGCGACGAGCTCCTTGCCGGTGCCGGATTCGCCCCAGATGAGGACGTTGGCCTGCGTCGGCGCCGCCTGCTCGATCGTCTGGTAGACGCGCCGCATTTGCGGGCTGTTGCCGATCATCTTGCCGAACGTGCCATGTTCGCGCAGCTGCTTGCGCAAGACCTTGACCTCGCGCAGCGTATCCTGCCGCTCGACGATCTTGTCGAGCAGGATCTTCAACCGCTGCGGCTCGACCGGTTTGGTCAAGTAGTCGTATGCGCCTTCCTTGATCGCTTCGACGGCCGTTTCAACCGTACCCTGCGCGGTGAGGATCACCACGGTGAGCGCGGTCCCTTCGTCTTTCAGCGCGCGCAGCAACTCGAGGCCGTCCATCCGCGGCATCACGAGATCGCTGACAACGATGGAAGGACGGAAGGTCGTGATCTTCTGGAGCGCTTCCTGACCGTCGGCGGCCGCATCTGTCACAAAACCCCAGGTGCGCACCAGCTCGGTCAGGCCCACCCGTGTGCTCGGCTCGTCTTCAACGATCAGAACCCGCTCACCCGAGGAGGTGGAGGTTGTCATCTCATCGATACTAGCCTGTCGTTTTTACACGGTCCAGCAGAGCAGTAGAATCATCAACTTGGCCCCGATGCCCGACTCCGCCCCTGAATCCCTTGTCAATCCGGGCCGTCCGGACGCCGCCGACTTCCGGGATCGGGTTACCGCCATCATCGAAATTCTGCTTTGTTCGAGCGTTCCGACGCAGCTCGCCATCGGCGCGCTGCTTGGCCTGGCCGGCGTGCCGGCTCGAGACGTCGAGGGTAATCTGTCGCTGACCTACGTAGTGGCGCTCTCCCTGACCGACACGACGCTCCTCATCATCATCATGATTCTGCTGATGCACGCGCACGGCGACAGCGCCCGCACCACGTGGCTTGGGCCCCGTCAAGGACGCGGCGCGAAAGGCATCCGCGACGCGCTCGTGGGGTTGGCGACCGTGCCGCTGGTATTCGTCGCCGTCGGCATCCTGCTGAACGCGATCCGGTTGTTCGTACCCTCGCTGCACAACGTCGCGACCAACCCGCTCGAACGTCTGGCGTCAACGCCGACCCAGGCGGCGCTCTTCTCGCTCGTCGCTATTCTCGCGGGCGGGCTGCGCGAGGAGCTGCAGCGCGCGTTCATGCTCCGCCGGTTCGAGCAGTATCTCGGCGGCGCCACGGTAGGGATCTGGGTGATCAGCATCGCGTTCGGGCTTGGTCACCTGATGCAGGGATGGGATGCCGTAATCACAACAGGAACACTCGGCGCGTTCTGGGCCTGGATGTACGTGCAGCGCAGGAGCAGCGTCGGACCGATCATCAGCCATGCAGGATTCAACTCGCTCGAGATCCTGCGACTTGCAGTAATCGGACAATAACAGGAGAGACCGTTGCCTAAAGCGATTCGTATTAATGAACAGGGTGGACCTGAAGTGCTGAAGTGGGAGGAGGTCGAGCTGCCGCCTCCCGGCGCCGGTGAAGTGCGTCTGCGCCACGAAGCGGTCGGTCTGAATTACATCGACACATATCACCGCGGCGGGGTCTACAAAATGCCGTTGCCGACTGGCATCGGCAGCGAAGCGGCCGGAATCGTCGAGGCAGTGGGCAACGGTGTCACCGAATTCAGCGTCGGCGATCGCGTCGCCTATGCGGTCGGCGCGCCATTGCAGCCGGTGGGAAGCTACTCGGAAGTGCGCAACATACCGGCCGCGCGTCTCGTGAAGATTCCCGATGGCATCGCGTCGGAGACCGCGGCGGCCATGATGCTGAAAGGCATGACGGTCAGTTATCTGTTGAAGCGCACCTTCAAGGTGAAGCCGGGCGACACGGTAGTGTTCCATGCGGCGGCCGGCGGCGTGGGTCTCATCGCCTGTCAGTGGCTGAAGGCGCTTGGCGTGACGATGATCGGCACCGCGGGGTCGGATGAGAAGTGCGACCTCGCCAAAGCGCACGGCGCGAACTACTGCATCAACTACAACAAGGAAGATTTCGCCGCGCGCGTGAAGGACATTACCGGCGGCAAGGGCGTGCCCGTCGTCTACGACAGCGTCGGCAAGGACACCTTCGACAAGTCGCTCGAGTGCCTGTCCACGTACGGCACGATGGTGACGTTCGGCAACGCCTCTGGGCCTGTGCCGCCGATCGAGCTGTCGTCGAAGCTGAAGGGCCACCTTTACGTGACCCGCCCCTCGCTCGGTCCTTACACCGCCGCACGCGCCGATCTCGTCTCACTCGCCAACGACCTGTTCGACATCGTCAAGAGTGGCAAGGTGAAGATCGACATCAATCAGCGGTATGCGCTGAAAGACGCGGTGCAGGCGCACAAGGATCTCGAGTCGCGGAAGACGACGGGGTCGACCGTGTTTACTGTCTAGGTTGTGGCTGGTAGGTGGTGGGTGGTGGTTCCTGCTCCTTATTGATATCGACGTCTGCCCGATTGCGCAGATCGGCCAGCCATTGATCGATGATCGCGCGTCGGCGCTCGGCCGACAGACGCTGCCGCGCGATCGCTTCGGCCTCGTCAAATGACAACGCGTCCCCACCCCGCGTGAACTCCGCCTCGTGCGTGCGGTAGTAGTTCGCGACCTCCTCGTCGCTCACCTGCACGGTCGTTCCGAAACGCTGCTCGAGATAGGCCGCGATGCGCACGTTGTCGCGCGCGATATCGGTGATGCGCTGATCGGTGAGACCCGTGGACTGCATCAATGGCTGGAGGCGCGTGCCGGCGTTCATCTTCAGCCGTGCGGCCTCCGCGGCGATCGCGGCTGGCGACGGCTCCGGCGGCGGGAACCGCTGCACCTCCGTCAACTCGAGAAGCCGATTGATCATCTGCTGCATACCGCCATCGAGCGGGCCCTGCACGACGCCGAGTCCGATCGCGGCTTCGACGTCGGTCAGCGTCAATGGCGCGCCGTCGATTCGGGCGAGTACGCGATCGATCAGCACCTGCGCTGTCGGGTGTGACAGCCGCACCATAACCACCATCACCAGACACGCAGCCACAGAGACACAGCAACGGCCTCTGTGCCTCTGTGGCCCGTGAGGATGATCATCGCTGCGAATAGAAATCAGAACGCCTGTCCCAGCGATATGTGTAACACGGTCCTGCGTTCCAGTACTCCCGGCACGAGTTCGCGCGGCTGCAGATTGAACCCGAGCTCGACGCGGATGGGGCCGACGGGCGATCGATAGTGCACGCCGAGGCCGGCGGCAGGGCGCAAATCGGTGAAGCTCAGGTCCGTTGCATTCGGAAAGATGTTGCCGGCGTCGATGAACGTCACCGCGGCGAATCCCTTGGCCGCGTCGATGCGCAGCTCGGCATTCAGCACGACTTCCCCGTTGCCGCCTTTCGGAAATCCGGTTTGCGGATCGACGGTCTCCGTCGTGCCGAGGCGATCGAGCGAGAAACCGCGTACCGTCGTGTCGCCGCCGGCGAAGAAGCGCTCGCTCGCCGGCAGGTCCTGCACCGTCTGCGTCACGGTCTCACCGTGCTCGTCCACCGTCTGCACCGTCCGCGAGAAACCATGTGCCAGCCCGATGCGCTCGGCAGTCGCGAGAATGATGCGCCGCCGCAGCGGCAGCCGGTAGTACTGGAACGCCTGACCGAACGTCTTGATGAAGCCAACTTCCGATCCAATCGCGCGGGCGCTCACGTCGCTGTTCAGCGCGAGGAACAACCCCTTCGACGGGTCGAGCAGGTCGTCACGCGTGTCGCGAATGACCGAGTTGGAAAACTTGGACAGGCGCACCTGCGGGAAGACGCGGTCAATGAGCGGCTCCTCTTCGGGCGTGAACCGCTGATCGAACAGCTTCGTGTGCTGAAACGAGTAGCGCCCCGCAACGCTCGTGCGCCGCGTCGCGTGTCCACCGACCTCGGCGCGGACCTCGCGGGTCTGGAAGTTGAAGCTCGATCTGATCGCCTGATCGAGAATGCCGGTGAGCAGAATATCTGCCGGCGTGTTGAACAGCTTCGGTTCGCGATAGGTGGCGAGTACGCGATATTCGTTGAAACCGTAGCCGCTGCCCGGCCCTGGTTCGACGAGGCGGACGCCGGTATCGGTGATGACGACATCGCGCGCCTTCAAGCTGGCGCGCGTGAACAGATCGATGGATCTGTTCTTCCCCCATAGATTGCTGCGCGTGATCTCAAACGATCCGCGCGGCGCGAGCTCGAAATGTTCTTCCGCCGTCCCGTTCGGGCCGGTCGGGCGCAGCCGCGTCCCCCCTTCGAGACCGCCGCCGTACGCAATGGATGTCGGCGGTGCTTCCTCAACCTGCACCAGCACGTCCCGGCGCGACTCGGATTCGTGCGGCAGCTCCGTGATATTCACCCTGCGAAACAAGCCGAGCGCGCTGAGCCGTTGCTGGCTCTCGATACGCGCCGAGTAGCCGAGCGGCTCGCCGGGCTTGAGCGTCAGCTCGCGCTGAATCGTCGTCGTGCTCGTCCTCCGATTGCCGACGATGATGACGTGGTCGACGATGACCTGCTGCCCCTCGGTAATGGCGAAGACAACGTTGGCGCGCGTATCGCCTTCGGCGAGCGTCACGCGTGGCTCGACGACGACGCCTTCGTACCCGCGGTTGCGGTATTCGAGGTCGATGCGATCGCGATCCGAAGCGACATCGACTTCCGAGTACGGCTTGTCCGGCACCGTGGCGAACGCGGCGCGTAGTTCCGCCGACGAGAGCACCATGTTGCCCATCAGATCGACGGAGCCGACGAGCGTCCGCGGACCTTCCGTCACGTCGATGGTGACCTCGACGTGGCGGTCCTCGTCCGCAGGCGGACGCTCGACGGCACCGACGATCGCCACGTTCGGCATGACCATCGCGCGCGTGAAGCCGCGCGCGCGGTAGACCCCGCGGATGCCGGCCGCCACGGCGTCAAGCGTCGTCTGCACGAACGGCTCGCCTGCTTTCATGCGCGCGACGGGCGTCAACTCCGCCGTACCGATCGCGTTGTTGCCGTTGACCGTCAGCGCATTGACGATGTATCGCGGACCGCGCATGATGGTGAACCGGATCGTCAACTCGCTGGCCGTGGAAGCCTCGCGTGTGTAGATGACCGTGGCGTCGCGGTAACCGCGGATGTGGAAGTAGTCCTCGATGGCGCGGCTCGAGTCCTCGAGCAGGTCTTCATCGGCGGAGGCCTCCGCGCGAATCGGCACCAGCCGCTCGCGCTCGGCTTCAGGCAGCAGGTCGCCTTCGAATGCGACAGAGACGTGCGGACCACGGTCGACGGTTGCGCGGACGACGGCGCCGCCGTTGACGAAGTCCACTCTGTGCGTCGCGCGTGCTTCGTAGAATCCTTTGGCGCGGAGCGCGGCCTGGTACTTCTGCAGCTGATCCTCAATTTCAGCGAAGTCGTACGGGCGCCCGACCGTGATGCGCGTATTCGCCAGCGCCGAACGATCGGCAGGATCTTCCGCATCCACCTGGATGTTGCTGATTTGCGCGCGCGGGCCGGCATTGATCTCGAACACCATCGATGCGCGATCCGGCTTGTGCGTCACCTCGATGCGCGGGGTGATGTTCGGCTGAACGTAGCCGCGATCACGGTAGACGGCCTGCAGCGATCGAGCGACTTCGTCCGCTCGCGATGACGTGGGGGCCGCGCCGAATCGCTCCACCACGGCTCGCCGCAGCACGTCCTCGGCCACCCCGAGATTTCCTCGAAACTCGATGCGATCCACCTGATGGACGGGCATGAGCACATATCGAAGGCGCACCCCTCCGGCGATCGGATCCTCGTACACCTGGACGTCTTCGTAGCGCGTCAGGCTGATGAGATGCGTGATGGTCTCGCGGACATCGGCGACCGACAGCGGCATGCCGGTGCGGCTCTCGATGAGGCTCAGGACTAGCGGGTCGGTGACCGTCTCACCCTCTTGCTGAACGTCGATGGCAACGACGGTCGGTACAGGCGTGGTCTGCGCCCAGGCTGAAATTGGAAGTAAGAAGGTTGAAGTGAGAAGTAAGTAGAGAAGTATCAGAACGTGTGTCTCACACGCACGTCCAGGGCGTAGGTACGGTCCTCGTTGCGCGACAGAATCCACGAGAAGCGGTCGGTCTGATCGTACTCCAGCAGGATGATCTGGTCGCTGGTCGTCGACGACAGGCTGCGCGAGTAGGTCAGGTAGACGCGATCGGAGATGCGCTTGCCGATGGTCAGGCGCGCCGCCGGATCGAGACGTGACGAGTTGGCGTTCGGCGTTACGAGCGACGGCGTGAGCTGGAACGTGTCGACTCCGAAGGTCTGCTCCGCGACACGCCCGAGCTCCGTCGTCAGCGCGCCGGTCAAGGCGCGCGCGGCGCGCTCGCGCAGCAGCTGCTCCTGGGGCGTCACAGCGCTGTACTGGCTGAACTCGACATCCTGACCGGGCGCCACGTCGCTGAACAGGAGGCTCAGCACCTGCACTTCGGTCAACGGCGGGTCCGAGGAGAACGTCGGCGTGAAACGCGCCATCGTGCCGGTGACGCGCACCATCACGCGATACGTCTGGCTGGGAACACGCACCTGCGTCTCGGTCTGGATGTCGAAGAACGGCTCGATACGCGTCGGGTTGTTGAAGTCAATCGTTCCGCGCGTGACCACGTAGCGCTTGCCTTCGAAGTTGAACTCGCCGCGCTCGACCTCGCCGCGGCCGACGAGTACCGGGCGATCATAGGTGCCCCGCAGATCGAGATCCGCGTTCGCCACCAGACGCACGGTGTTGTTCTCGACGCGCAGGGTGCCTGGAATATTCAGGTGCACGTCATAGCGCAACGGAATCGTTGTCTGAATCGTGGCGGGCGTCTGCCCGGAGGCGCTGCCGGTGAGATCGACCAGCCCACCGCCGGTATCGAAGCGCCGCGTATAGACCGCGCTGCGCACATTGACGTTGCCGGCCAACGTCATTGCCTCCATCGTGCCCTGCAGGTTGAGCGTTGCGTCAACGACCGATCGCATCCCTTCCGGATAGCGCAGCCGCATGTTTGTCCCGTTCATCGTCACGTCGAGCCGGCCGGGGCGATAGCCGTCGATCCCGATGCGGCCGCCGAACCGAACGGGTCCGCCGCCGAGCTGTGCCGTCACCTCGTCGAGCGTCACGCCGCGAGTGTCGAAGCGGACGACCCCCGTGATGTTCTCGAGTGCGTGAGGAAGATCGAAGTGGCGGATGCGACCGTCCTCGATTGTCATCGTGCCGGTCACGACCGGCGTACGCATCGGACCATCGAGCGTCGCCGCAAGCGTCGCCTGGCCGGTGCTGCGGATGTTCGGCACGAACCCCTGCAGGATGCCGAGGTTGGCGGCGCCACTCGCGCGCATGGCGATGCGCTCGTTGTGGAGATCGACGACGCCGGAGACGTCGAGCTGCGTCTCATCGCCGATCAATCGCATGTCGGTGACGCGAACCGAATGCCGATCGAGCGCCATCCTGATCGGCACCGCGTTGCGCAGCCGGTAGTCAAACAGCCGCATGTCAAGCTTGTCTACCGTCGTATCGACGACGAGATGATCGATGTCCGCCAGCTCGCCGACAACGCGCAAGCTTCCGCTGGCAACCGCGGTCGTGTACGGAGAGAGCTGGGGATCGAATGCACGCAGATACGGATCGAGAGACGTGTCCGACACCGTGAACGACAGGTCCGCGTCCATCTCCTCGCTGAGCGCAACCGTGCCGGTGCCGGAGACCGCGAGACGAGGCGATGCGGCTTCGAGCTTGAGCGCCATCACGTCGTTGGCGATGTTGATGTCCCCCGTCACCGTGCCGATGCCTTCGTCCGCGATGAAGAAGTCGCGCACCGTGCCGTGCACGTTGTAACGCGGCGAATCGAATGTACCGCTGCCGCCGGCCGTGAAATCGAGCAGTCCCGAGAGCGGAGGGTTGTTCGGCGACTGCACGACAGCGAGACTCTCCACCGGTATCCGCTGTGCGTCGAAGTTGAACTGATACGTGCTGTCCCACCCGACATACGCCGCCCCCGTCCCCCGTCCGGTGCCCTTTGACACCATGATGTTGTCGAGGCGCACGCCCGCACCCTCGAGACGCAGGCTCGCCGTCGCGCTGTCGAATGTCTCGTGATAGGCGGTGCCGTTGGCGATGGCCATCGTGCCGAAGCCGAACGGCCTCGTATACGCGCCATAGACGTGGAACTCACCTGACAGAAGCCCGTCAACCGGATAGTCGTCCAGCGCGAAGGCGTGACGAAGATCCATCACCGGGCGACCGTCGATGCGGACGCGGGCGTTGATCTCTTCTCCACCATCTTTCCGCGGATAGCCGAGCGAGAACCGGCCGTCGGCGAGGATTTGTGACCCGGCGTCGGTAATAACGACGTCCTTGATGTCCGCGTACGCGTTCTCGATGGCGACAGTGCCGTACGCCGTGCCCCAGTCGACGTCGAACGCCCGCATCCGCTCGCCGGCAAATGTGCCTTCGATGCGCGGTCGCGAGAAACTGTTCATCATCACGCCGTCGAAGGTGCCGTCGCCAGCGATGGGAATCGCATTCGTCGGGCTGCCGAAGGCAGTCATCAGTGCCGCCAGCAGTCGATCGCTTTCCTGCCAGTCCGCGCTGCTGACATGAAACGGGATGCGTGAGTTGTCGCCGTACGCCGTTCGTCCCTCGAACTCGACGAACGTACTCGACGTCGCGAAACGGCTTGGCGCCAGGTCAATGCCGTCGGCATCAAACGCATAGGTAATAGTGGCGTCGGTCGGAATCGGCTCTGCCGGCAGCGTGTTGTCGAACGGGCCCCACAGCTTTCCGAGCCGCTCCCGCGCCTCGATCCGCTCGATCGGCATGCGCGCGCCCATCAGTTCTGTTCCCGACGGCGCGTCGACATGCAGTTCGCCGCTGCCGCGGTGCTGCGAGTACTTCCCGAGCGGCCATTCGAGCAGATTGCGCCCGCTCGTGCGACCCGCCAGCCGGATGCCTCTCAACTGAAGGAAATTTGTGAACTCGGTGAGATCGACATTCGACCATGCGGCGTCAAACGCGGCGTTCGCCGGCATGCCGTGCACGCCGAACGGGCCCATCGTGTAACTGAATCTTGCGCTGCCACCGTACAAATTTGCTGTCGCGTCAGTCACTTCCAGCTTCTCGGGGACCCACAGCACCGATCCGCGGAGATTGCTGAAGCGATATGCATTGACACCGGCCATCGGCGCAACGAAGTCGCCTCTCAGTTCGCGACCGGTGCGGGTACGCCCGTTGCCAAGCTGTTCTTTGAACAGGTGAAACGTGCCGGTGAAATCGGCAGTCCCTGCAACAGTGAACTTGTCATGTGCGAACCAGATGCTCTTCTCGGTCGGGAAATCAATCTTCGACTTGATGCGATAGATCTGCTCCGGCCATTTCCGTGTGTCGACAACACCCGTCAGCTGTGAGACCGCGCCATCCGTCTGCAGCAGGATGCGGTCGAGCACGATTTTGCCGTCGACGATGCGGAACGTGCACGTCATGTCGGCACCCATCGGCTCGTAGTTCTGAAAGTTGACGGTGCCCTTCGAGAATTTCGCCTGACCGCGGTACTCGTCCGCGGGCCGCGCGACGATGACGTCCAGATTGCGAGCGATGGTCCTCCAGGGTGTGCCGTGGTCGTCGTACGTGAACTGCCCTCTCGACGCGCGCACATACTCGAGCGTCGTCGTCCAGGCGCTCTTGCGCCCGCTGCTGCCCGGGAATTTCGGGAAGTTGTGGCTGCCGTCGGCGTTCAGCTCGACGTACATGTCCCAGTCGCTCATCTGAATCGCGTCGAAGACGACGCGCTGCGTGAAGAGCGTCGTCCATGGCATCGAGACGTCGATATGCTTTGCAGTGAGGAACGGGCGGGACTTCGGGGTGAGGCCTTCGATGACAAGGTCGTCCACCTGGAAGCTGCCGCGCCAGAGATGCACGGCAAGGCGGCCGATGTGCATCGGACGCTTGAGGTAGTTGGACCCGGCTGTTTCCGCCCGTTGGCGCAGTGTTGGCCCGAGGTCAACAGTAACGCTGGTGACCAGCGCGACCGCGAACGCGCAGGCAAAGGTCACCACGATTGCGCGCACGATGCGCCGCGTCCTCTTCGTCAGAGGGTGACGGTGGAGAGTGAACAGCTTCCGGAAATTCAAAATTCAAGATGCAAAATGCACATAATTCTTTTGAATTTTGAATTTTGCATTTTGCATTACTCCAGCACTATCAGTATGGCACCTGCTTCAACAGTCGTCCCTTCCACGGCGCGCACTTCTTTAACCGCTCCAGCCGCCCGCGCCCGCAGCTCGTTTTCCATCTTCATCGCTTCGACGACGACAAGGCCCTGACGCGGTTCGACGCGGTCTCCTGGTTTGACCAGCAGCTTGACGACCTTTCCCGGCATCGGCGCCGTAATCCGCTGCTCGCCCTCGGGCGCGTCGAACGCTGTCGCGGGACCCCGGCTCCACGACGGTCGGTCGGCGACGACGGCGATCACGACAGGCATCCCGTCGACGTGCACGGTCGATCCAGCGACCGCGACCTCGTAGCTTTTCGACCCTATTAATAAGGAGAGAACGCCACCTAGTTCCTTGACGTCTACCTCTCGCTGCCGGCCGTCGACGGAGACAAGAAACGAGCCATCGCGGCCTTTCGCCGATGGCGGCCGAATCACCTCTAGCGCGTATCGACGGCCGTTGGCGTCCACGTTAATGGTCAATCGCGGAGGCCCTCTGTCCGCGCCTGCGCCTTCCAGGCGCTGGAACGGGGTCGATCTGCCGCATCCAAAAGGACTGGGCTTCCGCCGTTCATTTGCCAGATCGCGGCCGCGATGGCGGCGACTTCGATCCGTTCATCGTCTACGGACGTGAAGGGCTGGCCGGCGCGCAAGCGCAGGACCTCGTCCAGGTAGGCGGTATGAAATCGCGCATCGACGAAATCGGGCTGTTCGAGCATCCAGCGGAAGAACGGCACCGTCGTCTTGATGCCGATCACGTCGTATTCGCGGAGCGCGCGGCGCATGCGGGCGATCGCCTGCGAACGGTCGTCGCCCCACACAATCAGTTTGGAGATCAGCGGGTCGTAGTAGATCGGCACCTCGCCCCCCGCCTCGGCGCCGCTGTCGTCGCGGATGCCCGGGCCACTCGGCACGCGCAGTCCGGCGATGTGCCCGGGCGACGGCATGAAGCCAGTGTCGGCATCCTCGGCATAGATGCGGCACTCGATGGCGTGGCCGCGCGGCATCAGCGCAGCCGCAGGATCGATCGTCAGCTTCTCCCCGCGCGCGATGCGAATCTGCCACTGCACGAGATCGATGCCGGTCACCATCTCGGTGATCGGGTGCTCGACCTGCAGCCGCGTGTTCATCTCGAGGAAATAGAAGTGCCCGCGCTCGTCGAGCAGGAACTCCATCGTGCCCGCGTTTGTGTATCCAACAGAGCGCGCGATCGCTGCCGCGTCCGAGGTGATGCGCATCCGCAGCTCGGGGCTCACAACCGGAGACGGGGTCTCTTCAATCACCTTCTGATGACGACGTTGAATGGAGCATTCGCGCTCGACGAAGGGAATCACTGTGCCGTGCTGATCGCCGAGCAGCTGCACCTCCACATGGCGCGGATTGAGAATGCGCCGTTCGAGGTAAATGGCTGGGTCGCCGAACGCCGTCTGCGCCTCGGAGCGCGCGCCACGGACGGAACTTGAAAGATCGCCCGCGCTCGACACGATGCGCATGCCTTTGCCGCCACCGCCGGCGACGGCCTTGATCATGACTGGGTAGCCGATACGCTCAGCGATGCCGGCGATCGTCGCATCCGGCACGTCGACGCCGAGTGCCTCCTCGCTACCGGGAACAACCGGAACACCAGCCTGTATCGCTGCCTGACGCGCCGCCGTTTTGCTGCCCATCAAGGCGATCGCTTCCGGAGTCGGGCCAATGAACGTCAGACCGCTGTCGCGGCACGCAGCAGCGAAGTCCTCGTTTTCAGCGAGAAAGCCGTAGCCGGGATGCACCGCATCTGCGCCTGTCTTTTTCGCGGCGTCGACGACCCGGTCGATCCGCAGGTAGCTTTCCGACGGCGCATTCCCGCCGATGTGCACGGCCTCGTCGGCAAGCCGCACGTGGCGGGCCGCGCGATCGCAGTCGGAGTACACGGCGACCGCCTCGATGCCCATATCGCGGCAGGCGCGGATGACGCGAACCGCGATCTCGCCGCGGTTCGCAATAAGGATGCGCTTCACGTCTCCGGCCTAGAGCGGGATGTTCCCGTGCTTCTTGGGAGGGTTCTTGTCGCGCTTGGTCTCGAGCGTGGCGAGACCGCTGATCAACTTCGCGCGTGTCTGCTGTGGACGAATGATTTCGTCGATGAACCCGCGCTGCGCGGCCACAAACGGATTGGCGAACTTTTCGCGATATTCAGCGACCTTCGCCGCACGCGCGGCGGTAACGTCCTTGGCGGCGTCGAGCTCGCGTTTGTAGAGGATATTCACCGCGCCTTCGGCGCCTATCACGGCGATCTCCGCCGTCGGCCAGGCAAAGTTCAGGTCGCTGCGAATGTGCTTGCTCGACATGACGCAGTAGGCGCCACCGTATGCCTTGCGTGTGATCACCGTCAGCTTCGGCACCGTCGCTTCGGCGAACGCAAACAGGAGCTTGGCGCCATGCCGGATGATGCCGCCATATTCCTGCACCGTACCGGGCAGGAATCCCGGTACGTCCTCGAACGTTACGAGCGGAATGTTGAACGCGTCGCAGAAGCGTACGAACCGGGCGCCCTTGACCGAGGCATCGATGTCGAGAGTACCGGCAAGGTACGCAGGCTGATTTGCGACGATGCCGACAGGACGGCCGCCGAGCCGGGCAAACCCGACGAGGATGTTGCGCGCGTAATGCGAGTGCACCTCGAGGAGGTTCCGATCGTCGACGACCGCCTGAATCACGTCGAGCATGTCGTAGGGCTGGTTCGGCGACGCTGGCACTACCGTGTCGAGCGCCGCGTCAGCGCGGTCGACCGGATCGCTGGACGCGACGCGCGGGGGATCGTCCACGTTATTCCCGGGCATGAAGGACAGGAGCTCCCGAATCAGGAGGATGCACTCCTGATCGTTTTCGACTGCGAAATGCGCGACGCCGCTCTTTTCGTTGTGCGTCATCGCGCCGCCGAGCTCCTCTTTGGTCACCTGCTCGTGCGTCACCGTGCGGATGACGTCGGGTCCAGTCACGAACATGTAGCTCGTCTGCTTGACCATGATCGTGAAGTCAGTGATCGCAGGCGAGTACACGGCGCCGCCCGCGCACGGTCCCATGATCGCGGAGATCTGCGGCACCACGCCGGAAGCCAGGGTGTTGCGCAGAAAGATGTCGGCGTAGCCGGCGAGCGACGCCACGCCTTCCTGGATACGCGCCCCGCCAGAGTCGTTGAGACCGATGACCGGCGCGCCCATCTTCATCGCGAGATCCATGATCTTCACGATCTTCGCTGCGTTGGTTTCAGAGAGCGAGCCGCCAAAGACGGTGAAGTCCTGCGCGAACGCATAGGCGAGGCGGCCGTTGATGCGTCCGTGGCCGGCCACGACGCCGTCGCCGGGAATGACCTGATCGGCCATCCCGAAGTCGCGACAGCGATGGGTAACGTACTTGTCGATCTCTTCGAAGGTGCCGGGATCGAACAGGAGATCGATGCGCTCGCGCGCCGTCAGCTTGCCCGATTCGCGCTGGCGGCGCAGCCGCTCCTCACCGCCGCCCAGATCCGCGCGCCGATCGAGATCGGCGAGAACGTCGTCCATTTAGACTTTGGCGCCCTGGGCTTTCTCCCAATCCTTCAGGAAACGCTCGAGTCCGATGTCGGTGAGCGGGTGTTTGAAGCACGATTCAATGACTGCCGCCGGCGCCGTCACGATGTCGCCGCCCAGCCGCGCGGCTTCGACGATGTGCATCGGGTGCCGAACGCTCGCCACCAGCACCTCCGTTGAGTAATCGGCGTTGTCGAACAGATCAACGATCTCGCGAACGATCTGCATCCCCGAGTTGCCGATGTCGTCGAGACGTCCAACGAACGGGCTCACGTAGCTGGCCCCCGCCTTCGCGGCGAGCCACGCCTGCGGGGCGGAGAAGATCAGCGTGACGTTGACGCGGATGCCCTCGCTCGACAGCGTCTTGCACGCCTTGACGCCGTCCTTAGTGAGCGGCACCTTCACGACCATGTGCTCGTCGATGCTGGCGATGTCGCGCCCTTCGCGCACCATGCCGGCGTAATCGGTCGCGACAACTTCGCCGCTCACCGGTCCTTTGACGATGTCACAGATGCGCTTGAGGTTCTGACGGTAGTCGCCGCCTTCTTTCGCGAGCAGCGTCGGATTGGTGGTCACGCCATCGAGGATGCCGATTGAGGCAAGCGACTCGATCTCCTTCACGCTGCCGGTATCAACGAAGAGCTTCATATGAGAACCCCCAACTTCCAACGACCAACTTCCAAGTCATCGTGCCGTTTCTTCGACCCGATTCGACTCGCCGCTTACGTTGGCAACGGGCAGGCGTGAGTCGACCGCGACAACGGCGTACGTATATTTTTTTCCAGCGGTAACGTGCGTGTCACGGAACCGTGGTTCAGCAACCGCTGTCGGCGTGAGCGGTTCGAGTGTGGCATCGCCCGCTTCGCCGCGCAAGACCATATAGCCGGCAACATCCGGCTCCGCATTCGGTTCCCAGATGAGGCTGATGCCGCCTTCATCGGCTACGGCGACGAGCCGCACTGGCGCTGCCGGCGGAAAGATATCAACCGGAGTGAAGCAGTTCGGGGGCGATGCGTCCCCCGCGACCGTATTCGGCGGTACACCGCGGATGGGCCGCACGGTGTAACAAAGCTCGCGCTCAAATTCCACCGAGTCCGCGAAGCTCGGCGTCGAGAGCGGCATCGGATTGATGGGCATCGGCGGCGCGGTCGCCCATGCGACAGGCGCGCTGGCTTCGGGAAACGCGAACGGATCGGGAGCAGCTTCGCGATAGACGTTGTACTTCACCGGTCCAGTCGGCAGCACGATCGTCGCGTTGGAGGCGGCCGGCGCTGTCGGTACGACGGGCTCTAACGCTTCGTTGAGCGGCGCATCTTCGGGTGGCAGCGGCGTGTCGAACAGGAATCCGACGATGCCGCCCGACGGCGGCCACTCGAGATTCATCGTCGTTTCGCTGTAGTAGGCGTTGACGAACGCTGGAGCTTCAGGCGTTTCGACCAGCGAAAACTCCGCGGCCGATCCAGGAGGGCCAGGACGTCCGCGCTCGCTGAATGCAATCGCCATATAGAAACGTCGAAGCACGTCCGGCTCGTTGGCTGCGGCCGCGGCGATCGGAGTGGCTCCGCGACGGACCGCTTCTTCCGGCACCTTTCCCTGCACGAGCTTCTGCGATGTGAGCCTCTCCATCACCGTCACCATGGTTCCGGTCAAGGCACCTTTTGACACGTCTGTCGTCGCCGGATCAATTGGCGGTGTGTCAGGAGGCGGCGGCGGAATGACGGGAATCGTAGCGACGAGCTGCGCGACCTCGACCCAGCGGGCGTTCGATGGCGCACGGAGACCAGTGTAGCCGTATACCTCGATGCGGCTGATGTCCACGGGCATCGAACCGTCGATGTTCTTCGCGGGAACCGTGAGCGTGACGAACGCGTCGCTGCCGACGCGCTGCGCCTGAATCATTGCGACGGGCGCAGGGATATGAAGGATCGGTGCGAGCGGCGGTCCTTTCTTGCCGCATGCCGCTGCGGACAAGGCCGCGACGACGAATAGCCACAGAGGCCACGAAGATCCTTTTTTCACCGCGAAGGGCGCGAAGAACACGAAGTCCAAACAAATTTTACTTCGTGTCCTCTGTGGCTATCGTCCGTGTGGCTATTCGTTGACCGCGCGCTCGATGGGAGCCGTTTCCTCCGGTACGTCGGGACGCCGCGCGGAACGCCGACCATTTTCCGAGGGCCGGAAGCGACGCACGTCGACGCCGAGGTTGCGGACCTTGTAGTTGAGGATGCGTTCGGTGGTGTCGAGCAGCCGCGCCGCCTTCGCGCGGTTTCCGCGGGTGGTCTTCAGCGCGTCCTGGATAAGGTCGCGCTCGAATCCGTCCACGGCTTCCTTCAGCGACACGCGCGTCACTGTGCCCGACGCATCGGCGGTCTGCAGCGAGGGCGGCAGGTGATGACCGTGAATGACCTGGCCGTCGCAGACGAGCACGGCGCGCTCGAGCGCGTTCTCGAGCTCGCGCACATTGCCGGGCCAGTGATACGCCATCAGCATGTCGATCGCCGGCGTGGAAATCCGCTTGATGACCTTGCCGTGCTCGCGCGAGAACTTCTCGAGAAAGTGATCGGCCAGCAGCAGCATGTCGGCTTTACGATCGCGCAGCGGCGGCACGAAAATCGTGAACACGTTGAGACGGTAGTAAAGGTCCTCGCGGAACGTGCCGTCGGCGATGGCCTTCTCCATGTCCTTGTTCGTCGCGGCAATGACCCTGACGTTGACGCGGACCGATTCGGTCCCGCCCAGCCGCTCGAACTCGCGCTCCTGCAGCACGCGCAGCAGCTTCACCTGCGTGCTGGCGTTGATGTCGCCGATTTCGTCGAGGAAGATCGTGCCGCCCTCCGCCAGCTCGAACCGCCCCTTCTTCCTGGCGCTGGCACCGGTGAAGGCGCCCTTCTCGTAGCCGAACAGCTCCGATTCGATGAGCGTGTCCGGCAGGGCCGCGCAGCTCACCTTGACGAATGGTTTCTTGGCGCGCAACGAGTTGTAGTGAATCGCGTGCGCGATCAGCTCCTTACCCGTGCCCGATTCACCGCGAATGAGCACGGTCGTGTTCGTCTGCGCCACCTGCGCGACCTGTTCGTACATCTGGCGCGTCGGTCCGCTCGTCCCGATGATGTTCGAAAAGTCGTACCGCTCGCGCAGCTCCTGGCGCAGGTGCGTGTTCTCGTCCACCAGCCGCCGGCGCTCCTCTTCGACCAGGCGCTGAACGTTCAGCGCCTGCGCAATCATCGAGCTGACGATGCCGAAGAACTTGACGCTGCTCTCGTAGTCGCGCTCCGGCTTGAACTTCAGGTCCACGGCGAGGGTGCCGACGGTCTGACGCTGCACGTTGATCGGCACGCAGATGAAGCTCAGCTCGTTGCGCGGAATGTCGGCGCGCCGCGGCATACGGTTCAGGAACTCGGGCTCCTTGCTGATGCGCGGGACGACAATCGGCTTGCCGCTCTGCACGACCTGACCCGTGATCCCTTCGCCCACCTTGAACGTGGTGCCGCGTGCCCGGTCATCGAACCCTTCGATGGCTTCAACCTGCAGCTCGCCTTCGCGCAACAGCGTGACCATGCCGCGCACGACGCCGTGGTGGCGGATCAGGATCTGAAGCACTCGCTGCATCGACGACTTGAGGTTCAACGTGCCAGACAGCGCCTGACTGACCTCGAGCAGGGTCGACAGGCGTCGGGCATCGCGGGAAACGATGTTGGCGTCGGGTGCTGGTTTCGCGGCCGGCATGGGGTCTCCTACATTACTGATCTGATTGCTCTGTGTATGAACAAAACTGTCCGAATTTCCACGCGCCGAAATCTCGTGCGATTTCGTGTGATCGCCGCTATCACCGTACGTGAATGTCTTAGAGCCTTGACTATAGAACATTATTGTCTGGAATTAGGCCTCTGGACGGCGCACAACCGGGCTTAAGGCAAGCCGCAGGCCATGGGCCGCCTGGCGGGCAGCCCTAACGCGGCGCGGTCTACAGGATGTATCGCGAAAGATCGTCGTTCTTGACGATGTCGGCGAGCATGCGATCGACGTAGGCCTCGTCGATCACTATGGTCTTCTGCCCCAGATCCGGCGCTTCGAACGAGATGTCATCGAGCAACCGCTCCATCACCGTGTGCAGGCGACGGGCGCCGATGTTCTCGGTCGCGTCGTTCACCCGGGCGGCAAAATCCGCGATGCGTTCGACCGCATCCGGGGTAAACGACAGCGTCAGCTCCTCGGTGCCGAGCAGCGCCGTGTACTGCTTGACCAGCGCGTTGCGCGGTTCGGTGAGGATGCGAACGAAATCTTCGCGCGTCAACGGCTCGAGCTCCACGCGAATGGGGAAACGTCCCTGCAGCTCGGGGATGAGATCCGACGGCTTCGAGACATGAAACGCGCCCGCCGCGATGAAGAGAATGTGATCGGTCTTCACCATTCCATGCTTCGTATTGACCGTCGTCCCCTCGACGATCGGCAGGATGTCTCGCTGCACGCCTTCGCGGCTGACGTCGGGACCTCCGTGTCCGCCGCCGGCGAGGCCGTCGCGGCTGGCGATCTTGTCGATCTCGTCGATGAAGATGATGCCGGCGTGCTCGACGCGCTGCACGGCGGCGCGGTTCACCGACTCCATGTCGACCAGCTTGCTTTGTTCCTCAGCGAGCAGATGCTGCATCGCCTCCGGCACTTTCAGCCGGCGTGACTTGGTCCGCCCGGGAAACATGTTGCCCATCATGTCCTTCAGGTTGACCCCGATCTCCTCGACGGAACTGCCGGCGATGATTTCGAACGAAGGCATCGATGACTCGCGCACCTCGAGCTCCACGGTGCGGTCATCGAGGCGGCCGCCGCGGAGCGAGTCGCGCATCCGCTCGCGGGTGCGATTGGCCTGTTCGCGGATGGCCGCGGCATCCTCGCCCGGCGCCGCGACGCGCGACGGAGGCAGCAGCAAATCGAGCAGCCGCTCCTC
>Ga0310811_10001743_pt1 | contig 27063 bp, 26 predicted proteins | sample YCmetagenome_FD_207642 | JGI IMG/M metagenome (GOLD analysis project Ga0310811, IMG submission 207642) | Soil microbial communities from experimental microcosm in Duke University, North Carolina, United States - YC | ecosystem: Engineered > Artificial ecosystem > Soil microcosm > Unclassified ... | reverse complement strand
AACGATCCTGCCACGCTGCACTTCAGTATTCGGTACGAAAATTACTATCTGACCTGGCAAATCGTTCTAAGCCGTTTTAGGATGCTCAACCCGTGCGATAGTGGTGACTGCAATTGGTCCACGGTTTTACCCATGACTACAAGACGTTGGTATCCCACCCTGTGAGTATTTTTGCCAACGTGTCGCCCCGCACTAATGTCACGAATGCAGCGAAACGCTTCAGGACGGAAGCATTATTATTGTACGTTTTTCACACTTCGATGTACTTTTGATTTGCTAACCTCCTACAGGTCGGAGGATGCTTATATGGAGGCTATGTTAATGATGCAGGACAAACTAACCCCACGTACGAGTTCTTTCCCAGTCGTGGTCAGCCGATTCTCTCGCCCATCCTTCAGAACACGCTCCCTGTAAATTTGTACCCTCTTATATGGCTCCTTCCATCTGGCAAACTCTTTATTCAGTCTGGCTGGAAAACGGCCTTACTTGATATGGACCAAAATATCGAGACTCCATTGCAGGACATGCCAGACGCCGTTCGTGTATATCCTGCGAGTGCCGGAAATACGATGTTACCATTGACCCCAGGCAACAACTACACGGCGTCGATCATGTTCTGTGGTGGTAGTAACATTAGTACCGAACAGTGAGTCTACATTTCGGACCGCAAGTCTCTTGGACAAAATTAATATAGGGACGCAGATGGACCCAAAACTGGGACATTCCTCACTGGCCAGCGTCTTCTTCCTGTGTGCAGATAACCCCCGACCAATCGCCGAATTACGTTGAATTAGACGCATTGCCAGAGGGTCGAACTATGGGAAACTTGATTCTGCTTCCTGATGGAAGAATCTTGTGTTTGAACGGCGCAAAGACAGGTTAGTGTCAAAAGGTTTCTAACAAACTTCTTGTAATATGTTTCCCTTGACATTCAGGTACTGCCGGCTACGGAAACACGAGTTTTACTATTGGCCAGTCATACGCTGACCAGCCATATTTGACACCACTCATATATGATCCAAAGGCACCAGCTACCCAACGCTGGTCTCTTCAAGGATTATCTTCCAGTACCATTCCGCGCATGTATCACTCCTCGGCTACCTTGCTTCCAGATGGTAGGGTTAATTTAGTTAAATCAGAGCTTTACTAATTCATTTCTAGGTTCAGTCTTTGTGTCAGGTTCTAATCCCAACAGTGATGTCAATACCACCGCCCCCTATCCTACCGAATATCGAATCGAACGCTTCTATCCTTCATATTACAATCAACGTCGGCCAGAACCTCAGGGTCTTCCGAACCAGCTCTTGTACGGTGGCTCCTATTTCAATGTTTCGTTGACGCTGGCAGACCTTTTCGGCAACGTGGACAATGTCCAAACAGCAGAAGTTATTGTTATGAGGACCGGGTTCTCTACGCATACGATGGTGCGACAGTTCAGTTGCTGAATTTTATAATTGATTGGTTATCCGCTGCAGAACATGGGCATGCGCTCGGTACAATTGCAGAGCTCCTTCACAGGAAACGCCGATGGAAGCGCAGTTCTTCATGTAAACCAGTTGCCTCCTAATCCAGCCATCATGCCTCCTGGTCCCGCATGTACGTCTTTGAATCCCCTCCATGACTTTGGATGATCAAGTTTCCTGTAGTGTTATTCGTGGTCGTTAACGGCGTCCCCTCCGTTGGTATTCAGGTCATGTGCGGGTCTGGCCAGATTGAGAAACAGTCGACGATGCCTGTGCAAAACCTTCCATCCTCGAATATTACTTCACAGCAGGCGGGACAAAAGCAGACTTCCGGTACCAGTTTCTTGGCAGATTCTGCCAGAAACTGGTTGATCTTTATGATGAAATACGTTGGAGCGGTCTCCGCTATCTTGCTTTTTTGAACTAATGAAGTTGGGTGCCTCGTATGTAATGGACTACTTTTGCATGACACTTTGCATTATTTTTGATACCTTCGGATAATCTGATAGACGTGGACGCTACATCATCTACTCAGTTGTGTACTTGGACAATGGAACGGACATGTATTTTGTAAAACACCTTGATAGTTTGAGCGCTGCCATTCTGATTGTGCCAAGATAATAAGACCGGTTTCAAATTACGTTGAGCGCAAGATACTTGGGCCAAGTTTCCGAGTCTTCATGCAAACAGTAAAGGTGCCAGTGCTTTGCATAGTTTAGTGCGTAAATAAAGATCGCGGGGAATATTATAAGGTCGACTTCAACGTGTGGGGTAAGGTCCGTCGGAAAGATAGTACTACCTGAGTTACTCTGAAAGTGGTCAACAAATTTACGCTGATTGTTGCATATATAAATAACATTCTTATCTGTTCACTAGTTTACTGATGATGTTTCAGCTCCTCAGACAGATATTTATGTCCATTGCTACTACCCACAAGCTCATTCTTGCCTGTTCAAAACACCTCTGCTGACTGCTTCCAAGCATGTCATTGTACATGTCCAAGGCATTGTCTTACATGTCAAGCAGGAAGCATTGGGCACAAAAGTCGAGCCATGTGTTTCTGGATCTCCAGCAATGATGTCCTGTAAGAGGTGATGCTAGTGTTTTGTATGAAGTGTAAGGATTTAGTATCCTTTATGCACCAACCCAGTCTTCATATAGAACTGTGCTAGCACATCCATGTGATCGAATAATGTGAATAAGCCTTACACATTACATCTGACTTACAGGGATACAACCCTTTGTTTCCCTGACCTTGTCCTTTCTTTCATTGTATTACCAAGCCTTACACTCATTGGACCCTTTTGAGCCCACCACGAGGGAATTGTTTTCAAGCAACCCTTGCACCCAAGTCTGATACATTGATCTTTGATCTTCTAAATCTTTCTTACAAATACCCAGTCTCCTGACCAAAAACCCCTCACTATTACTAAATATTATCACCCAAATACACAGATTTGTCTCCAGTTAGAAGAAAGGCCAACTGTGCTGGCTCCCCTGAAGAGAACCACCTCTCAAGAGAAACAGAAACTGCACCAACACCTTCACTTCCTCTCCTACCTCCTTTTCCTTTGACACAACCACTGAACCACCCTCCAAACCAACCGATACCTACTGAATGCCAATCTGCCCTAAACTAAAACATACTATAGACAATACAGATCTTCCTTCCAAGCCCTCAGACAATACCATAGAACAATCCAGCCACTCTGTCTCACTATTCCCACTCATTTCTTACCAGTCCAAATTCACTCTTAAACCTGCTATGTTCAGCCCTCAAACCCTGACCATCCCATCTGATCCATCTGAATCAATACCATCAAAAGTGCTGCTACCGGCCTCAGTTCCTCCCCTTATTCATAAACCCCAGGTTATTCCCCTAGCTACATCTCTACCTGTTCAAATCTCTTTACTTGTGCCTCCTCAACCAGCTCCTACCCTTAATCACCTCTCTATTCCACATACCACACTACCTCCCCAACTGTCATTGTTGACAAACTCTGCCAGCATGTTGACAACTAATAAAGGTATCAGAGCCATACCTGGACCAGGATTGAACAAAGTGCCATTATTTAATGGAGAAATGTCAGAACTACTGGAGTTTTTTGAACTCTTCAAAGAATTAGCCTTATCCTGTGTGCTCACAGACAAACAAAAGTGCAAAGCAATCGTGAGATATACCAACACTCTCACAAAATGATTTTGGTCACTCTCACTGGGTTTGAAAGCAAGGACTTTACTGTTTTCAAAGCAAGTATTCTTACTAAATATCCCTGTGCTAATCAAGGCATACATTATACCATCCACAATCTTGAACAAGTTGTTCTCAATACAGCTGAATCTGATATATCCATAGAGACAGAGCTTCTCCAGTACTATCATCAATTTTGACCCATCGCAGTATGGCTAGAAACCAACTCAAAGATCTCCACCTGTGAATGTGATCACTATTTCTGGCAAGGGCTACCTCACTCAGCTCATAAGATGCATGGGATAGATATAGCAGATGCTGTGTACTCGGGATATTACTCCTGCCTGGCTTGTCTAGCACCTGCAGCAGCTCAAGGATGGGCAACTCCAAAAGCACATCAACTCGTCAACACCATATCTACTCAACTGACTATGCCTTACCTCCCTCTGCCCCCTCTTCAATCATTGTTGGGCTATCAGCAAAACTTAATGTGCTTTTTCTGTGGAGGACCACATATCATGCGGGCTTGTACAGTCACTGGAGAATACCTAAGAGCAGGGAGGATTATTTGAGATGGTCTGTATTTTGTGTACCACAATGAGTCTTGTATACAATGCCTAAGGAAGAACACATTTAAACAAACAATAGACACTTTGCTTCAGCACAGCCCATACCTCCTGCAACAGGACCCAACTCCATTCCTATCAACACAACCCAAGCCAAACCTTCCCCACAAGTCCATACCGAAATACTCTCCTCTGCATTCATAACTAACTTATACTTCCTCTAATGTGAAGCAGTTGTTGAGGATTATGTGATCGTCACTGTTAAAGATTCCTCCAATGAAGAATATCAATTGGACACTAATACAATTACATGAGCAAAGGCTAAAGCATCCAACCCTGTTGAGCCTGATGCAAAACTGATGAACCTCCCTCAGATGAAGTCAATTGAACTAGCTTCTAAGTATCCAGTAGTAGAACTGAAGAAACCCCCTGCCTTCACATATGAATCCAAGGCTGCAGCCCCTGATGCTGTTCAATACATTTTTAAAAATATCTTAGATGTAATGGTTCCCCACATAACCGTTGTGGATCTCCTCACCATCAGTCCTAAATTACACAAAGAAGCTGTTGAGCACTGTTGCACACACAGAGTCCCTATGCCCACTACCACCCTCTCAACAAACATTGCAGTGTCCTTTCCCCCAGCTCAAGTGAAATGTGCTACTCCCTTGTGGGAAATCTGCATCACACTCAACGGAATCCATTCCAAACTCACCCTCCTTGACAAAGGATCTGAGATAGTTGTTATTTGGGAAGACATCTGGAAACAGACTAAGGCCCCTATCAACCAGGAGGCTCACATGAGGATGCAGATGGTGAATGGAGGATCTCAGGAGATGTACAGATGCATAGAGATGCTAGAAATAGATGTAGAAGGAATCAAAACCTGGGCACATGCTTATGTGGTACCAAATGCTCCTTATCATCTGTTGCTGGGATAACCCTGGCAGCATCTGGTGTGATTGTCTAAGAATGAGGACACTGAAGGAGTATACATATTGGTACATGACCCTATGGACCCCACTAACACTCAAAAGATTTCAACCACCCCATGTTCTTGGCTCCACCCATCACTTGCTTTGACAGCAGCAGCAATCTCCATCATTCCTCACCAATCTATACCGGAAGCTACAAGTTATATCAACCTACCAACGAGCATGGTAGGTTCCAGCTTGATAGGTTATACCAACCTACCAACAAGCATGGTAGGTTCCAGCTTGATAGGTTATACCAACCTACCAACAAGCATGGTAGATATTTACAATGTGATCAAATCATTTGGTTCCAGCTCGATAGGTTATACCAACCTACCAATAAGCATGGTAGATATTTACAATGTGATCAAATCATCCACCTCTCCCATCCCCATCCTCTCCTCTCAGAACTCTCAAGGACCCAACATTTCCAATATGAACACCTTCTCCTCTAAGAACCCTCAAGAATGAAACACCTTCATTAAGAATATTCCACCTTCATTAGTATCCCCTAACTGATCACCCACCTCCTCCCTCATTAATACCCCCCTTGCAAATTCTTATCTCCAGGAAACATTCAACATTGACCCAATCCACCATATCCTCATCTATAAGAAGGTTGCCAATAAGGTGAAGCCTGTCACTACCACAATGCTGGCACATGCACAAATCATCTGCAAATTTCCAGAGGACCCCCTTGTTTCACTTCCCGCCTCTCTCCTATACCACTAGGAAACTAGTGGGTTATTGAGTCAAGATGTGGGCGCTGTCTTGTGGCTGGTGATGACTATAGCCTAAGTCGTTGGTGACAATGATGAGGGCTTCTGAGAGATCTGAGATGTGACGACCAAGGGTCAAAGCAAAGCAAGAAGGTCATAAATATAAGCTTTAGAGGCTTAAGAGGTTAGGGACGAAGTAACGAGGAAGAACCAAGTAGATTCAGGTTAGAGAATACATTTGTATGTACAAGGGTTTATATAGGTAGGGGAAATGGGCACAGACCAGGCTGTTAGTAGTAGTACAGAAAACAGTAAGCAGAAGGGGAATGAGTTAGAGACTGGTGGTAAGGTAAGGGAAAAGGGGAAGCTGAGTCACAGACCAGCAATATAGTAAGGGTAAGTGGAGGTGAGTTACTGACTGAAGATATGGTAAGGGCATAGGGTGACTGCATCATAGCCCAGTAATGTGGTAAGGGATTCAGGGAAAATAGGGTAGATACCAGTAGAGTGGAAAGGGGCATAGGTTGCAAGCTGGAGAGATCTGATGAGCAGATATAGTACAGCCAAGACAAGGAATGATAGGGAATATAACCAGAGCAGATAGGGGGAAAGGATGACCAGCCAGAAGAGGTAATGCATGAAGATGCACAAGTAATCGTCTGGGTAGAGGTAGAAGGCAAGGATGAGGAGGGAAATGAATAGGGGCCATGCCAGCAGCAGATGTTCTTGTAACAATATTACATAGATGGATGGGCCAACAATAGGATATACATATTTCATAGACAGGTGGGCTGATGTGCAGGTATATTACATATATGGGTGGGCTGAAGTGGGGTGTATTACATTGATGGGTGTGCTGAGGTGGAGGTATATTATGGGTGAGCCCAGATATATATGATATAGATATATGGGCCAAGGTATTGGTATACAATATGAATATATATGCTATGGTGGTGAGATATATGATATCAACAGGTGGGCCAAGAGTGTTGTGATCATTTACATGTATGGGCACAGGTAAATGAGTGCATATACCTACCATTGACCACTGAAACCTGAAGCCCAAATCATAAAAACCTGAATACACCATCTGAAATTCACCAATCATGGAGTCCCAACACCTGAAGTCCAGAATCCCAAATCCTGGTGTGCACCATATTCTATGTTCTAACATAAGAAATCACTATCTTGAAACCCAAACACCCAACCACCCAAAGCCCAAAACTTGAGACTCAAGAGTTGAAACCTTAAAAAATGAAAGTCAAATTCCTGTTTCAAAAATTTCACTGAATCCTAAACCCCAAACCTCAATACCTGACACTCAATGATACAGTTCACCAAGTGTCAAGTACTGAGCCCTGGACACTCAAACACTGATTTTTGGGACTGAGCACCAGCACTCAGCACTGATGATTCCCATTCATGGAACACATTTTTCATGTTAAAACTCAGGACTTGAGAGTCAGCAAACAAATGTATCAAAAAGGTTAACATCATTGTATAAGGAAATAAACAAATTTGATGTCAACATTTTTGAGAGATTGCTTGACTCTCAAATCACTGAGTGCTGAGTGCTGAAACCTGAAACTTGGGACTCAAGAGTCAAAAAAACATCTATCAAAATGTAAACATCAAATTTGTTTAATGCCCAAATGCCTGAAACACAAAATATGAAAAATATGATCTAAGTTTTGAATCACCAACTGCCAAGTGCTGCATGCCAAGTCCCAAAACCTGAAACTCAGGACTTGAGAGAAAAAGAAATCTATCAAAAATGTTAACATCAAGTGTGTTCATGGTCTTGCACATTTGATGTTAACCTTTTTGATACATGTGTTTGTTGACTCTCAAGTCCCAAGTTTCAACATGAAAAATGTGTTCCATGAATGGGAATCACCAGGGCTGAGTGCTACATGCCAAGTCCCAAGTTTTGGGTTTCAGGACTTGGCACACAGCGCTCAGCACTTGGTGATTCAATAATTTGGTTGTGGCAGAGGCAACATTCATTGAAAAAATTGTACATACATCTATCACCATGCAATTATGTAGAAATATCAACATGCTTACCAGAAGCCTTAACATTGACCTCAACATCCATGTCATCAGGATTGTATTCTGGGACAAGGTTGCCTGGATCACCTGGGTCCACTATTTCACTGGATGTTTGGGGGCCCTCTGGCTGAAATTGGCTGGGCTCAAACATGAGACCCTGGATGACAGATGTATCTTCAAATGTCAGGGATGTGGGCTCCATCCCTGCCATGGACAGATCAATGAGGGGCGGGAGTGCTGATTCAGAAGGTGACATGGATGCAGGGATGGATTGATCAAGCAACAAAATTGCATTAGCAGGAGAGTCCAGAAGTGAAAATGATGGGTACTGGTCAACAATCTCATGTTGAAGGCTTTCATGGAGGTGTTGCAGAGTATCAATCTTACCATCCTGCTCTACTATATAAGTCTTGAGAATAGTGATTTGAGCTGCACCATCCTAATTGCTGACACCATGGCATGGAGATCCAACATGGGCAGATTGAGTGCTGCACAAGGCACTGCCAAGCTTAATGATGGAATTGCTACAAGTGAAAATTAAGGTTGGATGGTTATGAACAATTCAGGTGACTTACAAGCCAGTGCAGGTGCAGGTATAGGTGCCTTGATGGTGTTACGAACTCGGATAGAGTCGCACCAATAAAGGCAAGTCAAGATCTGGACCGACTGAAGCTACACTTCATCAGGCTATGGACTCCCGCAGGATCTAGAGCTTATTCAAGGACAAAGGCTAGCCTCCTTCCCAAGGAGCTAGAGTTAGGTATTCAGAGAGAACCGAGTAGATTCAAGTTAGAGAAATACAGACAGTAACTATGATCTTAAATAGGTAAAGGAAACGAGCACGGACCAAGGGTAAAAGTACTAGAAGGGAAGGTTCATGGGAACAAGTCAAAGTGAGTCAGAGATAAGGAAGGCATGAGGAAGTAGCAAGGTGAAAAGGAAGTGAAGTGATATAGAAGCATAGCAGAATGGAAGAGAAGCGTACTGTAAGAAAAGAATAGGGTGATTGTAACAGATGGCAGTGATGGTCTTGCTGTGACAGTATGTGGGTGCCTTGGGTGTTATCACAGCAGAGACAGCTGGAGTGCCAGACAGGCCACAAGATTGACTGCAAGTGCAGACTCTCAATTGCAAGGTGGACAGAGCATTGGAGGGAGCTGTGGAGGAAGTCCTAAACTTCATCCAGTGAGTGGTAGACTTGCCTCAAGAATGCTTTGGTGGGGATCCCATATTCACTGAGGTATATTTGATCTTCTTTGTTGTGTAGTAAACATACAATATATGGAGAGCACTGGTCCTCTTGTTCTTACAACTAGCTCGGGGCCACTGGCACAAGCTGCAAGCATAGCATGGGTTGGTCTGGGGGTGGGAGCTAATTGACACTAATAATTCAAAGTACTTACCAGTCCAGTGACATGCACAAATTCTGCTTTGTACATGGTCATAGACATATTTTTATATAAGTTTCTACCCTATAGAAGCCCCCTATAATAGTCCACTATACTGCCCTGAATTTTTCTGATCAAAGGAGAATTTTATTCAATAATTTCTGAGCCTACAAACATTACTTCACAACTTATCTCTTCATAATAATACTTATCTTGGTCAGAAAACAACTTCAAAACCCTTTAACTTTCATTAGTCAGCAATTTCCCACACCTTTCATAATTTTTTCACACATTTTCACATCTTCTAAGATACTTTTACAGTAACATCTCAACATCTAAACATTAGAAACTCAACATCTAGACATAGTTAGGTCTATGTGGGGAATTTTGCTTTGAAGAATTGTAAATAAATACAAAATAATTTGAGTGATGTGTCATTTGAACATGTGAACAAACCCAGAAATATGTAAGGTATTTAGCAAGTGAGCACTGAGCACTAAGAATGTCTATTTTAAGTCTAGTGGCTAAAGCACAGCAACTAGGCAGTGCAAAGTCTTGGCACACAGCCTTTCAAGCACTTTACCTGAGACTTCCAAATTAGGCTAGCTCTGCACAGGAAGCACTGCTACTTGACCCACGGATGCCAAATATGGGTTCCTCTGCCAAAGTGCTTTAGAATATTTTATTCAACAATTCTAGGTATTTTACTTGTATATCAATAATTACTAGCATAGCCACCAGTAGAGTAGTACATATATAAGGGGCTCACTTTCTCCCCCTTTACAATAACAATATCCATCTTTTACACCTAAGAATTAGTAGAGGAATCATAGGGAAAATTCCCTAGGATCTCAGCCTCTATATCTGAGTGAATATCTAAGTGACTATTTGAGAGAAATATTAAGTTATTTCCTCCATTCCTGTGACATTATTTGCAACATCATACAAAGCATCTGAGGCCACATCTGAGTCATATTACACAGTACATTTCAGGTTCTCTTTTAGACAGTTCTGTGGGGAGAATATTAGTATTTTCAGCAATTAAGGAAGACAAATAAGGCTTGCAGTCAGTCAACAATATTAAGAGCTTGGCCACTTAAGACTACATCAAGAGGGTGTATTCTGTTCTGGTCTGTGTCATACTCATCATGAGTGCCTGAGCAGCAGAGGGTTGGTTTTGAAGTCATGTATTGGGTCATCTTGATAGTGCTTGATCTTAGTTTGATCTCCATTATTGAGAATAAGGAATATCCAAGAAGGATATAGTTTTAGGTCATTATATTCTGTTGCATCATTATATTCAGAGAAGTTATAGCACTGCATCAAGCCAGTTATTGATCTTATTTTCCCTCCACCCTTAGTCACTAGTATTTTACTTAGAGAACTCAATAAACATACTCCCCACAAACAACTACATTATTGACTGTTGGTAATTGTCTGAACTGTAGGATATTGAAATTGGTGATTTTATTGCTTTTCATATCCTAGTAAGACACCGGAAATGAGAATGTCACCTGCATCAATAACTGATGGAGCCTCCACTGGGGTGGTGGACATAGTCTGGGGGGGCTCAATAACCTCCAGACAACTGCTGGAAGTGTCCTGATACATTGTAAATATCAATATGAGTTCTGGATGAATAGAGCTGACTTACTGTAGCCCCTGGAAGACTGCCTACTGTGCACTGATAAAATGTGAGCCTACCCCGAAGTTCCAGATGCATCAATGTGACTGAAGCAGGGCCAAATGATTGCTTCTTGGGGGACTGAGGTAAGCAAGGCAATCCAGGCATCCTTGCATCAAGTGTGGAGAGCTGGAAAAGGATGACCTCCAGCACTCCACTCAATTTTGGCTATGAAAAATGAGAGACAATAAAAAATAAACCAGACAACATACCTGAATGACTGGGTCTTTATCATCTTCTGACTCTATACACACCCTCAACTTTGCAATGTGAGCTAACTTCACCCACTTCCAACCCTTCATAGCTGACTTCAGCAGTTGGGAGGGGAGTGCTAAAATCATGGGGGACTTCCTCTTTCTACTCCTGTCTACACCTGGGGAGTCATGGCCCAACTCACAGTAACTCCTTCAAGCACAATAAGATGATGCTGGGGATGTAGGGTTCTTTCCCATGCTCCCAGATGACCCGAGCCTACTCAGATATTAGAGAAAACAAAGGCAAGAAAGGCAACATTACATATCATAAGCTCAGTGACCTGTGATGTCAGAGCCAAGTGGGCATTGCCTGCCGGAATCTGCTGACCTCTAGAGATGATGCCCACAATTTGGGCAGTGATTGCCTTGAGACTAGCCAAAGAGGTGTTGACTGGAGTAGACATTGAGATTGAGTTGAAACAGTTGAAATGGTGTGGTAAACAAACTTGGCTAGGCAGTCTATAGAATACCTAACCAATATATGTCTAAGCCCTTGCCCAGCTACTACACTTGAGACAAGAACGTTCGACCCAAGGAAATAGCTACTGATAACAGCTCTAGATACAAAGACCCAAAAGTGCGCTATGCACGGGAAAGCACATCACTATAAGGAGCATGGGAAGTGCGTCACTATATGGAGTGCTATAGGCATTGCTATCGGAGCGCTATGTCGCTATGTAGGAGCATTATGTCGCTATCGGAGTACTATGTCGCTATAGGAGCACTATTTGCGGTAGGGGAGGGATAAGGTATCTTGAGGCAATGAAAGTCAAGGATAATGATTGCAAGGTTAAGGAAGGTCTAAGGAAACCAATAGGGGCTATAGAGCACAACTAATGGTGACTACTTCTAAGTAAAACCTAAGGGAAAGAAAATACAGTCGAAGGGAAGTAAAGTAAGTATTCCTAATCCTAGGTTTCTTATGGTAGTCAATATCCTTGTCGGAGACGGAAGGAATAGGAAAAATGCACAGTAAGAATGTAATAAGGCTGCAACACTTGTTACAAAACATGAGGCAAGGCAGAATACATACCAATGAGGTAGGATGGACTTTGGATGGATGCAAGCTTTCCTAAGGGAGTTCCGAAGCATGAGAACTAATGCGCAGGTATGTGCGCAGCATGGGAATGTGCGCACGGGTCCATAGAGCGTGGAAATGTGTCGCTAGATGAGCACTAAGTGCAGGAAAGCATTGCTATTAGAGCGCAAGTGTAGAACTGCTCTATAACACTTTACTGAGAGAATCTGATAGTGCCAAAAGCGTGGGAATAGCGCAGGATATGGTGTGGGAACATGGATAGCGCTGTGGTGTAAGGAATCATAATTCTGTGGGTGTGAAAAGGCCATATTTACACGAGCTGTCATTTGATCATTCGCACTATGGAGTTGCATGACACTTCCCTGTATAGCACGCCAAAGGCGCATGCTTTCCCGCGCCTACGCCTTCTCGCGCCTGCGCTTAGCGTGCATTCCTGCGCTCTATCGCCTATCATCCAGGAGGACCGATCCATGTCCGAGCACCCCTTTGGTATGTCATATTCCATGCTGCACAAGTGTAACAAGGACTGCAGCACTATTACATGTCATTACATACTATCGCGCATGTTCTCCCTATCCCTTCCACGTCCAATGAGAACTTACTTAGTATAAAGCCTGATGGTAGCGCTACTATTCACCATCACTCCTCTTTACTGTACTTCCCTAGCATTTGGGTTTTACTTTAGAGTAGTAGTCACCATTAGGGCATGCGCCCTGTGGTTATCGCGTTTTGGCTTAGATTAGATTGCCTAATCAAGCCTTGCTTTTTGTCTGCTTTGCCTTTGCTCTTGCTTTACATCGCGCTCGCTTTCACTCACGACACTTCACACTCATTATGAATCCCTACACCACTCCTTGCCTTCCGCATCACTTGCGTGCTTTCACGCGCCCACGCGCACCATAGGCGCACGCCTTCCTGCGCTTCCCGCGCTCCGCTTACTGCACATTTCTCATCGTGCGCTTCGTGCCTCTCTATATCCTTGCACGCGCCCCCTGTCTACTTGAGTCATCTCTTATTTCTGGTCCTGTGTGTGGTAGCAGTCCCCTTTAGGGTTGAATGCATCTGTCTCAGGCATAGCGGCCTAGGCACAGCGAGACCCAACATTCTGCTATCATCCAGCAGTGTTGTTGATCTCACATCTAGAGATTGATTGCGCATGCCACAGTCAGACTTAGTTCCTTCAGCGGGAAGTGTGTGCATGGTGCGGGAAAGTGCGGGCTATGTGTTGGACAAGGATTATAGCTAAAACAAGTGAGGGCTGACAATAGATGGGTATTGAATGGTATCGGAAGTTCAGCTATTGAGACCTATATGAAAATATAGGGTTCTACAGCCCAGCAGGAATTATATTGTCACAATGGTTCAAATCAGGTTGAAATCTGTTATCACAAGGATGAAGTTTCAAAAGAAACAAGACAATTGAAGGACAATCTTGAAAATCATTAATTGTTTGTCTTTGTTTGGTCACAATTCAACTTTTGGTGGTCACTGGCCATGTGTTGAACTTTAATATTATCTGTTATCGGTCAATCAGTTCATCAGTTCATCAAACAATATGAGCTCTCATCAAGCAGTTAGATTTAATGACTAGTAACTGAATATAACTCAATGGATGTGGATGACTCAACTGAGTCCCAGAAATCACTAGGTATGTTATTAATGTATTATACCTCTGAAATTGACTGTTCATGCATTAGATGCATTAGATTATGTATACCTTGGGCTGGATGATGAGATTAAATATGATTTTGTGTTATTTATTGGTCCAGATGTATTGGATCCAATCACTGGTAATGTTATCCATAGATATGGAAAACATGTAGCTATGCATGCTCACTACAATTTTGCAGATCAATCACTGCCAGCTCATAGTGATGAACGAGCCTATTCAGTAACATTGCCCCATGTTAAACAGTCACCCGAGATTGAGATTCTTCCATGGGAGATAGGCCACCTGAGGTGAGTCCAAGGACTTAATGAGACAGGTGGGCCCATAGTGTTTGTGATATCTCAATAGCAACAACTGGGCCCATGGGTGGCAACTGACAGTTTGATGGTGAGATAGTGGGCCTAGGGTGGTGGATATAGATGTTATCAACTGGTATGACAATCACATTAGCACTGGGCAGATATCAGCACTTGCACTGCCCTTGTCCCTTGGTAAACATATGGAGCTAATAAACTGAACAAGTTCCCATGGCTATCATCACTTGCTGTATGCTTACACTGAATTTGATTCAACATTGATGTCATGTTCCCCCATGTCCTGTCTATGTCCACTTACCTCCACTGGTGTGTTATTTCTCATTGATGTCATTGCTAAAAAACTCAAGTCACAGATCTTATTACCTATATCCTCATGTTGCACAGCACTAGTGTCTCATTACCTACAGATATAATGCACCACACTTGCATTGCTACAGTTTTTGCCTATGCATTCTGCATGTTCATGCACTATGATAAAAGGACTCTTGGTATATAGTTTTTACTTACTTCCCTTCCTGCAGGCAACTGTCATATATTGGAGTCACCTAGTAATTTTCATAGTCTTGCACAATTGTCAATCCCCTTGCCATCCCTGTGATCATGCACACTACTTGAACTGCTCTAAGAAGAGTGTACTACTATTTAGGTTCTTCTTTTATTGAGGTCATAAGTCCTGAAGTCACTATCTTAATCTAACTCACTTCCTTTATGCAACTGAGGTCACACTTCCCTTTTGACAGCCCCCCTGCCAGTGCACTTCTTGCTAAAAGACACACACCTCTATTGTTGTATCTTCCACCAACTCCTATCTTTGACTCATCACCTTCAACTAAATTCAAAGACTCCCCTCTGAAAAGCCACAGTAATAGCTGAAAGAGATAAGGCAACTCATGCTATGATTGGCATTGTCATGGACTCCTGACTATGCAGTCTGAACCTGTTCAGCAACTCAGATATGGCTTACTGGGAAAGTGGCCACTTAGGCCAGCCTAAGGAGTATCTGCCAAGTCACCATGACAGTAGTGGTCCATGTGACCTAACAAGCTCCTTACCACCACCTTAGCAATCACAGTGGAACACAGATTTACCAGCAACTCAGAATAGCCTCAGTCACCCTGTATACAATAGCAGCTATATGAATTTCAGGTCTCAATTAGAGCAACATGAATTCCAACATACCACATAGCATGCCTCTGATATGTTAATGCCCCCCAATGCAGGTGTCTCTGGCTATCATACTTCCTACTTATATGAGTTCACAGGTGGTAGTCAGTATCAGCCTGGTATCATAGCACCCAGTGTGTCTCACCTACAAGATCCCATAAGCAGTGGCTACAACTTTGCAGTCACAATTATAGTTTGTGCTAGAGGCAGTGCATTCCAACAGACACCTGCCAGCCACTTGTATCAAAGTTCTTTTGGTCTAGCACAGAATGCCCCTCTGGAACCACCTTTTTTTTCCAACTTCCCTTAACACTCAAGTAGTTTCTATCTATGGATATTGTAATTCACAGCATGTAGCTGCTAGCCACCACCAACCTGAGGCTTTTGATGTCAGGTTAGTACCTAATGTGGTCACATATCCTAACCATCATACTCTGCACTTGCAGAATCCTGCAGGTGGCAGCTACCCAATCCTGCCACAGCTAAAGCTAAGCCAGCCTGGTGTTATAGCACCCAATAATTTCCAATTGCAAGATCCTGCAGATGACAGCTACCCAACTTTGGGGTCCCACTTACAAGCTTCCACTATGATAGGCAGTGCATTTCAGCAGGTGGCTGTCAACCACTTACATTGTGGTTCTTTTAGCGCAATGCAGAATGCCCTTCAGGAACCACCTTTTCTCCATAATCCTACCTCTTTTGACCTGAGTCCAAGTCAAGCAGCTTTTGCTTATGACTCTTGTAATTCACACTATGCAGCCATTAGCTAGCACCAGCCTGAGGTTTTTGATGTTAGGTCAGCACCCAATGTGGCTGCATGTTAAGGTTGTACTCAAAAAGTATCGGATCCGAAGGGCTTCAGCCTCAGCTCGTATGCTGTGCCCCTTTCTTGAGTATAGCCCAGTATTTCAGAAAGGTTTACCTATCATATCCGAAGGTCCGGACGGCTATCGTATGATATCTGAAGGTAAGGATAAGTATTGTATTACTATCCGAAATGCGTCCAGATATTGGATGGAAGTATATAGACTAGTCTAGACAAGTCTAAGACTAGAAACTAACAGAGTGTAGACTATCTGAAGTTAGAGGTGGATGCATTAGACTTATCGGATACAATCCTTAAGTCTCGGAGGGTGACAAGAGTTGATAAGACTCAAGTCTGGATAGCAGAATGAGGACAATCTAAGATGATATTCAAACTGGGGTGCTACAGGACATATACAAGAGTTTATATACGACAAAACTAAGCAAAAGGCTATGCACAAAGTATCGCAATGTATAAGCAATGCTTATTACAAGTCAAACATAGGCCGGAAGTTAATCACAGGTTAACGGATCAGTGAACATAGCCGGAAGTAAGCATAACCGATATACCAGAAGGGAAGATATACTAAATGGAGGAAATAAGCAGTGTTTAACATTATATGAACAGGATATGAATGAAGAAGCTTATTGTAACAGATCCGGTACGGATCTGTGGATCGGATCTGATATCCGGAACTTTGGATGAGAAGTGCAAATATATGGGATATGACAGGTACTTTTTTAGTGTACATATTATGGCACCTGTATGTATAGGAATCACACTTTATGTTGGTGAGAGATATTGGAGTGCTAACCCCTGGCTACACGTGGACACTTTGTTAAAGACCATCGCACACGGGTGCATACAATCTCTCAGAGGGGTGAGTATGACTAACTCAGAAGGGCTTTGGCCTCAGCTCATATGCTGTGCCCCTCACCTGAGTATGGTGCCCTTAATTTCGGATAAAGTCTAATAAGGTCCTAACAAAGTCTGGAGGACTTTGGAGGCAGACAACTCTGGTGGAGCATCCGAAGGACTTCCGGATGAGCGTGAGAACCGTCCGGATGAGTGCGGGAAACTTCCAGACGAGTATCGGAAACTCAGATGGAGTTCTGTCCACTTGATAGGAAGTGGGATAAACACGCGTATCAATCCTTGGTGAAGACATAGGGTGGAGATACTGCAAAGGACACAGTCCAAGGCAGGAATAGTGGTCTGGAGTTCCAGATAGGGGTTCCGGAGTGGACGCAGATGGATATAGACTATCCTTAGGTAGAGATGGAGTTGGATAAGGACCGGAAAGAGTGTGAGTATTGGAAAGGCAACACTTCGACCTAAGGATACAATCCATTAGGCCTAAGATAGGATCCAGAAATGAAAGATGTCCAGAAACACGGAAGAGCGGTGTGACAAACACATTAGCGCTGGGCGGATATAAGCACTTATGGCCACCTTCCCCTTGATATTCACAATGGAGCTAACAGACTGAATAAATTCCCATGACTGCCATCACTTGTCACGTGCTTACACAGAATTCAGTCCAATGTCGGTATTGCGCCCCCCCCCCATGTCCTGTCTATGCCTGCTTACCTCCACTGGTGCGTCAATTCCCATTGATTATCATCGCTAAAGGCTATTGGTGCAGGTCTTATTACATGTGTTCTCATGTTGCACAGCGCCAGTTCCCCATTTTACCTACAGATACGACGCGCTGCGCTTATATCACTACAAGTTTTGCCTATGCATTCTGTATATTCGCGCACTACAATATAAGGACCAGCAGTAGATAGTTCTTACTTACTTCCCCTTCCCGCGGGCAACTGTCATATAGCGGAGTCACCTAGTAGTTTCATAGTCTTGTGCAATTGTCAAATCCCTTGCTCTTTCTGTGTCTGCATGCGCTACTTGAGTTCCTGCAGTCGTGCACTACTACTCAGGTCCTCATTCTTGCAAGGTCATGCTTATAACCCGATAAGTCACACACCTCATCGCATCCTGCGCCAGCACATTACTTGCCATATCCTTGTTCACCGCTGTTCTCGGGTCACCCACCAGCGCGCTACTTAACTACAAGTCGCACCCCGTCGCGCTCCTTCACTCTCTTAGTTAGCATAGCACCTTACCAGTCTCAGTCTTACTCAGAGCGCTATTGCTGTTGGGTTGACATAAGGTCGCTATAGGTCATTAAGTCCTTGAGCTTCAGCTTCCCTTGCATATGAGGATAAGTGGAACTAGTCTATTCAGTCTAGCTAAATTTATTTTTCACAGTGGAGCTCTGGCCTAGGGAATCAATCCCTAGGCCTGAAGGATAGAGAAGGGATCCTTACAATACTAAAGTGCAAGAACAATGATGCTGCAAGACAATAATATTCGAATTAAGGAGCTATTGAGATTTACAAGAGTTTATATACTGTAGGTAGCTAACAGAATAATCAGAGGCAGTGTCCAAGGCTATGTACATTAGCGCAGTCAAAGAATAACAGATCAGTAAGCATAACAGATAGGTAAACAACCAAGTGCCGGTAATAGACAAGCAGTGAAGATATCGGGTAAGTATAGAACCAGTTATCCGGAAGGTAGAGAATACCAAATAAAGGGATAGGCTGTGTTAATGTTATATGGACAGGTAATAAATTAGAAAGCTTATCATATTGGATAGGAAGCAGATAGGCATATCAGATTGGATTGGATCAAATGGATGAGCAGTAGTTGGACAAGTGCAATAGTGGATGAGACTCAAAATGGTTATGGATGAAGTCTAGGAATCTAATCTAAGGATTAGTCCATAAATCCGACTATAGGATAGGTCCGGAATTCAGGATATGACAGATACTATTGTAATGGTTTTGCAACTATTGATATAGTAGGATCTCAGTCAAATAAAAGGATAGCTACTGTTACTTGTTAATATAATTGAAGGTATACATAAAAACATTATGTCTGAGTTTGAAATTTGTCCCATGCTTTATTCTCAACCATTACCACCATGAGATCTCTCTCTACTACTCAAGAGAATATCATCCTCCCTCAGCTTGATGCTGGTCATTCTATCTGCTCTATTGCCTCTACAACTGGTATTAGCACTGCTACTATCTCTAGACTTCGTTCCAAAGAGCATTCTTCCTTGCAAAAGTCCACTGGTGGTCATTCAGCCAAGCTTTCCTCTGCCAATATTCATCATGCTATTCATCTCATCTCCACTCAGAAGGCAGAAACTGCTGTTCAAGTGACCAAATCTCTTTTAAATATTATCAATTAACCTCTTCATCCAAGTACCACTGGCCGCTACCTCAAAAAAGCTGGAATGAAGGCTTTAGTCAAGTCCAAACACCCTCTACTGTCTGCCAAACATTGCAAAGCCTGCTTGGATTTTGCCTATGCTCATAGAGATTGGACTTTGGAGGACTGGAAGTTGGTCATATGGTCTGATGAAACCAAGATTAATCACCTAGGGTCAGATGGTCGCAAATGGGCTTGGAAAAAGTCAGGAGAGAGGCTCAGTAATAGATTGGTATAAGGAACTGTCAAGTTTGGTGGAGGTTCTGTAATGATGTGGGGCTGTACAACCTGGGAAGGAGTTGGCTATGCTGTTAAGATTGATGGTAAAATGGATGGGGATCTTTACCTTCAAATTTTAAAGGATAAACTTCAGAATTACCTGGAGTTTTATGATTTTAATTTTTCTGATGTCATCTTTCAGCAAGACAATGACCCTAAGCATACCTGCAAAAAGGTCAGGGAGTGGTTAGATGACCAGGAATTTAGGACTATGGTATGGCCTGCACAATCTCCTGATCTTAATCCCTTGGAACATCTCTGGGGTCACCTCAAGAGAAGGCTTGTAGAGCATAAGCATCCCCCTAAAGGAATAGAGGAGTTGTAGAGAAGGATTGAGGAAGAATGGAACAAGATACCAGCTGAGGTGTGTCAGAAATTGATTGAAAGTATGCCTAGGAGGATTGAGGCAGTAATTAAAGCCAAAGGAGGTTATACCAAATACTGATATTTGTCAATACCTTAATTATTATTAACAGTTGCAAAACCATTACAATGGTATATCTGTCTTAAAATAGTCATATCTTCACATCCCCTGGGCCAAATCACATGATCTAAGTGTCCATGTGTAGCCAGGGGTCGGCACTCCAATATCTCTCACCAACATAAAGTGTGATTTTCATACATACAGGTGCCATCATGTGTACACTAAAAAAGTACTAAATATTGTAATGGTTTTGCAAGTCACTGTACCTGCTCATTGGATCCCTGACTTCCACCCTATGCCTCTTCCACCTTACTGGTGCTCACCCTGTTTTCCCTAAACCCCTTACCACATTACCAGGTTATGATACAGTCACCCTATACCCCTACCACAACCTCAGTTGGTGACTCACCTCCCTGTTACTACTACTGTATTGCCAGTCTGTGACTCAGTTCCCCCTTGCCCTTACCTTACCACCAGTCTCTGACTTATTTCTCTTTCTGCTTACCTTTTTCTGTACTACTACTTATAGCCTAGTTTGTGCTCATTTCCCTTACCTATATAAACCCTCGTCTGTACTAAATGTATTCTCTAACTTGAATCTACTTGATTCTTCCCAGTTACTTCATTCATAACCTCTTAAGCTTCATAAGCTTATACTTGTGATCTCTACGCTTCACTTCAACCCTAAGTTATCATATCTAGATCTATCAGAAGCCTTCATCATTATCAACAACAAATTAGGATCTTGTTATTGTTGATCGCAAAACAGCTCCCACCTGTGACTCAGTGACCCACTGTCTTCTTAGATAGATGATCTATAGATGGAACACCTACAAAACCAAATATCTCCACGGTCAGCAATCCAGACAAATACCAATGACTGATAACATGGTCATTCATTGGTGGTTCCCTAGTGATACCTAAGCTATGGTCAGTAGAAGGTACTGTGTGAGGTCAGCAATGTGTGTGGCTATGACTATGATGATGACAAAAGAAAGAAAGAAAACAAAAGAAAACATGTACATGTATCATAGATGAAGGATATCTTGAGACAATCTTATCCCTACAAACTGTGCGGAGTTATAACAATTGCTCCCTCAGCGCAAAACAGGTAGAACCAATGGTCAGGACTAGTCAATGCTTAGAGTCTTTATGAACTACTGAACCTGCTGCCAAGGTACTCATAATAAGTATTAAACAGATACAGGAATGGACGTCCTTGGCGTTCAATACCAAGTCCTCTTTCAATAGCTAAAGCTGTGGCAATGAAACCCTGGCTCACTCTCTCCACTCAGATGTGTGAGGTCAAGCATATACTTATTAACTCCAAATGTCTCCCTCACTAAGCTATTCTAAGTGTTAGATGGTCTAAAGAGACAACACAAGTATGTGGAATGTCTTATGCTTGAAGACAAAGAGATCCAGAAAAATAAAAGAAGAAAACAGAAAAACAAACACAAGAGGCAGTACCAGGCCTTGCTGGTTGTGGAGAACAGTGAGCTCACATTATTAATGTCTCACTGAAGGGTACCTTCACCAATCTTACAGCTTCTCACTGTTGTTGGCTATGATCACACCTCACACTAGTAATTGGAGGTCAAAAGTTCTCTCTGGGCCACTGACCAAAGTTGGCCCTTTATATAGACAAATAAATGTGGCTGTGTGGTACTAGTACAATATAGTTTGCTACTGGCATAATCAGGTTACTAGGAGTCATCATGAGTCATGAACTTTAATCTGAGTCATCTGGAGTCATACTAAGTCATCCCAAGCACAGATGAGTCATGTGACTTCTCTGTGGCCTGACAAAGACAAAGCAAAAGATCTAGAACTGATTACATAAGTTATGGACACTCTCTCAGTATTTACACTTCTCAGTTGTTTGTTGCAGTGGTTTTCAATATGTCCTTTGTATTTGGGGTTTTGTGCCTTTTCTCATAGGACAACTCATGTGGGAAATAATTTTCTAAGTCACCTGACATGTACAAGATTCTTTCTTAGTCATCTTCACAGCCATTGGAATGAAACTGGCTACAGAAATAAATCCTCAAAAATAATCAGACCTAGAGACAAAAAGTAAAAAAAATGAAATATTCATGTGTGCTCTGGTTTATAGGCTTAGGGTGGGAGAAGATTAGTCAGCCATGCACCAAACCAGTTTGGTGCAGGTCACTGTAGTTTCCTAGCAGTCAGATGATACTTGCAGCCAGAACCTGCACTCCAAGCCCTGTAAGCTTATTCAAGTAAGACAGCATCTATAATCAGTTGCTAATACATATCCCAGAATGCCCATGCCCCCAAGGGACCAGCACTTTTCCAAATTACCCTTAATCTGACCCTAAGTATAAGTGACACAGCTTCCACTCAATCAAGTTCATCAGCTCTGATAAATGACCCCCCTGCCCTTGATTCTGATAAATATCTTGCAAGGTTGGACTAGAAAAGATCATCATCCCAGAAGATTGCTTGTCTATTGTCCAAAGAAGTGCATTCCATCAGATCTAATGCACCTCTTCCTTCAGCACAATTGTGGTCTACTCGAAGGAGCTCAATGTTACAGATTGATTCTGCTTTGATTGATCACATGAAGAAGGATGCCTCAAGACTCATGATTTCATCCCTGTTTCAGACATTCCTATATCCAGCCATGGATAAGATTAATAATTTGGCCACTGCAGCACTTGACCTTGCAATCACCAGGCACACAAATAACAGTATTCATTTTCCTCATCTTCATTCCATAACTCATGGAGATACACAGTGAAGGAACTCAAGGCATGGAAGTTGATGAATGAAGGTCAAACCTTTCTTTCATAACTGAAAGGGAGCATCAAAATGTTCCACAAGGAGGCCTCCCAGGACTGTGCTTGGTGTTTGGTCATCAAGATGTATGATTTATCCCTTCAACTTTTATTCTTGAACACAAACAAGATTGCACCATAGTGCAGTAGGGACATAACAGCATTGCTGTCAAACAATGATTTTCTTGACACTGTAGTTCAGGTGAGTATACAGTAAGCAACAAAACTGTTGCAATGTTTGTATGAATTTGATTATTCTGGCTATATCATTGCAGGGACTTCTGCTATAGAAATGTTGATAAGAGTAATATTGTAGCCCTACATCCAGGCTACAATAGTTATACTATAATGAAGGTGTGAAACAATTTCCATAAAAAGATATGAATGATTTATGACAGGGTATGCATTGCAACAGTTTTGTTGCTGAACAATATTACTCTTATCAACATTTCTATAGCAGAAGTCCCTGCAATGATATAGCCAGAATAATCAAATTCATACAAATATTGCAACAGTTTTATTGCTTACTGTATATCTCAATGTCACTCAGTTCATATTTCATCTTCACTTCAGTGGACCATGGATGATGGGCAAATCAAGTCCTTTCATGTTCCATTTGGGAATCCCTCTATCATTAGCATGTCAGAATATATATTGGTTTATCAGGGATATTGTCATTATCTATCCCTTGATACTCCTGACTGCATACTTGGCATTAGCAATACCATCTTGTTTGCTGCAACAATCTCTGAATGGAAAATATGGCAATGCTCAAGGACTGGCTGGTTCCAGACTAATCCAGAATGTGAGGCCCACCATATGGCATTGAAAAACTGTACATCATCATTACAGGGCAGTGAGAAGGAGAAGTTCAATGGACTGTTATATGTCATTTATGATCTCCTGGCAATGCTCCCAGTCTGCTAAAGTGACATGCATAGTATTGTGTATGTACATAGTCTTTAGATCTTCATTGTATTATGTTTAGTTTACCTCAGTAGTAACTCAGTCCATTACTTAAAATAGTCGACATTGCAATGTATATGGAATATCTTAGGTTCACATCAAGAGCATGACAGATTTCAATGAGTGATGTTAGTACTAATAGCTATCAAGAAGGACTCAGCTTACATGACACCCTAAGCTAATTTTAGCAGTCAGTGTTAATATCAATGCACTTTCTTCATCTAATGTATCCCATTTTTGGCCTACAAAATGTAGATGTTATGTATTTGAAACCTTCCCAGCATACTATGTGTTTAAAGGTAGCTGCATTTCCTGACCCTGGACAGTCATAATATAAAACAGGAGTAGAATTATCCAACTTGGTGAGTCCCTCATCTCCTGCTCTCTACTGTAGGCTCAATTTGACTTTCACCTTCAAGTTTTCACTATAGAAGTTCATGTCTACTAATCAGGTGATGGTGGAGGATGTCTCCCAGCCTCTGAAACCATCACAGTCACTGGCAGTAGTGACATCCAAGAGTGCTCATCAGAAGCAGAAAATTGCTGCCTTAGAGAAAAAGCTATAGATACTAGTGTCAGGGCATGCAATCAAGCAAAGGTATGAGCACCATTTACATCCAGTTCTGTTTATTCAATATAATTTTCAGGAAGACTAACTACTACATATCAAAAGAGAGAGCTATCAGACACATCATTACATTATATGATAACATTGAAGACTTAATATGCAAGAATGATAAGTAGTGCAATTTGCACAACAAGGATGCTGATACAACTGCCAAGTTAGTCTTTCTTTCACTTATGCTTTGTGGTTGCTGATTACTTGTCTGTCATCATAGTCAGGATCATTTGCAGACTGGTGTAGGGATTAGTTTCCCTCTGGGCTTATGTTGACAGTTTTTACTTAGCTTCTCTTACCTTACTTTCATTGCTTATGTCTGCATTTTAGCTGCTTACATAATCACCAAATCTTCACCCTATACTTCCACTCTCTAGCTAGACTTTCAGTTATATTTCTGGTAGCTCTCCTTCTAGGATTCAGTAGCTTCCCCAGACTTACAGCTTAGTAGTTTTTGTAGTAGCTCAATAGCTCACTATACCACTCCTGATACAGTCTTGTCCTCATTGTCTGGAGTGACATTCTCATTTTCATATTCTCCCTCACACACACACATGCCCTGAGCTTAGTCCAGAAGCCCTTAGGTCAAATAGCAGCTAGGTAGCATTCACCCAACATTAAGGGTACTCAGAGTAAGAATAGGATTTTCGGTAAAGCTCGCTAAGGCTCGCTAAAGCTTGGGTAGAGCTTACAGGAAACACGGCTAAAAAGCCACCATAATCCTCGGTGTACATCAGCATGATGTCAGAACTTCAAACGACACTTATGATTTTCAGAGCATGCGAGATACACTTGTAGTGGAAACTCATATATTCAGTAGAAAAGTAGCTATATTCCTCAACAAAATTTGTATTACAAGTGACAAAAACCAACATAAGAAAAGACAGTAAACCCAGCCACCAGGCAGGAGATGATGTGAGGGTAAATTGGAGGGCCAGTGGAAAGAGAGAGGATGTGTCAGGAGGCGGCTGGGCACAGGAGGGGAGGATATGAGGTGCAAATTGGAGGGCCAGGTGGAAAGAGAGGATTATGTCAGAAGGCGGCTGGGAAGACAGTGACAAAGGATTCTGGAAGAGCTTTGCAATGTCTGCTCTAGACGGTTTAGACGTAGATGCAGTTGATGTTGTGGCCGTTGAGAATAGTGCACTGGAGTTTGATGAGTCGATGACGCTGTGGCCGATGTGGAAGCTGAGGTTTTGCCATTTACATGGTTGGAAGACGTAGCAGGTACAGATCTGAAAGACTTATGACTTCGGTTTTTACAGCAGGGATGGCAGCTGGCGATGAAGATGACAGGGCTGAGGCATCATCGGGCTTGGACATCTTGAGTGAGAAGTAGCTGTTGGAGATGCAACGTGAGCAGGAGCAGGGCCCTTTGCCCAATGAGCCTAGAGTAGGACTAGACAAGGGCAAAGATTAGTGAATGAGCAAGGAACACAAAATTAGTACTTACCTTGTGCGCATAGCCACGATCTCTGATGGGCTTGAGGCCTTGAAGCCTAGTGAGCTCGACGAGCGCAACAACTTACTCTGTGAGATGAAACATCGGAAAAGTCCGAAATTTAAAACTCCGCTGTAAACTGTGTCACTTATGCACTGAGTGGATAGGAGTTTTGATCCCCCTGGAATCTCACTATGCCTTGTCAATCTACATGTGCACAGATGCTGAATAACTTTGACCAGGCTGCCCTTGTAGTAGCCAGGGCAAAATACCAGCATGTCATGGAAGATGATGACTCTACCGACTCTATCTCTAGCTTTGACTCTGATCTAGACCTCACCCATGACTCTGATCTCAAAATCTTCATGAATATTATGCTTTCACCCCTTTCACCCCTTTCTCCAGCCTTCTCTGGCCTATCTGATTTTTCTGATGGGGACAACTCATCAGATGATGATGATTATATCACTGCTTCCTACAATCGCCTTCAGGATTCTATTGCAGCTCTCCAGGATGAAGTTACCAAGACTCGTAGACTCAATATTCCTCCTCTCCCTCTCCCACATGCCCCTCAGCTTCACCTTCTGGTTCATTTTGGGGAACATCGCCCTCTCTTATTTTGCCACAAATTATGTGTTGACCCAGAAATCTTTGATGATATCCTCGATCTAATTTCTGATCATCCCATCTTTCACAACAACTCCAACAACTCTCAGCTTCCTATTGCTATTCAACTAGCAATTTTTCTTAATCATGCTGGCCACTATGGCAACTCCATATCTCTTCTGGATGTGTCTCAATGGGCAGGTGTTAGTGTTGGCTCAGTCATTAATTGCACTAATCCTGCTTGACCAGCATGATGCCTTCATGGGCTTCCCTCCCCACAACTCAAAGGATTTTGAGCGTGCTCGGAGGTATGGTGCCAAGGCTAGCACTTGCCCTGAGTGGCAGAATGGAGTCCTAGCTGTT
>Ga0310811_10001742_pt1 | contig 27069 bp, 28 predicted proteins | sample YCmetagenome_FD_207642 | JGI IMG/M metagenome (GOLD analysis project Ga0310811, IMG submission 207642) | Soil microbial communities from experimental microcosm in Duke University, North Carolina, United States - YC | ecosystem: Engineered > Artificial ecosystem > Soil microcosm > Unclassified ... | reverse complement strand
CGCGAGGTCGACCTCCACGCCGGTCACTCCGGCGAGCTCGCCGACCTCCTCCTTGACGGAGCTGACGCAGTGGCCGCAGGTCATGCCTTGGACGGTGTAGGTCTTCACGCTCATGTCCATCCTTCCGGTACCGGTACCGGTACCCCCCGAGGGTATTCCATGACTCAGACAGATGTCCCGATGACCTGGCCGATCGACGTGAGTCCCTGACGCCGGACACGGCGGGCGAGCTCGCGGTGGATCCTCGACGCCCACAGCGGTCCCTCGTAGATCATTCCGGTGTAACCCTGGACGAGGCCGGCGCCCGCGCACAGCCGGTCCCACACGTCGTCGGCGTTCTCGACGCCGCCGACGGACACGATCGTCAGCCGGCCGCCCACCTTCTTGTGCAACCGCCGCAGCACCTCGAGCGACCGCTCCTTGAGCGGCCGGCCCGACAGGCCCCCCGTCTCGGTGCTGGCGACTCCGGCGCGGCTGATCGTGGTGTTGGTGGCGATGATCCCGGCCAGGCCGAGATCGACGGCGAGATCCGCGACCGCGTCGACGTCCTCGTCGGCCAGGTCGGGGGCGATCTTCACCAGCAGCGGGGTCCGTCCCGCCACCTCCTTGACCGCGGTCAGGAGGGGCCGGAGGAGTTCGACCGCCTGCAGGTCGCGCAGCCCAGGCGTGTTCGGCGAGCTCACGTTGACCACGAGGTAGTCCGCCAGAGGCGCGAGCAGCCGGGCACCGGTCACGTAGTCCTCTACGGCCTCGGCCTCCGGCACCACCTTGGTCTTGCCGATGTTGACCCCGACGACGGCGGGGATCACACGGGGCCTGCGGAGCCGTACGGCCGCCGCCGCCGCGCCGTCGTTGTTGAAGCCCATCCGATTGATGATCGCCCGGCTGTCCACGAGCCGGAAGAGCCGCGGCCGGGGGTTGCCTGGCTGCGCCCGGGCGGTGATCGTGCCCACCTCGACGTGGCCGAAGCCGAAGGCGGCGAGCGCCTCGACGCACCGGGCGTCCTTGTCGAACCCCGCGGCGAGCCCCAGCGGCCCGGGGAACCGGACGCCGAAGGCCTCGACTCTGAGGGAGTCGTCGCGCGGGGCGAGCAGGGCGTGCAGCACCCGCTTCAGAATGGGGAGCGCGGAAAGGACGCGGAGCAGTCTCATCGTCAGATGGTGGACCGCCTCCGCGTCGAAGCGGCTCAGGACCTGCGTGAACACGAATCGATACATCGCGGCCCAGACTATCGCCCGCGTCAGTTGAGACCGGGCTTCGCCTCCAGGCTCACGGATGTCGTGTCCTCGGATGTGCTCCGGATGGTCAGCTCATGGTCGAACTCCAGGAGCCGGAGCAGGCGCAGAACCAGCGACGACGGGCGGACGACGGTCGCCGTCCCCCCTCGCCCGCGCATCCGCCGCTGGACCCAGAGCAGTGTCCTGCAGCCCGAGCAGTCGATGAAGGCGACGCCCGAGAGTTCGAGATCGATGTGCCCGGGACGATACGTCTGCAGGGCCTCGGAGACGCACGCGCGCAGCTCTCCTGACCCCTCCATGTCGAGATCGCCCCGGACCGCCATCGAGATTCCGCCGTCAGACGGCGTGATCTGGATTCGCAACATCATGCGGACCCTGTTCGCCCAACAGTTCGGCCGCCAGGTCGGAGACTCTCCGCCTGCTGTCCCTCGCCTGTTTGCGCAGGCCGGTGAACGCCTGTGTGGCGGTCAGGTCGTGCTTTCCCATGAGGTAGCCGATGGCGCGCTCGATGACCACGCGGTAGTCCAGCGCGTACTGCAACTGGTCGGCGAGCACCGCCTTCTCGTCCGCCTCGATCGAGGCCACCAAGACCTGCTCGATCACATGCGCGTACGCGTGGAGCGCCTGGACGTCGGAGTCCTCCCACTCATGCGGGGCGTCCTGATAGACGTTCAGCGTGCCCACGGGCACTCCGCCCAGCCTTATCGGGACGCCCGCCACGGCCCGCACCTCCGGGTGCAGCAATTCGGGCAGTTCGGGCCAGCGTCGATCGCTCCTCACGTCAACGGTGGTCACCTCGGTGTCACCCGCGTACGCGGCGACGCAGGGCCCCTGGCCCGTCATCGCCTGCGCGTGCTCCAAGCTGCGGCCACGCTGGTCGGTCGCGAAGAGATACCGGAGAGTGCGATCCTCCTCGGCGAACATCAGCCCGGCCCCCGAATATCCGAAGATCCGGTCGACGACCTGCACGATGCGCTCGAGGTGCTGCACGATCCCGGTCGCCGTCGTGTTCTTCTGCAGACGACGCAGACTGGCGACGAGCGCCTCCGGATCGATATGGGTCATTCCGTATCCTCTCGTGAACCTCACCTCAGCGCCGGCGCGGTCGCGGAGAGTTGGCGACTCGGCCATCACACCTGCCCAGACGGGGAGGAATCAGTCCTGCTCTCCGCAAGGACCCGCAGGACGATCACCATGAGCTCGCCGAGACACGAGCCCGTCTCCACCGCCGCGGGGTCCCATTCGCGCCCGATCCGGGCGTAGAAGTCGAGGACGCCGATGAGTTCCGTGCCCTCGACGAGCGGCACGGACATGACGGCCCGCACCGGCATCGCGTGCGCCGCCACATGAGGGAATCCCAGTGGAATCGCCGCGTGAAGATCGTTGATCGCGACGAGGTCGCCGCGGACCGCGCTCGCTATGGCCGGACCGTCTCCGACGGACTCCTGCGCGGATTCCAGCGCGATGCCGACGTCGTCGGAGGCACCGACCGCCCGCAGGCGATCCTGCCCGTCGAGCAACATGAGAGCGGCTCCGTCGACCCCGAAGAGGTCGGCCATGCCGACGAGAACGTTCTCGAGAACCACAGGCGCCTGTGCCATGACATGCCATCTCCATGTAGAAACGGCCGCGGACACAGGGCGGACTGACAGCTAAGCCTAGTGGGCCGCCGACAGCGCAGGCGAGGCGAACCCGACTTTGTTTCACCCTACGACGACGACCGCCCCGGAGCGCGAGTGCGCTCCGGGGCGGTCGTGATGCCGAGCCGGACCCGGTCGGGAGACCGGGGCCGTGGAGTCGTCCGGCGAAGGCCGCGGCGAGGGGGTCGGACCGCGAGCCGGAAGGACCTGGCTAGTGCTTGGCCTTCTTGCCTTCCGGCGTCACGGCGTACCACTCGCCGCCGAAGTCCTTGACGTCCTGGCCCTTGACGTCGCCGGCCTTCTCGTCCTTGGCGTAGTAGTACAGCGGGTGGTCGTTGTAGACGACCTGGGTCATGCCGTCGTCGCGCTTGATCGTCTTGAGGAGTTCGGGCTTGAGGGCCGTTCCGGCCGTAGGCGCGCCGAGGGTGAGAGCCGGCGGCCACGCGGTCGCGCAGGCGCCGGTGCACATCGACGTGCCGGCCTTGTCCTTCGTGAAGAGGTAGAGCGTGCGGCCCTCAAGGCCCACGAGGACCTTGCCGAGCTTCGTCTCCGCTACCTCGATCTTCGCGGGGCCCGTCGGCGCCATCATGATGGGCGAGGTCGGGGATGCCGAGTAGCCCGGCGACATCATGCCGGACTCGCCCTCTGACGGGTTCGCCGGCGAGGTCGGCGATGCGTTGTACTCGTCCGCGGCGACGGGACTGGAGGAGTTGTCCGATCCCCCGCATCCGGACGCCAGCAGGCCGGCCATGACCGCGCCGGCGCACAGCAGTTTCTTCATCTTGTGGTCTCCAGGGAAATAGGCGAGCACCGCGTCCAAGGAGACACGCGGCGACGATAGAGCGTCGCTCCGACACGGACCGTGGCGACATGACTTTGCCTGGTCTTGGCCCGCGCCTGGCCCAATCACCGTCCTGGCCGGGGAAGGGAGGCGAAAACAGGTAAGCGCAGACAGACGTGAAGTCGGACGGGGAGGACGTCATGCGCATGACCAGACTTCCGTCGGGCGAGGAGGTCGCCGCCCTGGGGCAGGGCACCTGGCACATGGGCGAGAACCGCTCATCGCGGGACGAAGAGATCGCGACGCTCCAGGTGGGCCTCGACCTGGGCATGACGCTGATCGACACCGCCGAGTTGTACGCCGAGGGCGAGGCGGAACGGCTCACCGGTGAGGCGATCGCCGGACGGCGCGACGAGGTGTTCCTGGTCGGCAAGGTGCTGCCGGACCACGCCACACTCAGGGGCACGGTGGCGGCCTGCGAGGAGAGCCTCCGGCGCCTCGGCACCGACAGGATCGACCTCTATCTGCTGCACTGGCGGGGAGGCGTGCCACTGGAGGAGACGTTGTCGGCCTTCGAACGGCTCACCGCCTCCGGGCACATCCGGCACTGGGGTGTGAGCAACTTCGACGTCGGTGACCTGACGGAACTCGTGGCTCTCGCGGGCGGCCAGGCCGTACAGAGCGATCAGATCCTTTACAACCTGGCCCGGCGCGGGTCCGAGTTCGAGCTCGCCCCCTGGTGCCATGAACGCGGCATCCCGATCATGGCGTACTCGCCGGTCGAGCAGGGCCGGCTGCTGGGGCATCCGGCGCTCCGCGGAGTGGCGGAGCGGCACGAGGCCACCCCGGCTCAGGTGGCCCTCGCGTGGACGCTCAGGGGCAACGGTGTCATCGCCATCCCGAAGGCGGCGAAGGCCTCCCATGTGCGCGAGAACCAGGCCGCACTCGAGATCCGGCTGGCCGAGGAGGACCTGCTCGTGCTGGACACGGCGTTCCCGCCTCCGCGCGCCGGGCAGCCCCTTGAGATGCTCTGACTCCCGACACGCACCCCCGATCGGGCACCCCTGCCCTGCGCCGCGACATCGGCAGTGCAATGCTGAGATGCCCCGGCGCCGGTCGATGACCGGGCACGACACACGAAGGAGCACTCCGGATGGCCGACCGTACGGCGCGACCCGCGGACCCGTCCACCGTCAAGCGACGCCTCGGCCGCACGGGCGTGTGGCTGGCCTCGTTCTCCTCTGTGCCCGCGGAGACGGTGCGCCGGGCGGCCGCCGAAATCGAGGGCCTCGGCTACGGGACGCTGTGGTTCGGCGAGACCCCGACGAGCCGGGAGGCCCTGACGCAGGCCGCTCTGCTGCTGTCGGCCACGCAACGCCTTCAGATCGCGACCGGCATCGCCAACATCTACGCGCGTGACGCGGTGGCGGCGGCCAACGGGGCGAGGACCCTGACGGAGGCGTGGGGAGACCGGTTCGTCCTCGGCCTGGGAGTGAGCCACGCCCCGCTCGTGACCACGCGGGGCCACGACTACAGCAAGCCGGTGGCCACCATGCGCGCCTACCTCGACGGCATGGACGCCACCTCGTTCGGCCTGCCCTCGGCGCCCGAACCGCCGCGGCTCCTCGCGGCCCTGCGGCGCAAGATGCTCGAACTGGCGGCCACCAGGGCGCAGGGGGCACATCCGTACTTCATCACCCCTGAGCACACCGCGATGGCGCGTGACGTCCTCGGGCCCGACCCCGTGCTCGCCCCCGAGCAGGCCGTCGTAGTGACCACGGACGTCGACGAGGGCCGGGCCATCGCACGGAAGTACGCCGCGGTCTACCTGGCCATGCCCAACTACCTCAACAACCTGCGCGAACTCGGCTTCTCCGATCGCGACTTCGAGGGCGGCGGCAGCGACGCGCTCATCGACGCCGTCATCCCCAGTGGAGACCCGGAGACCATCGGCGAGCACGTCCGCGCCCATCACCAGGCAGGAGCCGATCACGTCTGCGTTCAACCAATCGCCGGCACACTCGCGGAGCAACTCGAGCACCTGCGCCTGCTCGCCCCCGTCATCACCGGCTGATCCTGTGAGTACGGCACGGCCGGATGCGGCACCGCACGACCAGGACGGCGAGACGCCAGGCCTCACCCCACCGGACCCGACGGGACTCGAGACGTGGATCCGCCAGGTCCTGGGTCTCGCCGGCCCCCGCGTCTCGTCGTTCGCTCCGCTGTTGCCCGAAGCCCCCAGGCCGTCGGCGGAGACGGCGGATCCGCCGGACGGACGGTAGGCCGGGAACGCCGCCTGTCCTCGGACGGCGGGGGATCCCGCTCAGTCTGTCCGCCCGCGCACCTGCTCCTCCAGCCGCGCCAGGCTCTCGTCGAGGGACTTCTCCACGAGAGCGGCGGGCGGCGTGTGCCCCCGGCCGAAGAACGACAGATGGACCGTCGCCTCGCTCCCGCGGTCGTCGATTCCGGCCACCTGCAGCCATCCGGCGTACCGGTCGTCGTCGCGGGTGCCCCACTCGAGCCGGAGCTGATCACGGTCCTCCCGGAGCAGCGCGCGGGCGTCGTGTCCGGTCCTGTCCTCGTGGACCGTCACGGCGGGCAGTTCCTCCAGGTGGACGTGCAGGTCGCCTGGCAGCCACTCGTCGAGCCGGTCGAGGTCGCACGCCTGGTCGAACACCTGCTCGGCGGAGGCCGGCATCCTGCGCGACCGCTCGAATTCGCTCATCGGTTCGTCCTCCTCACTCTGGTACGTACCGCGCCCTTACCCGCCGAGGGCCGCTCCATCCGGCCCCAGACATTCACGCTTGACTTATATAAGCGGGCGTTGGGTTCGTGGCCGGTGGCCAGGACGGCCGCGGCGACCTCATCGGCCTCTTCCAGGCGTAGGCGCGGGGACCCGTTCGGGAGGAAGACACTCGACCTCCGCGTCCACCGGCCGGGGACATGGCATCAGGTCCGCGGGACCGCCCGCCATTACCCCGACGCCCGGCGGCACACCCAGGACGTACTCGGCACGGCACCCCGTCTCACAGCTCGTGGCGACGTCCAGCGTGCGGCCGTCACGCCATGACTCCTCGAAACGGCGCCCCTCCTCGCGCCAGGTGAGCGTGCGCTTGATGGACAGCCGTCCGGGCGTGCCCGCCACCAGCTTGACCTCGACGTTCCCGATCGTCCTGACAATGATCATCGGCGTGGAGGTCTCGTAGGCGTACGTGGTGATCTCGGTCGTCGGGCCGACGGGACCATACTCCGAGGACGAACGGAGGAGGTCGCCGTCGGGCTGGACGCGGATGTCCGTCAGCACCGCGAGGGCCATCGCGACCACGACGGCGGCGGTGAACGCGCCGCCCACGACGATCCAGGCTGCTCTGACCCTGCTTCGCATCTGCACGCGCCTTTCAGACCTTCAGGAATCGCAGTACGGCCAGGACCCGCCGATGGTCCTTGTCGGCGCTGGGCAGGTCGAGCTTGGTGAAGATGTTGTTGATGTGCTTGCCGACGGCGCTCTCCGACACGACCAGGGCCTCGGCGATCCCGGCGTTCGACCTGCCCTCCGCGATCAGTGCCAGCACCTCGTGCTCGCGGGGTGTCAGCCGTTCCAGCGGGTCGCTGTTCCTGCGCAGGAGAAGCTGGGCGACCACCTCCGGGTCGAGGGCGGTGCCTCCGCCCGCCACCCTGCGGAGCGCGTCGAAGAACTCGGTGACGTCGGCCACCCGGTCCTTGAGCAGGTATCCGATGCCGCTCGTCGCCGTGGACAACAACCGGCTCGCGTAACGTTCCTCGACCCATTGGGACAGCACGACGATCGCGAGATCCGGCCGCTGGCGGCGCAGCACGAGCGCCGCCCGCAGACCCTCGTCGGTGTGTGACGGCGGCATGCGGACGTCGGTGACGACCAGATCGGGCTCGTGCTCGTCGACCGCGCGCAGCAGGTCCTCGGCGTCGCCGACCGCCGCCACCACCTCCATGTCTCCGGCTCCGAGCAATCGCACGAGCCCCTCCCTGAGCAGTACGGAGTCCTCCGCCAGGACTACGCGCACGGAAGCTCCGCCTCGATCCTCGTCGGACCGCCGGGAGGACTGTCGATGCGCAGCACCCCGTCGACCGAGCCGACTCTCTGCGTCAGGCCGCGCAGCCCCGTGCCGCCCCCCGCGTCCGGCGCGGCCCCTCCCCTGCCGTCGTCGAGGACCGTGAGGTGAAGGCGGTCACCCGCACGCCGTACGACGATCTGCGCACTGTTCGCCTGGGCGTGCTTGGAGATGTTGGTCAGGGCCTCGGACACGACGAAGAACGCCACGGCCTCCACCGTAGGCGAGGCTCGTTCCGGCACGTCGACGTGGAGCCGTACGGGGAAGGACGCCCGCGCGGCCAGTCCGGACAGTGCGGCGTCGAGACCCTCCTCGGTGAGCACGGCCGGGTGGAGGCCACGCACGACGTCGCGCAACTCCTTCAGGACGAGCTTGGAGTCCTCGTGCGCCTGGGCGAGCACTTCCCTGACCGGTTCGGGCAGGTCGGTGAGGGTGGCGCGGGCCATGCCCAGGTTCATGGCCAGCCCGAGGAGCCGCTGCTGGGTGCCGTCGTGCAGGTCGCGCTCGATCCGGCGGCGTTCGGCGTCCGCCGCCTCGACCACCTCGGCACGGCTCTCCCGCAGGCTCTCCACCCGCTCGGCGAGCTGGTCGTTGAGGCTGGGCCCGAGCAGGGCCTCCGCCGCGACGACGTCGAGCGAGGTGACACCCTGCACCACCCAGGGGACGACCACGAACACCGCGAACGCGAGCAGGGCGAGCAGGGACCCCGTCCATCCGCTTCCCACCAGCCACAGACGCAGGGCGAGCCCCGCCGCGACCAGGCACGCCGACCAGGCCACGATCACCGCGACGAACCCGGCCACGCTGATCACCGGCGCGACGACGTGGTAGGCGACCTGCCGCCACACACTCCTCGACCGCATGTCGCGGAACAGGCGCCGCACCGGATCACGGCCGGCGGCGGGGCGCGGCACGGGGGCGATGTCCACACCCAGATAGGCCGCGAAGCGTTTGCGCTGCAGCCGGGTGAAGACCGTCACCGACGAGAAGAGCAGCGGAAGGCCGACCAGCGGCGCCACCACGGTCCAGGAGAACACCACCGACACGGCGGCCAGTCCCCCGATCACACCGACGGCGGCGAACGCGATCGGAAGGCCCGTCGCCACGTGGACGGTGCGAAGCCAGGTCGGTGCGGACCAGTGGACGCGGACCCTGTCCCAAGGAGTGCTCAGGTCGGTGGCGGTCATGATGACAACGGTAGAGATCGGGTACGCCCGGCGACATGGGCCGGTCATCCGAATCCATGGTGGGGTAAACCCCACCATTCCGCGACCGCGTGCAACATTTTTCGGCAATGAGACGTCCATGTTGTCATGGACGACACCTTCGACGACTTCGTCCGGGGACGCGGCAGTGCGTTGTTCCGATACGGATTCGTCCTGACGGGCGACGCGGACGACGCGGCGGACCTCGTGCAGGAGGCGCTGCTTCGCCTGGGCGACACCTGGCACCGGGTGATCCGCAAGGACGATCCGGAAGGCTACGTCCGGACGATCATGGCACGGCAGCACATCAGCTGGTGGCGACGCCGCCGGCGCGAGCGTCTGATGGCGGACGCACCGGATCGCGGCTACACCGACGCGCGGCTCGACGGGGACGACGAGTTGTGGGCCGAGCTCGGAACCCTCCCGCCACGGCAGCGGGCCGTCCTGGTCCTGCGCTACTACGAGGACCTGCCGGACGCGTAGATCGCCGCGATCCTCGGGGTCTCGACCGGAACCGTGCGCAGCCAGGCTTCGCGGGCCCTCGACAAGCTGCGCGTCGGCAGGCGTGCGGCACTGATGGAGGAAGTGTGAGAACCGAACAGGACCTGAGGGCGGCCCTCCAGGAGGCCGCCGCCCGGGCCGTGGGGCCTGCCGACATCGCCGACGCCGTGCGCGTCCGGCGCGGAAGGCGGACACGCCGACGCCACCAGGTCGCACTGGCCTCGGCGGCGGTCGTCATCGTCGTGGCCGGGGGGTCGGCCGTCCTCCGCGGGGGCGGCTCCACGGCCACCGAAACCACGGCCACCTCGACCACCGCCATCTCGGCCACGGCCGCCCCTGCGGCTTCCGTGCCGGCTTCCGCAGGGCCGGACCTCAGAAAGTCCGTACCGGCGCGCGCGGTGTGGCCGGATGCCGTGTCCACGATTCCGGCGGAGGCCCCGGACGGTTCCGGCTACTCCCCTCTCACGGCCCTCAGCCCGACACAGTTGCTCATGATCGCCAGAACGGAGTTCGAGAAGACCGACCGGCTCGACGTCTACGACACGGGGACGGGCGAGAGCCGTGTCATCACGCGGATGCCCCCCTCCAAGAAGGGTTACTACCAGCAGCGCTTCGAGGTGGGTGCGGACTACATCGGCTGGTACGGCACGATGCCCAACGACAGGAAGGGCGGGTGGGCGGATTTCTGGGTCGCACCGCGCGCGGGCGGTGCGGCGACCAAGGTCGGCGAGGTGACCGGCGACCTGTCCGGTGTCAGCGCGATCGGGGTGTCGTCGGACTCCTTCGTCTGGTCGATCCGGCCCGGCGGGGTCTACCGCATGCCGCTCACCGGGGGCTCTCCGGAGAAGCTGGCGGGCACCGACGGCCTGTGGCTGTCGTCCTGGCCGTGGGCCGTGGACGTGCCCCCTGACCAGCTCGGCCAGGTGCAGGAGCGCAACCAGGCCGAGCTCGTCAACCTGGAGACGGGTGACAAGCGGGTCATCATTCCCCCGGCCGGCGTGAAGGGGCTGCGCTGCTCGATCGAATGGTGCCTCGGCCGGAAGGGCGACGAGGTCATCGTCATGCGGCCCGACGGCTCGGGGCTCGGCCGGATTCCGGTGCCGTCGTCGTATACCGTGCTGGCCTGCGGTTCACACTTCGCCCAGGTGTCGGGAGCGGGCGTGTACGACCTGAACACCGGGAAGACCGCCATCGTCGGGATGCATTACGGCGGGTACTCGTGGGGAGCCACGTCGTCGCCAACGACGCTCTTCTCCTGGGAGGCCGGGCGCGGCAAGCTCGAGGTGCTCAACCTGCTCGCCGTGGACGGATGATGCTCGTCGCATGAAGATGCTCGCCACGGGAGGATGAGAACGGACAACGCGGAAGGGCCCGCACGGGGAGGTGCGGGCCCTTCTTTCAGGTGACCCTTTTCAGGAAGAGATCACTTGTGGTGGGTGACCGAGGCCACCGCGCCCGTGGTCGGGTTGAGGATGACGGTGTCCGCCTTCGGCTTGCCGAAGTCGAACATGCCCTTCAGGGAGCCCGCGCGCGAGTCGTAGGAGGAGTCGCCGATCCGGCCGAGGTTCCAGTTGTCCTCGATGAACTTCAGGACCGAGGTCTGGTCGGTGAGGGTGTGGTCGACGTGGTTCACCTTGCTGTAAGGCGAGATCACGAGCAGCGGCGTCCGGGGGCCGTAGCCACAGCGGTCGTCGTAGCCACCGGCCACCTTGGCCTTGCCGCAGAGCGCGGCGCTGTCCTGCGCCGGGTCCGCGGAGCCGTTGACGATCGGGGCGGCCTTGTGGTCGTACCAGCCGTCGGAGTCGTCGTAGGCGATGACGATCGCGGTCGACGCCCAGTCCTTCGACTTCTGGATCTTGTTGATCGTGTTGACCACGAAGGTCTGCTCATCCAGAGGGTCGGAGTTGCCCGGGTGACCGTCCTGGTAGGCGCTGGCCTTGAGGAAGCTGACCGCCGGCAGGTTGCCCGCGGCGAGGGCGGCGTCGAAGTCCGTCAGGTCGTAGTTGTGGTTCGCCTGGTCGGTGTGCCCGATCGCCGCGACCGAGGACGGCGGCAGGTGCTTCGGGTTGGCCGTCGACGCGTAGTACTGGAACGGCGAGTGGTGCGGGCTGTAGTCCACGACCGAGTTGCCGCCGACGTTCTGGTGCGTGGCACCGCACACCACGTAGTTGCCCGACGCGTCGGTCGGCTTGAAGCCGCCCTGGAACCAGCCCCACGTGACGTGGTTCCGGTTGAGCAGGTCACCGACGTTGGGGCCGGTGGCCTGCGCGAGGTTGTTCGTCGAGGTGTGGTTGTTGTCCGAGCAGTCGTCGAACGCGGGGTCGGGGTCGTTGATGACCGTGCCGACGCCATTGGCGTCCGGGGAGGTCGCCACGCTGGGGTCGTTGACCGCCGTGTGCTTCACCGGGTCGACCGCGTAGACACCGTGCGTCTGCCCCGAGATGAGGTTGAGCGCACCGGGGGTCGACGGGCCGAAGTTGGTGTTGTAGGAGTTGTCGCTCATCGCGTAGTGCTGAGCGTAGTTCCACATACCGGTGACGGTGTTGCCGTCGAAGTAGTCCATGACGATGCCGGGCGTGGTGAAGATGTTGTTGCCGCCGCACGTGCTGTGCTCGGTGTTCTCGACGAACTTGTCCATCTTGCCGCCGTTGTAGGCGAGCTGCTCCGCACCGTACGCGTGGCCCTGGCTGCAGGTCAGGGCCTGCTCGTGCGTCAGGCGCTTCGGGTTGTACTGGTTCGGGTTCTTGGTGAGCAGCTTGCTGGTCAGCCCGTCGACGGACGGAGTGCCCTTGGCGGCCTTGAACGAGGTGCCGTCGGTGTTGGCCGCGTTCGGGTACGTGCCGAAGTAGTGGTCGAACGACACGTTCTCGTCGAACAGCACCACGACGTGCTTGATGGGGGTCGTGGTCTTCGTGTCGTTCTTGTACAGGGCGACCGGAGTCCCCTTGGTCTGGGGAGCCGCCGTCCCGGTGGCGGCTGAGCCGGGCGACATGGTCGTGACGACCAGGACCCCGGCGGCCACCACGCTGGTCGCGACCGCGGACCAGCGCAGTGCCGTCTTCTTGTCTGGGCGAATGCCCACAATGCCTCCTACTGACGATGCCCGAACCAGGTTTCGGCCCGGATGGCACCGGAGACACGTGGCCCCCAGGGTGCCCACGAAATCCCATCGGAGGCGATCGACAAGTATCAGCTAAAAAGGTGACATCGACCTAAACAAAGGATAAAAACGGTCAAACCTTCACAAAACCTGCAAATGACCTGGAAGAATCCTGTACGCCCGGAAGTGCGAAGAAATACCCGCCGCCGAACGGCGAGATGTAGTCGACGAGCGGCTCGTCCGCCAGCCGCTTCTGGGTCGCCTCGAACTGCCGCTGGAGATCCTGCTGGTAGCAGGTGAAGATCAGGCCGACGTCGAGGTTGCCGACGGAGTCCATGCCCCTGTCGTAGTTGAAGCCCCGCCGCAGGATCCGGCTGTCGTCCGTCTGGGGCGTACGCGGGTTCGCCCGCCGGATGTGGCTGTCGAGCGGGATGACCAAGCCCTCGGGGTCGTTCTGGTACTGGGGTGCGTCCTGCTCGTGAGCGCCGTCCAGCGGGGCACCGGTGTCCTTGGCGCGGCCGAACATCTTCTCCTGCTCGTCGAGCCCGACGCGGTCCCAGAACTCCACGAGCATCCGGATGAGCCGGACGACGAGGTAGCTGCCGCCCGCCGTCCAGGCCGGCTCAGGCGCCTTACCGCTTGCCCAGACGCGCCGGTCCATCTCGGCGGCCTTCGTGGCGTCCGGGTTGGCGATGCCGTCCTTGAAGCCCAGAAGGTTCCGCTGCGTTCCGGTCGGTCTGGGCGGGTTGGAGAACCCGTTCATGCGCCAGCGGACCTGCATCCCGCCGCGCGTGTGCTTGGCGATGTCGCGCAGCGCGTGCAGCAGCGTGTCGTCGTCGTCCGCCTCCAACTGCAGGCTCAGGTCGCCGTGACACCACGCGGGGTCGAGATCGTCGTTGGGGAACGTCGGCATCCGCGTCAGCCGGGACGGCTTGCGCGAGGCCAGGCCGTACCGGTCGTCGAACAGGGAGGCGCCGACGCCCACCGTGAGCATCAGGTCGCCACCCGGGATGTCCGGCCCGAGGATGCCGGAGTCGGACGACGGTGCGGTGATACCGACCTGCTCAGGTATTCCCCCCGACGTGAGGGCGCGCGCCCGATCGGTCAGGGTCTGCAACAGGTCCGCGAGGTCGTCACGGCCGTCCGCCATGACGTCGAAGGCGGCGACGATCGTCCTGCGCCGGGCGGGCGCCAGGATCCCCGCCTGGTGTGGGCCGTGGAAGGGAGGGATCGGCGGCGCACCGGCCTCGGGAGTCGTGGAGGTCTCCGCGACCGCCTTACCCGCGGCCACTCCGGCCACGGAGCCGGCGATCCCGGTCGCGAGGGCGCCGCGAAGGAACATCCTGCGGTCGTAGCCGCTCATGAGGTCCGCCTTGGGTAGCAGATGGAGGCGATCGGGGCCAGGCGCTCGAGCAGGTCGCCCACCGCACCGTCGATGGACTCGCGGTCCGACGTGCCGAGACCCGCCACGGATGTCCACGAGTCGCCGTGCTTCTGCGCGTCGAGCAACTTCTGGACCCGGTCCAGATCCGCGTCCATCTGCGGCAGCCCGGTGTAGCGGGATTTGAGCAGCGGCCGCAGGACCTCGACCGCCTGGCGTGTGCCGTCGAGGTTCGCCGAAGCCGTGGCCAGCGAGGTGCCGCTGCCCTGGTCGGCCTTCTCCGTGAGCTCGAACTGGAGGGTGTTCTCCATGATCTCGTGCGCGCGCAGCGGGAGGTCGCCGGGCTCCATGTCCTCGTTGGGCAGGTCGGCCTTCAGCCCCTTGACGTCCTTGAGCAGGCGATCGGCCGGCGACCGCAGCGAGGCCGCGGACTCGCCGTGCCAGAGGCCGTACTCCACGCGGTGGAAACCGGCGAAGTCCGGATCGTGCACGCCCTTCGGCAGACCCTGCGGAAGGCCGTCGATCGCGTCGCCGAAGTCGCCGAAGGTGTCGTAGGCCGCGCCCAGCTTCTCGTAGGCCAGATGGGCGGGCAGCCAGGCCTTCTTCGCGGCCCTGAGGTCCTTGCGGTCGACGGCCGCCACCAGCGTCTTCGTCCTGGCCAGAAGTGTCTTGACTCCGCCGGCGACGTAGTCCTGGTACTCGCGCGTCGGGCCGTACAGGTCGTTGTAGGTGACCGGGACCGCGGCCGGGCCGGACTTCGCGGATCCGGCGACGCGGACCGAGGGGCCGACGATGAGGGCGCCGTCCTCCGGCTGGCACCGGATGGCGTACGTGCCCTGGCCGAGCGTGATCGGCAGCGACCTTGTGACGCCGGGCGCCACCCCTTCGAGCTCGCCGTAGACAGCGCCGCCGGGCACGCCGATCACGTCGGCGTCCGCCGTCGTGGTGCCGGTGTTGGTGATCGACAGCGTCTGGGAGCCCGCGGCGGGATGGGCCCAGCCTTCGCCGCAGTGACTGGTCGATATCTGGATGGAAGGATCGGCCGCCGGCTGAGCGGGCGCCGCTTTGACACCGGAATTCGAGCATCCGGCCACGAAGAGCAGCGACGATGCGATCACCGTGCTCACCCGCCTGACGTGCACTGATCTCCCCTTCGGAGGACCTGAAAAGGGCAAAAACAGATTAGTCACGCGATTAGCAGTAGAAGCCTTAATCGACCCCATAAGCCACCTTGTTCACGAAGTTCTCACCTGGCGTTCCCCTTTGAGGTTGCGCGCTCGCGGGCCGAACTCAGCCGTCGCGGCCGGCCTGGTGGAGCCGGTAGTGCCGCTCGGCGCGCACCCGGTCCCCGCAGGTCGTGGAGCATCAGATGCGCCGGGCGTGCTCGCGCAGGAAGATCCGTACGCAACCGGGCGACTCGCAGCGGCGGATCGTCTGTGCGCGCGATCCGGTGACGACGTCGACGGCGTCGCGGGCGCGTCCTCGACGGTCAGGCCTCGCGAGCGCAACCAGGTGGCGGTCTCCCTCGACGAGGACAGGTGGTCGATCGCCCCGCTGCCAGGCGTGGAATGCCATGAGTTGATCAGCGCGAGCGCCACGGAAGCGTCCTCACCGGGAGCCGGATGCCATGACGTCATCGCCTGATCATCCTGCGCTCCGTGACGGCCCGTCCTCCGTTCCGCTTCCTGGACGCCCTGGGTGCGTCGGCGCTCGGCGATCCGTCGGCATGGGGATGCGGCAGGTCCTCGTGGCCGATTGGTCGTGCAGTCTCGGCTTTTCGTTTCTCATGGAATCTCGGACGACTTCCATGAGAAACGCAAAAGCAGCCCCTTGCCCCGAGCTCGGTCTCCTGCGCGAGAAGTGGACATGAGCTCACAAACCAGCCTGGTGTCTCACCTCGGGGCTCGAGCGGGTCGCGCGGGGCGGTCACGCGGGTGGCCTCGTGGAGCGGTCACGTATGGGGGCGGCGGAAGGATCGCCGGCGTCACGGCGTCAAGACGACGATGCCGAAGTACCGGGGCTTCGTCTCTCCCGTGCGGGTGACCTGGAAGGTCATCTTGTCGATCCCCTGCGGGGAGAGCTCGACCGTGCCCGGATAGCAACCGGTGGGGCCACCGACCCGGCTGAGCCGCATGGTCGTGGTCGTGGCCGTCTCGCGCACCCGGCTCAGCCGTCCCGAGCACTGAAGGTTGGCCCCCCACCTCATGGAGCCTGCCTTGGCCATGTTCTCGGCAAGGAGCAGTTCCACGGAGAACACCAGGTCGGACGAGGGATACTCGGCGCTTCCCGTCCACCTGCCCGCGTACGAGAACGCTCCCGGCGAGGAGGGGGTGATGGAGGGAGACACGGAGACGGAGACGGAGGCGGAGCGTTGAGGGGGCGGGGCTCGTCCGGCCGTGGTCCGCCCACCACAGGGTCGCCCCGATGACACCGGCCATGAGAACAACGACCCCCGCCGCGACGGCGGACCTCCGCAGGAACCATGGCGGGACGATGGCAGGGCGGGTGAGCTCGGCCCTTTCCGGATCCGGCGCGGCCGCCTCCTCGCCGTCCTCCGCGTTCAGGGGATCGGTGACGGCGTCCGGGGAGACGGCCGCCGCCGCTGAGGGCTCGTCGCCGCTCGGCCGTGTGCCGGCGGCCAGGATCGCTCCGACCTCGAGCACACCGCCGGCCTCGAGCACACCGCCGGGCGTCTTGTCCGGAAGGGCGAGCTCTCCACGTCCGATGAGGTGCCGCAGCACCTCGTCCGCCGTCGGACGGTCGGACGGGTCCGCCGCGAGGCAGGCGACCACGATCTCGCGTAACCGCCCGGCGAGAGGCTCGAGGTCGGCCGTGCCGAACAGGATGCGGCCGAGGATCGCCTCGAAGGATTCACCGCTGTATGCGTGGCGTCCGCTCGCGGTGTAGGCGACCGTGAGCGCCCAGCCGAACATGTCGGCCGCGGGACTCGCCCTTTCTCCTCTGAGCTGCTCGGGAGAGATGTACGCAGGCGTGCCGACGGGCGTCAGCGTCACGGTCTCCGTCTTGTCCAGGAGCCGGGAGATGCCGAAGTCGATCACGCGGCCCGTCGGGGCCGAGCAGGACGTTGCCCGGTTTGAAGTCCCGGTGGACCACGCCGGCCTCGTGTATCGCCGCGAGCGCGGTGGCTGTGGCCACGGCGACCCGATCGAGCGATCCTCCTGAGCGGGGGCCCGAGGTCGCGATGTCCTCGCGGAGGGACGGCCCGTCGATGTACTCGCTGACGATGTAGGGACGCTCTTCGTCGAGATCGGCGTCGAGCACCTGCGCCGTGCAGAAGGGCGCGACCCGCCGCACAGCCTCCACCTCGGCGATGAACCGTTTTCTGGCCTTCTCGCCGTCCAACTCCAGGTGCATGCGCTTCACCGCGACCTGGGCGCCGCCGGGGGCGGTGCCCAAGAAAACCACTCCCTGTCCCCCCTGGCCGACCCGCCCGGCCAGACGATAAACGCCGAGGCGCCGGGGGTCATCGGCGCGCAGGGGGGCGGGTGGTGCCATGTGCCATGCCTACCACGACAGTGATCGATGTGGCTCGGCCCAGAACTTCAGAGCACGTCTTCGATACGGATCGGCAACCGTCGATGCCGCCGGCCTGTGGCGTGGAAGACGGCGTTCGCGATGGCGGCGGCCACGCCCACCATGGACACCTCGCCGAGGCCCTTGACGCCGACCGGATTCAGCAGCAGGTCGGGCTCGTCCACAAAACCGACCTCGACCTCGCCGATGTCGGCGTTGACCGGGATCGGGTACTCCTCCATGGTCGCGTTGGCGAACCCTCCGTATCGGGGATCGACCTCGCTGCGTTCCCGCAACGCTCCCCCGATTCCCCACACCACGCCGCCGCGGACCTGGCTCACGGCGGTCACCGGACTGGCGACCCTGCCGCAGTCGACCACGCTGACCACGCGCGGAACCCGGATGCGCCGGGTCGTCGGCTCGATCCGCACCTCGGCGAAGTGCGCGATGAAACTGAAGGCGGTGAAGCCGGGGTAGACCGGGCCGGCGAAGGAGACCAGTCCCGCGCGCGACTGTTCGATGATCTCGGGTGGCTGCCCGGGTGCGACGGTGGTCGCCTCCACGTCGACGGTCGCCTGTCCGGTCGCCGCGACCAGCGCCTCCACGTCGACAGGATCGGAGTCCGCCACGTTGAGGCGCTTGCGCAGGTCGCGCAGCGCGGCGTGCACCGCCTGCAGCGCCGTGGCCGTGCCCCACGAGCCGGCGGTGAGATGTTGCGGCGCGACCCTGGTGTCGCCGACGTACACGATCACGTCTTCGGCCGCGACGGACAGGTCTTCGGAGATCAGCCGGACGATCGCGGTGCGGATGCCCTGGCCCATCTCGTGGCCGTCCACCCCGACGGTGACCTTTCCGTCCGCGGCGGCCGACAACCGGGCGACGGCCGGGGCGATCGAGGCGGGGTAGGCGCCGGACGCGACGCCCCAGCCGATCTGCGTTCCGTCCGCCCCGCGCATCGAACCGGGCTCGTGGGTACGGCCGGCCCAGCCGAACATGTCGGCCCCGCGCCGCAGGCACTCCGCGAGATGCCGGGACGAGAACGGCTGGCCGGTGACCGGATCGACGTCGGCGTCGTTGGCCAGGCGCAGCGCCACGGGGTCCTGCCCCAGGGCGTAGGCGACCTCGTCGACGACCGACTCGAACGCGAACGCGGCGGCCTGCTCCCACGGCGCGCGCATGAACCCGGGCGTCTGCACATCGGTGCGGACCAGCCGATGGCGGCCCCGGAACTGGCCGATCCCGTAGAGACGACTGGTGATCTCGGTGTACAGGGCGGGGAACAGGTCGTGCCGGGAGGTCTGCTGGTCCACCTCGTGGACGGCGGCCAGCAGCCGGCCCGTCTCATCGGCGCCGAGCCGTACGAGTTGGCGGCTGGCCGGTCGGAAGCTGGCCTGGTGGAACGTCTGCGTCCGGGGCATGACGAACTTGATCGGCCGTCCGAGCCGGCGCGAGGCCAGGGCGAGTGGCCCCATGTGGGGCTGGAGGGAGTTCTTCTGGCCGAACCCGCCTCCCGTGTAGGGAGAGATGATCTCGATCTTCGCGGGGTCGAGGCCGAGTTGCCGAGCCAGGCCACCGCGCAGGGCGCCGGCGTTCTGGGTGCCCTCGTGCACCACCAGCGTGTCGCCGCGCCAGCCCACCACTCCGCCGATCAGCTCCATCGGCACCTGGTGCTGCTGGGGAAGGTCGAAGGTCGCCTCGATCCGCACCGGGCTCGCGTCGAAGGCCGCGTCGGCGTCGCCCACGACGATGTCGGCGAGGAACGGAAGCGGGATGGCCTCCTGCTGCGACAGCGTCTCGGCGCCTTCCGCGTCGAGAGCCACCGCGATCGGCTCGATCTCGTAGTCCGCCCGGATGAGGTTCGCCGCCTCGGTCGCGGCGATGAGCGTGTCCGCCACGACAAGGGCGATGGGCTGCCCCCGATAGGCGATGTGGTCGTCGACGAGCGGTTGCAGGCTCTGGAAGCCGTAGCCGTGGCCCATGAGGAAGCCGGGCGAGCCCAGGTCGGACGCGTCGAAGCGGGTCAGCACCATCAGCACGCCGGGAACGGCCTCGGCGGCGGCGGTCTCGACGTTCACCACGCGGCCCTTGCCGATGGTCGAGACGGCGAACACGGCGTGCGCAAGGTTCGGAGAGGTCAGGTCCGCCCCGTAACGTGCCGCACCGGTGACCTTGAGGCGGGCGTCCACCCGCTGGGTGGGAGCGCTCATCGGACCGCTCGCTCTCCGGCGATCCGCAGCGCGTCGGCCACCGTGCGGACGCCAAGCTCGATCTTGAACACGTTGTGGGCTCTCGGGCGGGCGCCCGCGAAAGCCGCCTCACCGGCCCGGAGGGCGGACTCCTCGGTCAGCCGCTCGCCGGTCAGGACCATCTCGGCGGCCGGGCACCGCCACGGCAGGGTGGCGACCCCGCCGAGGGCGATACGGCAGTCCTCGACCGCGCCCTGATCGTCGAAGGCCACCCCGGCCGCGACCGACACGAGCGCGAAGGCGTACGACTCCCGGTCCCGGATCTTGTGATACGTCGAGCCGCGGCTGGACGGAGCGACCGGGACGCGGATCCGGACGATGAGCTCGTCACCGGCGAGGGTGTGCTCACGCTGCGGAGTGTCGCCCGGCTCGACGTGGAGGTCCGCGATCGCCACGGTGCGCTCACCACGAGGGCCGATGACGTCGACCACGGCGTCGAACGCGCGCAGGGCGACCGCCCAGTCACCCGGATAGGTGGCGACGCAGGTGTCACTGCCGCCGAAGATGGCATGGCCTCGGTCGAGGCCGCCGAGGGCGGCGCATCCGCTCCCCGGTTCCCGCTTGTTGCACGGGAACGCCGGTCCGCCGCGGAAATAGCCGCAACGGGTGCGCTGGAGCAGGTTGCCCCCGACCGTGGCCATGTTGCGCAGTTGCTGGGAGGCGGCCTTGGCCAGCGACTCGGCCAGTGCGGGGAAGTCGCGCCGCAGCACCGGGTCGTCGGCCACGTCGGCCATCCGGGCGGCGGCGCCGAAGGAGAACTCGCCGGGATCTGTCGTGTCGATGGCGGCGATCTCGGTGAGGCGGTGGACGTCGACGACCGCCGCGGGCGCCTCGATGTCGAGCTTCATCAGGTCGTACAGCGTGGTGCCGCCGGCGAGGATCTTCGTGCCCGGGCCGGACGCGGCGAGGGCGTCGACGGCCTCGGCGACGGTGGCGGGCGCCGTGTAGCTGAAGGGGCGCATCGATCAGCCCTCCCCCACGCGCGGATCCGTGCGGCGGGCCGTCTCCCTGACGGCGGCCAGGATCCCGGCGTACGCGCCGCAGCGGCACAGGTTGCCGCTGAGGTATTCGCGGATCTCGTCGTCGTCGCCCGCGTGGCCCTCGGCGATGCAGGCGAGCCCGGACATCACCTGGCCGGGCGTGCAGTAACCACACTGCAGCGCGTCGTTGTCGATGAACGCCTCCTGAAGCGGGTGGAGCGTCCCGTCAGGGGCTGCCACCCCTTCGATCGTCGTCACGGCCTGGCCGTTCACCTGAACGGCCGGCGTCAGGCAGGACACGATCCTGCGCCCGTCCAGATGGACCGTGCACGCGCCGCACTGGCCGTGGTCACAGCCCTTCTTGGTCCCGGTCAGCCCCAGCCGCTCCCGCAGTACGTCGAGCAGCGACTCTCGCGGGTCGAGTTCCATCTTCACGCGCAGGCCGTTGACCGTGAACGCCGTCTCCGTGCGGATGGCGGACGAGAGTGTCGCTTCAGAACTCCCCATGTCGCCCAACGCTAGGCAGAGGCCGCCATCTGGCGCATTCGTAGGATTGCCGCCGGACCGTCGAACAATTGCGGTCATCGTGGGCTCCTCCGTTCAGTGGTCCCGTCCGTGGACACCGCGGTCCCGTCTCTGGACGCGCCGGTATGCCGAGGGCGACATCCCCATCTCCCGGGTGAAGGCCGCGGACAGGTGCGACGGGCTGCTGAATCCGCAGATCTGGGCGATCTCACTGATCGAGCCGGTTCCACTGGCCAGTTGCCGGCACGCCGCCTGGATCCGCAGCCGGGTGAGATAACGATGCGGGGTCTCCCCCGTCGTCGCCTTGAAGACCCGCACGAAGTGGAAGGTGCTCAGCCAGACCTGGCTCGCGATGTCGGTCAAGGTCAGCGGCAGGTGCAGGCCGTCCCGCATGATCTCGATGGCCTGCCGTATCCGGGCGTCCTCATGCCGGGACGGTCGCGGGACGGGCATCCCGCAGTGCCGGGTCAGCAGGTGGACGGCGAGGAAATGCGCGGCGGACTCGGCGTAGAGGTCGTCCATGGCCGCGGCGGCCGCGGCGTCCAGAGCCAGCATGACCTGCTCGACGACGGGATCGGTGATCGCCAGCGCGTCCAGCCGGCTCGACGGGGCCTCCTCGCTCCCCCACAGTTCCCGTCCGGTGCGGGCCATCAGGCGGGCGGGCAGGTAGAGGTGGAGCGTCCGCGGGGAGACGTCCGACCGCCATCGCAACCGGGTCGGCACGCCCGGCGGAGTGAGCCCGATCTGCCCCGGGACGTACTGGGCCCGGCGCCGGCCCCCCGCCCCGAAGGACTCGATCGTGGATTCGCCCGCGGTGACGAGGACGAGATGCTGGTCGTCTGTGGGAGGGAGATAGACGTCGTCGGCGACGGGGTGATCGTCGAAGCGCCGCAGCAGGACCGACCGCCAGCCGGCCTCGTGCCAGCTGCAGAACGTACGGTCCGCGTAGGCGCTCTGATCGAGATCGAGCGACTGGAACGGGTGGGTCTCGTCCACGACTCCGGTCAGCCGAGGAGCGTCTCGGCACTCCCTCGCTTCGTCACGTCGGTCATGCTCTGAGCGGGCGGGTCGATTCGGGTCATCACTGTCTCCCTGTCACGGCGTGTCGGTTTACCTGCCACCTCTGTATTCAACCCGCCCCTCGCAGGCCGCCCCACAGGGGGTCACGAGTTCGGTCAGGAGCCGCGCTCCGGCCGTTCTCGCGGGCACGGCGGATCCCGGCGGCTCCGCTCAGTCCCGGCCCGCCGGCGGAGGCGGTGCCGTCGCCGCGAGGACGATGTCGTCGATCACGTGCAGCGGTGCGACCGCCTCGGCGGCCAGCCCGAAGGCGGCGGCGAGCAGTTCCGGCCGCCGATACTCGACCAGCACCTCCGGACCCGCCTCACGGATCAGGAGCCGCAGGGGCAGGTCGTAGGCGGCCGCCGGGGCGCTCTGCATGATCAACGTGCCGCCGCGCGGATTGCCGAAGATCAGCACTATGGTCGGCGGCATCTCCAGCCCCGCGGAAACCGCGTTGGCGGCATGGTCGACACGTCCGTAGATCGTCGCGCCGCGGCTCCCGATCTCCTGCTCCAGCCGCCGCACCGTCTCTGCGTGGCCGTACGAACTGATCCGCGTCTCGAGATCGCTCATCACACGCCCTGCCCATCTGTCCGGGGCCGCCCGGTGGTGGGGCGGCCGCTCTCCGCGACACTGTTCACCCCATCATTCGCCGCGGAGCCGCAGGTCATCGACCATAGGCAGGCGTGTCGGGCGGCGAATCCCGTGAAATGTGCAATCGTCCGTGAGCCGCCCGCCTGCGGGCATCCGCTGTACGGACCACGTCGGCGAAGGCGGCGCTAGCTGCGCAGGTAGGACGCGCCGTTCAAGTCGATGATCGTGCCGCTGGCCCACTCGGCCGCGGGCGAGGCCAGATACACGACGGCGGCGGCGATCTCCTCGGGCAGCGCTACCCGCCCGAAGGGGCTCTGTGCCCGGATGGCGTCGCCTCGCGGAGCTTTGAGGTGCTCGTTCGTCATGTCGGTCTCGACGAAGCCCGGCGCCACGGTGCCCACTGTGATGCCGTGCGGGGCCAGGGCGATCGCGAGCGACTGGCCCATGGCGTTCATGCCGGCCTTGCTCGCACCGTAGGCGGGGCTGTCCGGCTCACCGCGGAAGGCGCCGCGCGAGGAGACGTTGACGATCCTGCCGCCGCGGCTCATGTGCTGCACGGCACACCATGCGACGTTGGCCGCGCCCAGGAGATTGACGTCGAGGGTGTCGTGCCAGGCGGTCTGCCACTCCTCGTAGGAGACCTCGGTTATCGCGTGGTGGAAGAAGACGCCCGCGTTGTTGACCACGACGTCGAGCCCGCCCAGTGCGTCGGCGGCCTCGTCGACCATGCTGCGTACCGCGGCGGGGTCGGCGATGTCGGCCTGGACGACCACGTGGCCCTGTCCGGGCAGCTCGGCACGCAGCCCTTCGGCGAGGTCCGGCGAGGACCGATGGTGGATGGCGACATGATCGCCCTCGGCCGCGAACGCCGTCGCGACCGCCCGTCCGATCCCACGCGACGCCCCGGTGACCAGCACTGCTCGTCCACTCACGTGCGGGAGACTAACAGGTGCGAATGCCGCGTATTTCACGCCGTCCCTCGGTCGTCGCGGAGAGGCGTCGGACCAGGCCTGGTCCGTCACGGCGGTCCTGCCGCACTTCCCATCGGTGGGGGTGGGGAGCGAGACTCAGGAGACATGAGCCTCGACATTTCACGCATTCGTGCTCTCTATCCCGCCCTTTCCGACGGATATGCCTGGCTGGACGCGGCCGCGGGCACCCAGGTGCCCCAGCCGGTGATCGACACCATCGGCGCCGCGTACGCCCACGGCATCGGCAACACGCATGGGGCCTTCCCGGCCAGCGCCAGGTCCGACGAGATCGTCTCGAAGGCCCGCCAGGCCGTCGCCGATCTCGTGGGCGGCGACCCGGGCGGCGTGGTCTTCGGCCCGAACATGACCACCTTGACCTACCGGTTCGCCTATGCCCTGGCGAAGGACTGGGGGCCCGAAGACGAGATCGTGGTCTCCCAACTCGACCACGACGCGAACGTCCGGCCGTGGGTGCAGGCGGCGACCCGCGCCGGCGCCCGCGTCCGGTGGGCGACCGTCGAGGTGCCGAGCGGCGAGTTGCCCGCCGCCCAGTACGACGAACTCGTGAACGAACGCACGCGGCTCGTGGCCGTCAGCGCGGCGAGCAACGTGCTGGGGACCATGCCCGACGTCCGGCGGATCACCGACCGGGCGCACGCGGTGGGGGCCCTGACCTACGTCGACGGCGTCCACGCCACCCCGCACACCCCGATCGACATGGTCGCGCTCGGCGCGGATTTCTACGCGACCAGCGCGTACAAGTGGTCGGGCCCGCACATCGGAACCGTCATCGCCCGGCCTGAGCTGCTGGAACGCCTCTCGCCCGACAAGCTCGCCTCGTCCCCGGATGAGGTGCCGGACCGGTTCGAGACCGGAACGCCGCCCTTCGCGGACCTGGCCGGGGTCGCCGCCGCCGTCGACCACCTCGCCGGCCTGGACTCCGAGGCGACGGGCGACCGGCGCACGCGACTGCTCACCTCGATGACGGCGGTCGAGGCCCACGAGCAGGCCGAGCTGGCGCATCTGCTCAAGGGGCTGTCGTCCCTGCCCTTCGTCGACCTCGTCGGCTCACCAGCCCGTCGTACGGCCACCGCCTACTTCAGGGTGGCCGGGCACACGCCGCAGCAGGTCGCCGAGCACCTCGCGGCCCGGCAGGTCAACGTCTGGGACGGCCACTGCTACGCGTGGGAGCTCACCAAGGCTCTCGGCATCCGCGAGTCCGGCTCGGCCGTACGCGCCGGACTCGTCCACTACAACGACCGTTCGGATGTCGACCGCCTCCTCAACGGGCTCGAGGAGCTGTCGCCACACCGGCCCGGATGACGGCCGGCACCACCGCGGCCACGGCCCGCTCCGGCGCGGGGAACCTCAGGCGCTGCGCCAGCGGGCCTGGTCCCCACCGCGCGAGGTGCAGCGCATCGGCGTGCCCTTGCTCGTCGTGCCGTAGGCGCCTTCCGGCGAGCAGAACGCGCCCGGATGGACGCCGGCTCGCACGGCCGGCGGCTTCGGCGCGGGCGGCTTCTTGACGGGCTTGGGCACCGGTTTCTTCGTCGGCTTCGGCACCGGCTTTCTGACCGGCTTCTTCGTCACCTGCGGCTTCGGAGCCGTCTTCTTGCTCACCGGCGGGGTGACCGGGGTGGACGTGGCGGACGCGTCAGTGGGCTGCGCGGCGGCCTCGGCGGTCGTCATCTCCGGCGTAGGCGTCGCCGAGTCTGAGGAGAGGGCTGAGAGCGAGGCGGGTTCCGTCGTCGTTCCGCAGGCGGTGGCGAGGGCCAACGCGGCGACGAGCGCGACGCGTGCGAGGTATCGGGGCATGAGGGCCTCCGGTGGCTGACTGTGTCGCACGAGAAGACGACCGGTGCGGTGACGGGGATGACTCATCGCCACAAGTCGATGCCGGATCGTTAGTGCGGCTGCGCGGGCCTTCCACCCACCAGGCCCGACGCGAGCGCCACACAGTGGCGCCGCGTCGAAGGCCGGCGATCACGTCTCCATGCTCCGCCTCCGCGAAACCCTCGCACGAGGCCAGAAAGACGAGCTCATCGACCCCGCCCGCGCCGGCGGCCGAGGTCATGGGAGGAACGGCGGGAGAGGTCCGCCCGTCAGGCTGTCACTCGTAGTGGTAGCGAGTCACCTTCTTGCGCCGCACGATCACACGGAACAGCCACCAGGGCAGCCACACGAACAGGCCCCATACTCCGCACGTGAAGATCGTCGCCAGCAGGTGGAAGGTGTGCGATCCCGCAGACAACCCCCTCTGCTTCTCCACGACCTTGCGCGGCACAGACTGCGGCGGAACGTTCCCATACTGCGGCTGCTGGTACGGGTGCCCGTAAGGCTGCTGTTGCTGGTACGGCTGCCCGTAAGGCTGCTGGTACGGCTGCTGCGGATACTGCTCAGGCTGATCCTGCCCAGGTTGCATCAAAGACTCCCCACATTGGGACCGTTCCCATTAATGGGGACATACCGTACCGATCTCTCCACCCGTTACATCAGGGGTGCTGCCGAAACGTGATCTTGGGTGCGCATGGCGCCGAGCGCGGTCACCCCGCACGCGAACGCCCCACATCTCCCAGAGATGCGGGGCGTTTCTCGCGTCAGGTATTCGTGTAGCCGACGATTTACCCGATCTGTGCGGGACTTTCTCGGTGTTCCTGTGGAGTCCGGGTTCCCTGTGTCACTTCCGGGAGGCGAGCACGCAGAATTCGTTGCCTTCCGGATCGGCGAGCACCACCCAGGACGCGGTGCCCTGCTCCACGTCGGCATGGGTGGCGCCGAGTGCCAGGAGGCGGCCGACCTCGGCCTCCTGGTCGTCTGGACGGAAGTCGAGATGGAGGCGGTTCTTCACCTTCTTCTCGTCGCCGACCGAGACGAAGACGATGCCGGGCAGGATGTCGGGAGCCATCCGGATCTCGTACTCATCCTCGGCGTCGTTGACGACGGTCCAGCCGAGCGCCTTGGTCCACCACTGCCCGAGCCGTACCGGATCGGCCGCGTCGATCACAACTTGTTCCCATATGAGAGTCACGACGGCCACCTACCCACCGACGCGCGAGTAGGCCCTCCACGAGACCGAGCCGTTATCGGCGACGGGAACGCGGCCGGCGAGCGGGTCGGGAACGCGGGGCCGGCGAGCGACGTCGGGCCGATGGAGCGAATCAGCGGCCGCGTTTCCGGCACCGAATCGCCGCCGGAACTCGACTCTCATGGCGCCGGACGGGTGAAT
>Ga0310811_10001741_pt1 | contig 27074 bp, 19 predicted proteins | sample YCmetagenome_FD_207642 | JGI IMG/M metagenome (GOLD analysis project Ga0310811, IMG submission 207642) | Soil microbial communities from experimental microcosm in Duke University, North Carolina, United States - YC | ecosystem: Engineered > Artificial ecosystem > Soil microcosm > Unclassified ... | reverse complement strand
GCGTCGGCGTCGCTGTTGGCGTCGGCGTCGCTGTTGGCGTCGGCGTCGCTGTTGGCGTCGGCGTCGCTGTTGGCGTCGGCGTCGCTGTTGGCGTCGGCGTCGCTGTTGGCGTCGGCGTCGCTGTTGGTGTTGGCGTATTAGTCGGCGTTGGCGTTGGTGTATTAGTTGGCGTCGGCGTTGGCGTCACTGTCTTTGTTGGTGTTGGCGTTGGCGTGTTAGTTGGTGTCACTGTCTTTGTTGGTGTCGGTGTTATTTTCGGCGTTTTCGTAGGTGTCGGTGTATTTGTTGGTGTCTTTGTTGGAGTAGATTTCACCTTAGGTGTTTTGGTCGCAATAGGAATTGAACCAGGCGTCACAGGCACCGGAACGAATGTCGATGTTGAACCAGTATTCGATGTTGAATTCGTTCCTGAGTTGGATGGTGTATATGTTTTCGTATCACTACCATCAGCCAGAGCAAAACGCTTATACAGAAAGATACCGCTCCTCTGACCATCAAAACGTCCAACAGAGATTTCCCAACCTGGACCAATATTCGGCAAGGTGACATGTTGTTTGATCTGCAAATCTGTTGTTAAACTGATCAGTTGCAGAGTGCCCGAAACCCGATTGTACAACAGAATATCAGATGCCTTTGTACCGGAAAAATTACCAATATAAATATTCAGCGATGATCCCCATGTACCAGCGGGAGTAGTTGAATCACCAAGATCCACAACCTGAGTCGTATCGTTGAGCAACACGCTGTCACTACCATCATCATGTTCTATTGCCTGTTGCATTTTCAGAAAAGGGAAAGGTAACGACGGCTGTTCATGATTCAAGGCAAGGATTTTGATATCGCCCTGTTGTCTATTGTACAGGAGTAAATCATTCTCTCCATTACCAGTAAAATCTGCGTTTATTTCCTGGTTAGAGGTGTCCGTTGAGACACCAAGTGCCAGACGATCATTGGTCAATGTCGCTGGTACAGGTGGTATCGTGGTAGGATTGCCCACCTGCAGTGGAGTTGTCCCATCGGTTGTATTCGTATTGGCGGCACTAAGATTACCACTCAAAGCATCGTTCGCATCAGCGAGCGCATTAACAGGATCAAGTTGAGTATCGATGCCGGGTAATTTAGCAAACAGGCTTGTATTCACAGCGGTTGGGAAATAGATAAAACGTAATTCCCCATCTTGATATTGTGGCTCGTTGATCAAACTCACACTATAGTTGGTTCCTGCATACATAAAGTGAGGATCGCCATAATTCTCATATGTCACGCTAAAAGTGCTACCATTGTTCCCCACTGAGGTCACAAAAGCCACATGCCCATCAGAGTCATATGCCCATATCCCATCTGCCCGGGGAAAGACTGCGATAGCACCCACACGAGGAGTCGTACCTACCGAATAGCCGGCTTGCTGTGCAGCTAGCGCCCAATTCTCCGCATTGCCCCAGTTCGGTGGCAGATCATAACCAAGAAGATGCCACTGTTCCCATGCCCACCACGTACAATTGCCTCCACCTGAAAGATATGTTCCAGGACAAAGAGGATATGGATTGCCATCAGGAGAAAAAGAAATATTCGCGCATGACTCACTTACCCCGGAAACCGGTGATGAAACCAACGGATGTGCCTCAACAGGGCGAATAATAAAAGGCGAAAATTCCAGAGCAACCATACCAACTAAAAAAAGAAGACAGGCAAGTTGTATACGAAATCGACGTGGCGTGGAGAAATATGTAAAGCGTTTTCCTTTTAGCCTCCAACGTTGAAGGGAAATATGCATAAGGATAACACCCTTCCTACCAACAAGAAATAGTATTTGAGGGGTCAGGGTCAAAATAACCATCAAACATGTCGATATGTCACTCCATCCAAAACCACACCTGGGAAGGACTAAAACACAGATACAAACAAAAGATAACCTCTTCCACAAGGCAATTTTTGATGGGAAAGAATCATGAGAATCAGGAGCGCATATCTGACTTTTTAGTTGTGAGCACGCTAGAAATATGGTAAATACCCGATACCCTGTTACATGTTAAAGTATAACATCACGCACTTGAAGAAACAATCTTTCTCACCCCTTTGTTTTCTCGTTCACGATTTTTTTACGACTTCTTAAATATTGGCACTTTGAGTAGCAACTGCTGCTTTCTTGCAGTACCCTGTCGCGCAACAGTATCACCGCCGTCTGGATGCCGGGGATTTCTGAAAAAAATGCTTGACAATGAGAGGAGGCGGTGTTAATATTATGGCGTTGAGGGCGATTAGCTCAGTTGGTTAGAGCGCCACGTTGACATCGTGGAGGTCACAGATTCGAGTTCTGTATCGCCCATTGTGGCTAGTTAAAATAAGCCATGAACTGATTCGAGGACGATTAGCTCAGTTGGTTAGAGCGCCACGTTGACATCGTGGAGGTCACAGATTCGAGTTCTGTATCGTCCACCTGTTCCCGGTCACTTAACTTCGTTAGGTGGCTTTTTTTTGTCCAGATTACATCCAGGTAAAAAACATAAAGAAGGGAGTTCCCTGATTATTTCAGAGAACTCCCCTTAACCATAGTTGTCTATCCAGTTTTTACGCCCTTGGCAAAATCGGCAAGTTCATACCTTCATCGCGAGTACGATGAGTTCCAGCAGCCTCTTTAATGCCACCTTCAGGATAGATCAATTTTGCTTCACGTTCTGGCAAAAAGGAGGCGACTTCCTTGAGTACTGCATCCAAAAATTGATCCTCAGGAACAGTCCGTACGACTTTACCTTTGCGGAAAATCACGCCTTTTCCTTTGCCACCAGCCAGACCAACGTCCGCGTCACGTGACTCACCAGGGCCATTCACAACGCAGCCCATCACAGCCACATGCACAGGAGTCTGCACTTTAGACAAACGCTTCTCTACTTCATTTGCAACACTGATGACGTCAATCTCAACACGTCCACAGGAGGGGCAGGAAACAAATGTTACGCCTCGGTTACGCAATTCCAGCGAACGCAGGATCTCATAAGCAACCGGGATCTCTTCCTCTGGTTCCGCACTCAAGCTGACACGCAAAGTATCACCGATACCCTCAGCCAACAACAAACCCAGACCGATGGATGACTTCACAGCTCCAGTTACCAGTGTTCCCGCCTCGGTAATTCCCAGGTGAATTGGATAATCTGACCGCTGCGAAAAACGTCGATATGCTTCAATAGCGGTTAATACGGTCGAAGACTTCAATGAGACATCCAGGTTATGATAGTCTAATTCTTCACACCAACCAATATACTCAAGCGCTCGCGTCACCATCTTCTCCGCAACACGATCCCGCTCCTGACGTCTGGCCTCGGCTGGATCAGAACGCTCAAGCGTCCCATCTTCACGCAAGCGGACCTGCACTCTTTGCATTTGCGCCTGTTTATCTAGAGCATCAATCGAGCCTGAATTGACTCCAATGCGCATCGCCACGTCTCGCTCTTTGGCGGCACGCACAATCTGCTCCAGAGACTCACGACCACGCAACAGATTGCCCGGATTAATACGAACTTTATCTATACCCTGTCGAATCGCTTCCAGTGCCAGTTCCGGATCATAATGAACGTCTGCAACTAATGGAATATCAATCTGCTTTTTGATTTCACTCAAAGCCATTGCGTCTTCCATCTCTGGTGCAGCAACACGGATAATCTCACAACCGACGTCCTGCAGGCGATGGATTTGCGCAACTGTACTTTTCACGTCACGAGTATATGTGGTTGTCATTGACTGAACGGCGATCGGTGCATCCCCACCAATCGCCACGTCACCAACATGTATTTGTCGTGTCTTTTTTCGCATAATGTAAATACTACTCCAATTAACTCCCCCAATGGAGAACATCATTCACCGTGACCACAACCATCAGGAGAAGCAATAATGCAAACCCAATAAAATTAATCATGCCCTCTCGCTCAGGTTTGAGACGTTTTCCACCACGCAATACTTCAATCAGTACAAGTACAACACGTCCTCCATCAAGAGCGGGAAATGGGAGAATATTAAAAATGGCGATATTTATGCTTAAAAATGCTGTCAGACTCAAAATTGGGAACCAACCAGCATAGGTTGTCATCTGCGCATAATCCCCGGTTACTTTTGCGACTCCAACTGGACCAGATAATTGTATTGCGGTCTGTCCGGTAATCATCTGACCAATCACCACCAGAAATGCATGAAGTGTGGAAAATGTTTCCTGTATACCCCTGAATGGTGCCTGCCAGAGCGGATACGAAACCAGAATTGTCTTTGGACTGACTCCCAATGCACCTTCATCCGGTGAAGCATTAGTACGCGCATTTACAACGATAGGTACATCTTGCGTGGAATTATCATGACGTACTTCCAGATGTACTGGCACAGTAGACCCTGCACTCTTATGCGCACTCACAAATTTATTCACGACATTGCGCAGGTCATCAAACGTTTGTACGGCCTGACCATTCACAGAAACAATCGTATCGCCCTTGTGTAAACCAGCCGCTGCCGCTGGCGAACCTGGAACAACATCACCCAGCACAGGTTTATTGACATACCCACCAGGCTGGCCCATGGTGTACGCCACCGAGAACAGAACCATCGCCAGCACGAAATTCATAAAGACACCTGCTACCAGCACGATGATACGCTTGCCAGCAGACTTGGCGGCAAAACTCCCCGCGTCATACTGACCATTGTCGTTATAGGCATCACCATTCTCGCCGGGCATGCGTACAAAACCACCGATAGGCAAGAGGTTCAATGAATAAATCGTATGCTGAGGAGCCTCACTGGCGCTACTCGCCCCACCGCTCGTACCAGTAAAAGGATTCTGGGTATTACTGATATCTATCTCACGGCTACGCCCAAACCACATCACTTCCCAACCACCACGGTCGCGTTTGCGCATACTCACCACATTCGGTGGAAAACCCAGACCAAATTCTTCAACCCGAATACCTGCCCACTTTGCCGCGAGGAAATGTCCCAACTCATGTACAAACACAAGTAAACCAAATACAGGAATTACAGCAAGTATATACCAGTTCATTCCCTTTTTTCCTTTACTTCTCGATCTTAATTAGTGCAAGGATCTTTCATCCCACCACACCCCGGAATACACACATAACCAGTTTACTGGATCTATGACGCATGCTTCTTCCATAATTCACGCACCGTTCTCCTTGCCCATGAGCACGCTTCCAGCGTCGCGGCAACATCTGGCTGATCAATCGATTGATGTCGTTCCAATACCGCTTCAATCAATTCCGCAATTTGTAGATATGTGATCTCGCCAGCTAAAAACAGCTCGACCGCCTCCTCATCCGCACCCACCAGAGCACTGGGATACGTCCCTTTCCGCTTCCCCGCTTCAATCGCCAGACGGAAACAGGGGAAACGCTCCAGATCCAGATCCTCAAAATGCAAAGTGGCAACATCAGCCCAGCGCAATTCTCGGATAAGCGTTGTGTCAGCAGCAGGCAAACGCTGAGGATACGAGAGCGCGTTCATGATTGGTAGATGCATGCTGGGGAGGCTGGCTTGCATTTTTATCGAACCATCAATCATCTCGACCATCGAATGCACAATACTCTCAGGATGGACCACTACGTCAATATGCTCGTATGGCACATCAAAGAGCCAATGTGACTCAATCACCTCTAAACCCTTATTCATCAGGGTTGAGCTATCAATTGTCACCTTGGGTCCCATCTGCCAGGTAGGATGCGCTAACGCCTGATTCACCGTCACTGACTGCAACTCTTCCAACGCCGTCTTACGGAATGGACCACCCGACGCGGTCAACAGCAAGCGACGGATTTCTGGCTTCTCTTCACCACGCAATGATTGCCAGATCGCGCTATGTTCACTATCAATGGGAAAGATAGATACACCTGCACGCTGCGCCGCCTGAGTCACCAGATGCCCAGCCATCACCAGCGTCTCTTTATTCGCAATAGCAATGGTTTTTCCTGCTCCAATAGCAGCAAGCGTCGGCTTCAAACCAACCAGACCAGAAGTAGCTGCAACCACAATATCTGCATCCGCGTGTGTCGCGACAGCAAGCAAACCCTGCTCCCCTAATAGGGCCTGTGGCAAAAGCCTGGATGCCTTTGCTTCAACTTCAGGGGTATCGGCAAAACAGGTTACAAGTGCTGGCTTAAATTCCTGAACCTGCTGAGCAAGCAATGTGACGTTACTGCGGGCGGCCAGCGCGACCACTTGAAAATACTCTGGGAACTGACGCACAACATCTAATGTCTGCTGTCCTATTGACCCGGTACTTCCAAGCAAAGCAATACGTCTAGGAAACGTCATCATGAAATTCAACCTATGTAGCATATTGTCACGTGCTCATTACATTATGAGCAACGGTATATTTTTCCTTCGTCATCCAGATTATAGCATGCATGAGCCAGAACATAGGAAAAAATAACCAGCAGGTAGGATCGTATGCACTGGTCAAACTACTTTCAATCGATGGCTGCTTACTATACTATTACGATCTATTTGGGAAAGAGTTGTGCGAACAGGTACACAACAATAACGACAAACAGCAGACTATCAATACGGTCTAGCACGCCGCCATGCCCTGGTAGCACCTGACCACTATCCTTAACACCCGTCTGCCTCTTGATCACTGACTCAGCCAGATCACCTATCGTCGCCGCGATCCCTATCACAATACCCAGCACAACTGCCAGATACCAGGGCACATGCAACGGAACAACCGTAATCAGCAAAGCAGCAATAACAGAAAACACCAGCCCCCCAATCACGCCTTCCCAGGTCTTGGCAGGGCTAATCATCGGAATCAGCTTATGCCGTCCAAAATAACGCCCGGCGAAAAACGCCGCGCTATCAAATCCCCACACACCCAACAATGCGACCAGCAGCCACCAGACCCCTGAGGGAACATACAACCACGCACCACTGGCGGGATGCAAGATCCCAACCTCTGATCCACGTAATAACAGGAAGAAACTCGCGGACCAGCCTAAATAGACAGGCATCGCCAGCGTCAGCGCCCAATCAATCAACGCCCCTTCCAGACTCTTACGGAAGAAGAGACAGATGACGGAAAGAAATAACCCGGCTGATAATCCCACGTCTGTAATGATTGTACGTTGTTCAGGAAACATAGCGGCTATCAGAAAGAGGGCACAGACAAGAAAACTCACCCAGACTGTAGGATGATATCCTGCATGCACAAACATTGCATTGAGTTCCAGTATCCCAACCACAACAGCCAGTAACACAACCGCAAATGCAACCCATCCCCCAAACCAGGCAATAAGAACTGCCACTGGCATCAAAATCAAAGCAGTAAGCCAGCGTAGACCAACTGATGAACCTTTTTTTTGCATCTTCTCAGGTTCGCTTGAATCTGTTTGAATATGGTGATTACTTGTGCCTTGCAAACAATTCACTTCCTCAATATCTTCACGAGCTAAAGACTATTCTAACACACACGAGAAACGCTGTTATCAGGATACCCTCCATATCTACCACTCAGTCCACCACCCACAAACACCAACTCACCAAGATAAGAGCCAGCGTCAGAGAGAGATCCTGCGTTTCCATACACTCCACCCATAGAACCTTGTGGAAATTGTGCTAAAAGATAGTCTTACAAGGCATTGCGCAAACGACAGGAATACATAGGACGTAAGAGGACACCCTACGTATTCCACGCCAACAGGTCTGTTTAAGTTGCGGAAACAGGAGAGACACGTCCAAAACGTCGTTCCCGCTGATTGAAATTCTCAATCGCAGCCATCAGATCGTCTTCGCCAAAATCAGGCCAGAACTTCGGCGTCGAATAATATTCACTATATGCCGACTGCCAGATTAAGAAATTACTGACACGCATCTCACCAGCAGTCCGAATTACAAGATCAGGATCAGGTAGATTTTTTGTATATAAATAAGATCCAATAAGTTCCTCAGATATTGAGTCAGGATCATGACCATCAGCAATAATCTGCCGCACAGCATCAACAATCTCAGCACGGCCACCGTAGTTAAAGCAGAGGTTTAAAGTAAGACCTGTATTATTTTTTGTCAATTCATTGGAATCAATAATGGCACGCTGCAACTCTGGGGAAAGATCATGCAAGCGACCAAGGTGACGCAAACGTACCCCATCACGATGTAGCTTCTCTACATCAGAACGAATAACTTCCCATAAAATCCGCATCAACGCATCAACTTCACCCTTTGGTCGCCGCCAATTTTCTGTCGAAAATGCATACACACTGAGCATCTCAATATTCTCATCGGAAGCTCGTTTGACAATCCGCCGTAAGGCAGACACACCCGCTTTATGACCGGCAACACGGGGTAAATGCCTTTTCGTCGCCCAGCGCCCATTGCCATCCATAATGATGGCAATGTGGCGAAGTGTCTGCATTTCTTGCTTCGATGTAACGATATCTGTCTGCACAGAAGGAGTCTCTTTACCGTTTGCACTGGAAAAGAGATTATGCACCTTGGTCAAAGTTAGACCTCCATGATCTCTAGTTCCTTCGCTTTCCCAACCTTATCCATCTCTTCGATAAATCGGTCAGTCAGCTTTTGAAGACGCTCTGTACTTCGTTTCAGTTCGTCTTCAGAAACTTCTTTTTTCTTCTCGCGATCACGTAATTTATCCTGCACATCCCGACGCACATTACGAACCGCTACCTTATGCTCATCAAGCTTCTTATGTAATGACTTGACGAGATCGCGGCGGCGGTCTTCACTCATGGGAGGAATGACAAGACGAATAACCTGTCCATCATTATTGGGATTAATGCCCAAATCAGATTTCTGAATAGCCTTCTCAATATCAACGAGCAATTTCTTATCCCACGGCGCGATTACTAACATTCGCGCTTCAGGAACAGTGATTGAGGCAACCTGATTCAGAGGAGTGGGTGCATCGTAATATTCAATAGTAATGCGGTCAAGCAAAGCTGCACTGGCACGGCCAGCACGAATGGCATTGAGATCCTGCTTTAAGGCATCAACGGCCTTTTGCATGCGTCGTTCCGCATCCCCAAATAAATCTGCTACAGTCATAGCATACTCCCTTTTAATAACGGCACAGAGTGCAATGTCTAACGGAGCGTGACGTGATGAATAGCAGTGCTGTATGCTGTGAGCTACACGCTACTAAACAGGCTCTTTCACGTCAGTAGACACCAGTGTACCACACTTTTCACCTCGCATTATGGATTCCAACGCGCCTGCCTGATGGAGATTAAACACCATAATCGGCATGTTATTATCCTTACAAAGAGAAAGTGCAGTACTATCCATGACCTTCAATCCCATGTTTAATGCCTGCATGTAACTTAATTCATCGAATTTCTGTGCATGCGGGTTCCGCATCGGATCTTCATCATAAATACCGTCTACTTTGGTCGCTTTCAGTAACACCTGTGCGTTTAATTCTACGGCACGAAGCGCAGCCGCGGTATCAGTCGTGAAAAATGGATTGCCACTGCCAGCAGCAAGGATCACAACGCGCCCCTTCTCCAGGTGGCGTGCTGCTCGACGACGAATAAAAGGCTCTGCGACCGGAGGCATCTCAATAGCGGTCTGGACACGTGTCACCATCCCCAGTTTCTCCATCGCATCCTGCATCACCAGCGAATTCATGACAGTAGCCAGCATCCCGACATAATCAGCCGTACCACGGTCAATTCCAGTTGCGGCAGCGTCAGCACCACGCCACATGTTTCCACCACCAATCACCATTGCAACCTCAACCCCTAGATCATGGACGCTCTTGATCTCCGCTGCAATTCGCTGGACTGTTTCCGCATCAATACCTTTTCCACCTTGTGGACCAAGTGCCTCACCACTCAACTTGAGTAGGATACGCCGATACCTTAGCTCGACTGACATCGTTTCCATTCTCCCTATTTACGCGACCAGAGGGACGCTTCTACGCTTAGATTTGTGACAAATCACATCCGATATCCTTTCAGGATATCGTTTCTGCCAGACTTTCACCTGGCAGGGAAGTAGCTTAAAAAAGCTACTCACCCAGAGCAAAGCGGCTAAAGCGTCGGATCACGATGTTCTCACCGGTATCAGCGATGACTTTACGCACAAGATCGCCAACAGTTAAGGTGTCGTCTTTCACAAATGGCTGCATCATAAGCACTTGCTCACCAAACTGCTTCTTCAGCTTGCCATCAATTGCGTCAGCTTTACGTGCCTCAGGAACACGTGCCAGTGATGGATCTTCTGCAATGGTCTTGCGGGCTTCCTCAAGAACCTCTGCCGGAACATCCTCAAAGTTCACGTAAGTAGGAGCTACACCAACAATCTGCAATGCGATATCACTTGCAAGGTTTCGGAAGGCTTCACTACGTGCAACGAAATCAGTGCTACAATTCAGCTCAACCAGAACACCAATGCGGTTATTGTGATGGACATAGGAGAAGACGCCACCCTCTTTAGTCTCACGACCAGCAGAGATCATCTTTTCAGCCTTTTTCGCACTACGGGCTTCCAAAAACTTTACCGCATCATCCCACGATTTCGAATCTGACAGCGCATTTTTGCAGTCCGCAAACGTTGCACCAGTCTCCTCACGCAACTTCTTCACATCTGCAGCAGTATAGTTCATGCTATGGTTTCTCCTCAATCTTTGATGTATCATACTCAGATCTTAAGGACAGTACAATAACTGCCGTCCATCTTTTTTGGTTCTGAGTGCTTGACAAATGTGCATAATCCCGATCACAAGCCTTCTGATACCCATAAGCATTCAGAAACGCAACCCTTGTTGCTAGAAATGTGCTCAAGCATATTTCTCATCTGAAAGAAAGGAAATATGAGCTTACAATCAGACAAATAATTTACATAAAAAGGCGGGAGTCAGGGTGCGTTGTGTCCCTTGCCTCCCACCAATGTACTTTTGTTGAATTCTTTGCTTAGTGTGCCTCTTTAGCAGCCAGTTCTGGCTCTGTCTCAGCCTGAACTTCCTCGGTTGCCTCTGAGGTTGCAGGTGCAGAAGCAGGAGCTTCCGAAGCCACTGGAGCTTCTTCAGTTGTCTCTGTTGCAGGTGCAGCAGAAGTTTCAACTGGTGCGGCAGTCGCAGTAACTTCAATTGGTGTCTCGTCTTCTTCACCAGTCGTCTCGTCCTTTTGCAGAGCCTCTAACTGGCGACGTCCCTCAACAGCGGCGTCCGCAATCTTAGAACACAACAGACGTACTGCACGGATAGCGTCATCATTCGCAGGGATTGGATAATCCATTTCATCTGGATCACAGTTCGTATCAGCCAGTGCGATAATTGGAATCTCCAGACGACGTGCTTCCATCACCGCCGTGCGCTCTTTCCGTGTATCAATAATAAAGATAGCGCTCGGTAAACGACGCATGTCTTTAATACCACCCAGAATGCGCTCCAGACGATTGATCTCGTCCTGCATCTGCAGAACCTCTTTTTTCGGCAAGCGATCGAAATCACCACGATCACGGCGCATCTCAAGGTCGCGCAGGTGCGTGATACGTGATTGAATGGTCTTGTAGTTGGTCAACATACCACCAAGCCAACGCTGATTGACATAATACATACCACAGCGCTTGGCTTCTTCAGCGACTGCTTCCTGTGCCTGTTTCTTGGTGCCGACAAACAGCAAGGTGCCGCCATCCATAACAAGCTGCTCAACGAACTTATATGCTTCATTTAAGCGGGTTACTGTCTGCTGAAGATCGATGATATGAATACCATTGCGATCCATGAAAATGAATTGACGCATCTTAGGATTCCAGCGACGCGTCTGGTGACCGAAGTGAACGCCTGCCTCAAGCAGTTGTTTCATTGAGATAATGTTAGCCAAGTAGGACCTCCCTTGATCCTCCGCTCCCTCCTTAGCGTCAGGGTCCCTAATGTATCTTTCGATACGCACGGAACGAGCCGGGCCCCAGGGTTGGCGCTAGTTGGAATGGAGAGCGTGTGTACTTAATTTGGTGTCTTTTTACAGTGTGAGAATGATAGACAAGTAGTCCTATCACTTCGACAGTGAAGTATAACACAGAGCTACATCGGACGCAAGAAAATCGTTATACGGTTTCCACAAGCACCATGAAATGCCGTATACTGAGAGAGGCTTCACCTCAAGAAGCCTTATGACACTAGATACAACATAAGCTTCTGGTTGGGAGTGAGGAGTAGTAGAACATGAGGCATAAAACACATTATTATCGTGTACGCTTAATTCCCTATACCACATGCGCTGTTTCGTGCTTCTTTTTAACAGGACGTATACCTAGTCCTACCATCAATTGAGATGCATTAATTCAACCATCAAGGTATAGACTATCTTCAATTTTTTAATCCCTCTCGAGCTGTTTTAATTTTCTCTACTTACATATGTTCGTTGGACAAAAACGGGGCGTTTTTTTGTCGGTATGATCTTTAGTCTGCATGGCTTGCGGACGTATGCAATGGGTCACGTTGATGGTGGTGAGAATGGTCTTCCTGATGGTTAGTTTCGCCATGTGGTGCCAGGTGAAATCGATGTGAACCGTTCACGCTGGCGGGTGCATCCAGTGGCATGTAGTGCAGTCTGCCTTTGTTCCGCCTGACCCGGGCGAAATTGAGTATGAACGTCTGGAACGTGAGAGGAAAGATCTGCTGCAAAAGGTCGATGCCTATTTAGAAGAGCATCCCTTCTCGGATCAAGGAAAAAAAGCGCAAAAAGTATTCAAGAACGTTCTGGCCTGGAAGATATTGAACTGCATGCACATGTTTTCAGGCATTTCTTTGCAAAGATGTACTTAAAACGGAGGGGTGAACTTTTCAATCTTTCTCGTGAGATGGGACTCTCTAGCATTCAGATCACAAGACTTTATCTGGAGGATTTTGATAGCACTGATGCATGTGAGGACCATACACCTTTCTCTCTACTCTCTGGGATGGAATTTAAGAAACGAAGAGGCAAGCGAGGGAAGGGCTAAAAATAAAAGATACTATACTATTCGAGGCGTTTTAAGAGCATAGTACTTTTCTAAAATTAGTAAAAATATGACCGTTGGAAGGGCTAAATCTTTCAACGGTAGTTTGCTTTGGATCGGCTTCAGTGCTTATTTCATATTAAAAGTGCTTTATATCATTAAACAATCAAATTTGGAATAAAGAGTATAGTATAAAGTGTACACATTTATAGCTAATTTCCTTGTATTCATCCATAATAATTTTCAGGGGTTGAAGAAGTAGAAAGGGACTATGAACACATGGTAAGTATTTTAGTGGTTGACGACCATTCTCTTATGAGAAGAGCGGTACGTGAGGTCTTTGAAGGAGAGGCGGATCTTGAAGTTGTCGCCGATGCCTGTAATGGCGAGGAAGCAGAGGCGATGGCAGCCCAGACACAACCCGATGTTGTGCTGATGGACATTGATTTACCAGATTGTAACGGCTTTGAAGCGACCGAACGTGTTCTTGCCTGCTCTCCCCGCTCTCGTGTCGTTATTTTTACTGCCACCCACCAAGATTATATGGTCATCCAGGCTATCCAAAAAGGGGCAATGGGCTATATCACCAAAGATATTGAACCAGAAGCCTTACTCCATGCCGTCCGTTGTGCGGCTCGCAACGATCTCTGTATCCCGGGCATCTTCATTTCATATCTTGTCTCTTATTTGCGCAACCATTGGCGTTTCAGTGGTGCCTACTCAAATATGCTTACGTCCCCCATCTCCTACCGTACGCCACGGCGCTCCCCCCAACCTGCTACCCTTGATGATACTATGCCATCACCACAACCACTCCCTTCGATCTCCCCTCGTCCCCTCACTGAGAGGGAACGCCAGATTCTTGATTTGATGCGCAAGGGTCAAAAAAATCGTGAAATCGCTGGCGAATTAGGGATTGCCGAGTCAACCGTCCATAAGCATGTACAAAATATTTTTGAAAAACTACATGCTCGCAATCGCACCGAAGCCATCTACCTTACCAGCCCAGAACTCTGACAGACTCATTGAGATTATGGTACAATGATCAAGGTCCGCTCAGAATGTTATTTTACCCTTCGTGCAGTACCCAATAAGCGGACGTCATACAGCGTTAAAAAGGGCCGCTACTCATTCTACTCCAGACGAAAAGGCTACTGCATGAAAAACTGAGAAGGTCCGTTGATTTTGCATTAGGACAACAAACGTGCGCGACAAACACTCGAATCAGAAGACCAGTACCTCAGAGATACAACCAATCAATGAAAAGAAAAGCTCTTTTCTGGCTCAAACAACGTTATTCAAACCACTTGACTCATCAACAATCAGCGAACTTGATCATCTCATTACAACCAGTGCTGGCATGCCCGGACGAATTTTCTATCGTCCGGGCGATACAGCAACAACACTCTTCGTCCTTAAATCTGGCTGTGTCCAACTCTATCATCTCTCAACTGATGGTCGTAAATTAGTTACTGCGACACTTACAGAGGGGATGACCTTTGGCGAAACTGCATTATTCGGACAACAGCAACGCACGACTTTCGCGGAAGCTATCGAAGATACGCTCGTCTATACAATACATAAAGCTGATCTGGAGCAACTCTGCTTACAAAAACCAACATTTACATATGCGCTCTTACAACTGGTTGGACAACGACTCTTACAAATAGAAACAAAACTTCTTAATACAACGTTTAAAAGTACAACGGCACGTCTGGCTGAACTCCTCCTGCAAGTAGCGCAACCAGCCGACAGCGCCACATCGCCTCTCACTGTTGATGGGCTAAGCCATGAAGAGCTAGCCGACCGGCTTGGCGTCTATCGCGAGACTGTCAGTACCGCACTACGTGAATTACGCGAGTCGGGGATGATTAAGCTCGGGCGCAAGCACATTACCATCAGTAAACCAGCACAATTACAACAACTCGCAATGACTGATAGCAAAACAGGTCTTCACTCTAGAGAATAATCATGATAATAAAAGCACAGGATATTACAAAAACATATCGTAGCGGTCAACTTCGTGTTGAGGCACTCAGTCATGTCTCTCTCGACATTCAAGAAGGTGAAATGATTTCTATCATGGGGCCGAGTGGCTGTGGCAAAACCACCCTGCTCAACTGTCTTTCAGGACTCGACACAATCGATGAGGGTGAAATCTTTATCCGCAACGACAATTTACGCCTCCTGAGTGATAGCGAACGAACAACCTATCGCGCCCAGCATATGGGCTTTATCTTCCAGGATTTCAATCTGCTGCCCGTGCTCACAGCAGTCGAAAATGTCGAACTATCGATGCTGATCACTGGCGTAGCCGCTCGGAAAGCCAGAAAACGAGCCTTAGAAATGCTCGACATCGTTGGTTTAGCAGAACGCGCATATCATCGTCCCGCTGAACTTTCTGGCGGGCAACGTCAACGCGTCACCATTGCCAGAGCACTCTCAAACAATCCCGACATCGTTTGGGCCGACGAGCCAACCGGGAACCTGGACAGCGAAACCGCACAGGAGATCATGCACCTCCTGACTCAACTCAATCGCGAACAGCAACAAACGTTTGTCATCGTCACCCATGCTCCTGACATCGGCAAAATAACCCACCGTACCATCCAGATGCGCGACGGCAAAATTGTTTCCACCACATAACATACAAAGAGCTGAAGCTAGCTCCCCCCGGATCAACTGCACAGATGACACCCTTGTGTACCTTCCCCCCCAACAATAGGAGTACAGGGGACATTTGCCCCCTGACTGGCTATCAGGGCTGTGCCTTGATAGTCCCCCTGCCTCCCACACCCACATAGCAGGCGAACATCTATACAGATAACTGCACACAACTATTGCGCAAATGTACGATCCTGGGTATTAAGCAAATCATGAATGACCTCTTTAATATGAGCCGAGGAAAGTCCATATAGCTCTTTCAAAATGGTCGGCGCACCATGCTCAACAAACATATCAGGTAACCCGATAATGCGTACATCAATATCCTTCAGACCCTTGCGTTCAAACAACTCTAACACAGCCGCCCCAAAACCGCCACTAACTATGTGATCTTCAATCGTCACAACCCGACGTGTTCCCTGAGCTAAACGCATAAACAGCTCTTCATCTAAAGGCTTGGCCCAACGTGCATTCACAACAGCCACATGAATCCCCTCATCAGCAAGCTCTTTCGCCGCCAACTCTGCCTGAGCAACCGTCGTACCATACGCCAGTAGCGTCACATCCTGCTGTTCCGCCGCCTCAACGGTATCTGGACCCAGCAACTCAGCTTTCCCGACTTCCAGTTTGTGGAACGCAGGACTCAATGGTCGTCCAAGCGCCTTCCCACGTGGATAACGGATCGCCACAGGACCATCCAGATAGATAGCGGTATACAACATATGGCGTAGCTCTTCTTCATCCTTTGGAGCCAGCACCTTCATGTTCGGAATCATACGCAAGAAGCCAATATCAAAAACGCCATGCTGCGTATGCCCATCCTCACCAACGATACCAGCACGATCAAGCGCAAATACCACATGCAGGTTCTGGATACAGATATCATGAATAACCTGATCAAAAGCACGCTGTAAAAAGGTCGAATACACAGCGAAAACAGGCGTCATCCCACCAACCGCCAGACCACCGGCAAACGTCGTCGCATGCTCTTCAGCAATACCAACATCAAAGAAACGCTCTGGAAATTGCTCATGCAGTTTCTTCAGACCTGTTCCCTCTTCCATACCAGCAGTAATACCGACTATCTTCGGATCTTCTTTCGCCAGCGCCACCAGCGTATTGGCAAACACCTCGGTATACGTTGGTGGATCACCAGCATTTTTCTTAATTACCCCTGTTGTGTAATCATATGCCCCCGGTCCATGCCACTTCGTCGCATCTCGTTCAGCGACCTCCCAGCCCTTCCCTTTTTTCGTCACCACCTGAACAATAATCGGGCCTTCCAGCTTTTTCACGTTCTCAAAAACATCCAGCATCAAGGGCAGATTATGACCATCAAATGGACCAAAGAACTTTAAGCCAAGTTGCTCAAAAATAGCCCCGCTCTTGCTGTGCATCATAAACTGCTTGAAACTTGTCTCGGCACGACCAGCTGCCTCACGAGCTTTATCACCAACAACCGGCAAGCGTTCAATCGACCCTTTCGCCATATCACGTAAACGCTGATAGCTTGGTGTGGTCTGCATACGCCGGATCTCACCCAGATAATTCGATAAGGCACCCACATTATCCGAAATCGACTTATCATTGTCATTGAGCACAATGATCAAATTTTTCTTTAAGCTGCCCGCATGGTTAATTGCCTCTAATGCCATACCACCTGCCAGTGCCCCATCACCAATAATCGCAACCACCTTATGGTCTTGCCCCTGCAAATCACGAGCAGCCGCCATACCCAGTGCAGCCGAGATAGATGTGCTGGCATGGCTCGCACCAAACGTATCATACTGACTTTCATCCCGCCGCAAATAGCCCGATAACCCGCCAAACTGACGAATAGTATGGAAACGATCACGGCGTCCTGTCAACAATTTATGCACATACGCCTGATGACCAATATCCCAGACCAGCATATCCTCTGGTGTTTCGAAAACAAAGTGGAGCGCCATCGTTAATTCAACAACACCAAGATTAGGAGCCAGGTGACCGCCTCTCACTGAAATCTTCTCAATAATCTCGCGCCGAATTTCTTTTGCCAGCAGTTCCATCTGCGGCATGGTTAAAGCACGAAGTTGCTCTGGACCTTCTATAGTATCTAGTATTTTAGTCAACAGTTTCCTCCAATTATCAGGCACTGGCTTCCCATTGAATACGTCGGCAACAAGCGACCAGCAGTATTTGATAACGTGAATTACTCTCTTGTAATGAAGAGGCAAAAAAGCAAAGGATTCAGGTATGTATTTATCAAAACCTTTTCCCCATATTATAGATAGGTTAAAGAACAGGCGCAAACGCCTCAGCCACGAAAATTCATGCACGTAGGGTCTTGACAAAGCCTGAATCAGCCTGTAAAGCCGCTTCACCTGCCCTTAAGGGCACCTTGACAGGCGCACACTTTCTTCTTATCATGATCCACATATGGTACCACCTCTCATTTGAGCAGGTATCTTGCAGTTTAGCAACCATAATCTTACAAGCAGACAGACGTATTGAGTCACAAAGACGTCACCGGACCCGAAAAGAAATTTCAGAAGCATTGTTCTTCTGTCTCGTGAATGCATCATTATAGTCAGGTCTACTCAATGCCTCTCTCTGATGCATCTACGGCCATCTTCCTTACGTGTATATTCAAGTAAGGCCCGCGGTGACTCAGATACGTCAGACGTTTTATGTATGACCTCATGAGAGAATAGTGTGACTCACGAGAAAAACACGCTCTTCTCACGTTGAGAAATATGAACTGAGTTCTTTTGAAATTGAAAAGGAAGGTAGGAGCGGTGCCTTGCTCTAGAGCAGAGGATTACCGCATAGCTTATGGTAAGAAAAGATAGCGAGAAAGATTCAGAGCGACCACATTACTACTCTCAGTTCTGGCTTGATGTGGCCGCAGGGCGTCGCATCATTGGCGCACCCAAACCAAATGAAGAGGGCGAGTCCGCTGACGAGGCGTCAGAACCTGCTCCACAGCGCCGAGGACGATTAGAAGATATCCTTAGTGATGATGATGAAGACGACACCATCGTCCATCCTGTCGCTGAACCCCTTACGTCCTCATCTGAGAATTATCTGCAACCGGATGCAGACAACTATGCATCCACAAGCTCTGTTGAGAGTCAAAGTGATGAGTCTGAAGTAGCAGACTCTGATATCCCCGATATGGACTTTGACTCGTACGAAGAGGGCGAAGAGGATGATGAGTATTACGAAGATGAGGAGGAAGATGGGGAGGAAGATGGGGACCTTGATTGGAGTCGTAGTCGTAAACGTAGTAAGTCAGTACGTCCAACGAAACCGGTACGCAAACCAGGCGGCCGCCGTGACATACGACGTGGCTTTTAAGCATATTCCATCTTTTTAATTAAAACTAAGGCAGTCATAGGTGTTTTGCTCTTTCGCATGAACCATAACTGCCTTTTTCTACGAAACGCCAGACAATGAAAGGTTGTTCAGAATATCTCCCTGCGCTGTAACCCAATCTTCATCTACATATTCTGAACAGCCACAATTTATGCCTGCGGTTCTTCCAATTTCTTTTGCATGAGAGGCCGGACAATATCAATCTTGGCCTGACCGCGAGTCTGCTTCATCACCTGACCAATCAATGCCTGAATGGCGTTGACTTTGCCACCACGATAATCTTTGACGATCTTCTCGTTCTTAGCGATGACCTCATCAATGATGCGCTCAAGGGTCGCCTGATCACCAATCGGGGGTTTAATGCCTTTCTTCTCGACGATAACTTCAGGCATCTCGCCACTGGCATATGCCTCATCGAGGACATCTTTTGCCTGCTTACCCGTAATACGCTCTTTATCCAGGAGATCTAACAGATTCGCGGTCGCATTCGGAGAAAGCGGACTCTCTTGCACTGGTGTTCCACTGGCTCTCAACAAACGGACAACTTCGCTCAGAATCCAGTTGCTGGCAGCCTTTGCACGCGCTTTCGTGTCTTTGACATCTGAAACAGCGATGACTTGCTCAAAATAGTCACCTAACGCTTTATCCTCTGTCATCACGTTCGCCTCTTGCTCTGAGAGGGCATATGTTTCCTGATAACGCAGACGACGTGCATCTGGCAACTCAGGCAAACTCGCTTGAATATCATCAACCTGCTTGCGAGAAAGGATCAATGGTGGCAAATCAGGCTCCGGAAAGTAACGATAATCATCCGCGTGCTCTTTCACACGCTGCAAAACAGTGATGCCTTTATTCTCAACCCAACCACGCGTTTCCTGACGAATGACGCCACCGTTACGAATAACCTCAATCTGTCGACGGGCCTCAAACTCCAGCGCACGCTCGACTGAACGGAAACTATTCATGTTCTTAATCTCTGTTTTCGTGCCCAATTCCTCCTGACCACGAGGACGAACAGAGACGTTCGCGTCACAACGCAAACTTCCTTCTTCCATACGACCAGAAGATACGCCGATATAGATCAGGATTTCCCGCAACTTCTGCATGTACAAACGTGCCTCTTCAGGAGTACGCATATCAGGCTCACTGACAATCTCCATCAAAGGCGTACCAGCACGGTTCACATCAATCAGGCTGTATCCATTATGGTGATGCGAACGCGCGGTATCCTCTTCAAGATGAACACGCGTAATGCCAAAACGCTTCTGCTGACCATTCACATCTACGGTGAGATACCCATCGCTGCTCAAAGGAATATCGTACTGCGAGATTTGATACCCTTTCATCAGATCAGGGTAGTGATAACTCTTGCGATCAAATTTAGAATATTCAGGAATGGAACAATGCAGCGCCAATGCCGTCATAATGGTGTACTTTACAGCTTCCTGGTTAATCACTGGCAATACGCCAGGCATTCCCATACACACTGGACACACATGCGTATTTGGTCCCGCATTCGCGTAATTTGTACTACATGAGCAAAACATCTTACTTTTCGTTAATAACTGCGAATGCACCTCAAGCCCGATAACGACTTCAAAATCTGTATCAATCGGTGTATATGTACTCGTTGTCATCTTCTCATTCTCGCTTTATCTCTATGGTGTACTGATATTATGTACAGCAGAGTAGCTCCGTTTTGTCGTAAGTCTATTCCTTTCTACACCATTCGTCAATGGGAGGTAACAGCAAACATGCATTACTGAAAATGCATGCAATTCGTATACCTACGACAGTTCTTTATCAGGAAAGAAACCAGAGAAGCAAACGATGCTGGTAACAGCTAGCATTATAGCATGCTCTCCATTCTGGCATCTCTCTTAAAAATAGGAAATATTGGCTATTTACCCTGCCTGTAATATTCATGCAAATTTCTCTAATCATGGGTCAATATTACACCTGCAAAAATTAAAATAATGTATTTAACTGCATATAAAATGAAATAAGTGGCATATAATAGCAATTCACGCAAACAATGTCAGCTCTTCCAGCCATGATCAAGCTTCTCAACACAAAAGTTGAGCTAAAAAGCACTGCAAACAATAGAAATCGCGGTTGCAGCACAACTTAGAATAATGTATACTGTCCCCTGAACAGATAGCATAAGTTTATATACGAGCAGCGTGCGGGTAAGCACACTAAGTGATCGGGCAGGAGAGCGTTACGTATGTCTCTAATTAATATGGCGAAGCGTGAAATCAATTGTAAAATTGTGTATTACGGCATTGGTCTTAGTGGTAAAACAACCAACCTTCACTATATTCATCAGGCCGTGAATCCGCATGACGTCGGAGATATGGTTTCAATTGATACCGAAACTGAACGTACACTCTACTTCGACCTTCTTCCTCTTGAATTAGGCAAAGTGCATGGCTTCACCATTCGTTTCCAGCTCTACACTGTACCTGGTCAAATCCTGTATCAACAGACGCGTATTTCTGTATTAAAAGGCGCTGATTGCGTCATTTTTGTCGCAGACTCCCAGGCCAGCAAGCTCCAGGAAAACATTGAATGCTGGAACGAGCTACAGGAACAACTGCATCGCATGAATAAAGACATTATGAACTTCCCTCTGATCATGCAATGGAACAAACGCGACCTGCAGGATGTCTTGCCCGTATCTGTACTGGAAAAGTACCTGAACCCCTATCGCGTCCCCAGTTATGATGCAGTCGCAGTCACCGGAAAAGGCGTCATCGATAGCCTGCGTGACGGCATTAATTCCACGCTCCGCAAATTAGAGCGCTTTTAACCTGCATGACACGTCAGGAGATTGCAACATAGAAATACGCATCTCTTGACGTTTTTTTTGTGTCTATTCTCTCCTCACCAGCATTCGCATGTTCTCCCTACGGCCTGCTCTCTCCTCATCAACGATCGCAGAAGTGCAGGGGATGGCGGGTCTTCTGGCTGGGGTTTCCACCTCCCTTCCTCCGTCTGCCTGACAGACGCGCAGCAAAAAGTGTGCTCTTCACGAAATACATCACACAATACAAGAGGGAATAGTACTCTTGGACAAAACAAACTCTTGACGAGAAAAAAGATTTAAACACAAGAATAAAAAAGACACTATGACAAACATTGAAGAAACATCAATTGCAGAGATATACTTACCAGCTAGATCGAATCCCAGAGAATATCAACTGAACACCAAAAGTAATGAAACAATGGCACACAAATAACCCAAAAGTAATACAAAGACGCTTCATACCTTATGGACGCCTATCTCATTAGTGTGTATAATGAGCACTGTTACAAAGCTACAGGTTTCTTACTCAATACAAATAAGGTGTATTCTTTTTGAAGATCTAGATACCCACTTGCAGCAATGCAAAAAAGGATTCTTCGCTCAGTCATTTTCTTGATGAGAAGGCTTCTCTTCCATAAAATAGAGTTAGGAAAGAGAGGCGGTGAAATCTGTTAGTTAGAGATGAGCCAGACCCCTCAGACAATCTGAGGAAACGTTTCTGATGAAATGCAGCGATAACCACCAAAGAAATGCCTTGCACCGTGGCTAAGGTTGAGCGGTTTGAAGTAGATGGGATCAATCCAACATGCCAGACAAGACAACTATCCATCAGAAAACCGGCTAAATGAACTAGAGAAAATGTGAAGAATGGTACCAAGAACCGCGTACCGCTATTCTATTGTATCCTGCTACACCGCAGTGACGGCTATCACTATGAGAAAGGAGCGTGCGGCATCTTCCCACACCTCAACGGTGGTTGGGCTACCGCCGCGCAATTTTTATGGAAACGATACGTATCATCATCATTGATGAACAGCCTCTCTTTCGCGAGGGTATCCGCGCAACCCTGGAGCGAACGGGGGACTGTGAGATTGTTGGAGAGTCGATAGATGCTGCTGATGTACTCGAAATAGCTCGTACGTGCAATCCCGATGTAGCACTCATTGATGCAGGACTTACCGCTTCAGATCCACTCGAAATAGCCCGGCAATTACGCCATCTTCTTCCTCGTATGGCGATTGTTATCCTTACTCCTACTGAAGATGAGGAACGGCTATTCCAATCCATTAAGGTAGGTGCAGCAGCTTATACCACACGTAATATCACTTCAGACGATCTGGTCGATACTGTACGGAAAGTCAGTCATGGAGAATATCTGATCCGCGACGATGTTCTCCAAAAACCACACTTGGCCCAACGAGTGCTCAAGTCCTTCCGCGAACAGATTGTGGAAGAGGAAGAAACCGAACAAAAAGATGTTTATTCACCGCTCTCCAGCCGTGAGGTTGAAATCCTGGACTATATTGCACGTGGCAATAGCAACAAAGAAATAGCCAAGTCATTGAAGATTAGTGATCAAACAGTTAAAAATCATATTACTTCAATTCTGAAAAAACTATCTGTAAATGATCGTACTGCTGCTGTCGTTCATGCACTCCGTCATGGATGGATCAAGATGCACGAGGAATAAATATTTCTTTACTATCCAGATGTGTGCCCCTTTCACAAGCGCCAGCACACATCTGGACAACCACCCCCCACATTCATGCCCATATCGATAAAAGTTCTTTACCTGTCTGAGCGTCTACGAACACATAGAGATTATGTTGTAATGTCGCAGGTGCCTTCGGATCAATACTTGTATATGTAGAAGATGCCGTTATCTGTTGATATGTGATCATCCAGACAGGCACATTAGCAATGTCTACCTTCTCCTTCCCCCCACTCTCGGCGTCATAATTCAACGCTACATATTGCGCTTTGACTGCATGCTCATCGGTTGCATCTGGAGCAAACTGCTGTGCCAGCACCTCTGCTTGCTGCTGCGTAATCGCCGCTGGATGACTGGTATAACCCAGTGTGACCCCGACCGCCTGCAATGAAGCGTTCTGTGGTACTGCTGGTGTCGCTGTTACCTGCACCATATTTGCATGTGTTGATGTATGATGACTCAAGAAAACCCACAACAAAGAACAGGCAACAAGGAGCAATAACACACCCCCTACTGCCTTACTTCTTTGTGAGATGCCACCCCGTGGTGGTCTTCTGACCATGAAACTATCCTTTCACCTATACCGCGCCAGAAAGTTCCTGCGCTTCACGTACGGAGAGGAATGCACATAAAAACCTGAAAATAGGGACCGCAAAAGCGCATCCTGCATGAAATGGGACATTGGTTATAAATACGGACATTCCCTATTCATTGTGCAGTATAGGTTAATTTTTAGCGAAACACAACAGTATACATTGCCCGGCCTTCGGAAAAAAGATATACTGAGAATGGGGAAGCGCGATCTGATTTGATATGCATGGACCCAAAAAGACCCAGTTACGTTGAAAAAACGCGAAAGAAAGGAAGCCTCACCTCGTCAGGAACGCTATCCCCTGCAAAGGGATACCAATACGCAAACGAAAGTACCAACTCTTATCCTTGTTGAGGCCCACATGACCCGTACAAGCAGTGGGGGTTGGAGCGTTTCCACCCGGATGCTCCCCTTCCTTCGGGGCCTTTCTTTCCTTCCATCCCCCCAAAGGCGATGGGCATCCAGAAAGGATTTTTTTGTGAAAGTTTATGGTCGCATAACAGTCTTTCCTATTATGCCGACACGTATTAACAGACTATACGAATTAGCATATAACCTCTGGTGGAGTTGGCATCCAGAAGCTCGCGCTCTCTATAGCTCCCTTGACACTGAGTTATGGGAACAAGTCGGGCATAATCCAGTTCATTTTCTGAGTGAAGTCCCCCCCCAACAACTGGAACAGGCAGCACAGAACGCCGAATACTTGCGTGCTTACGATCAGGTCATCCATGATTTTGATCATTATATGCATCCCAGCGCTGAGGATACGTGGTTCACTCTCACCTATCCTGAACTGGTGGGGAAGACTATCGCCTACTTCTCTGCTGAATTTGGCCTCCACGAGTCCCTCCCTATTTACTCAGGCGGTCTAGGCATTCTTTCAGGCGATCACTGTAAAGAAGCCAGTGACCTCGGTCTACCATTTATTGGGGTTGGGTTTCTCTATCCGCAGGGCTATTTCAATCAGCTTGTCAATCGCTCAGGCATACAGGAAGCCTCCTATCACAAACTTCACTTCTCTGAGGTTCCTGCGGTTCCTGCTATCGGGCCTGACAAGAATGAGGTGGTCATCAGCGTCGATCTACCCGGACGTCGCATCTATGCCAAGGTCTGGAAACTGATGGTTGGGCGTGTGCCTCTCTACCTGATGGATACCGATATCCCACCCAACGCTCCAGCTGACCGTGAACTTTCGGCACGTCTCTATGGTGGTGATCGTGAGATGCGTATTGCGCAGGAGATCGTGCTAGGTATTGGTGGTGTGCGAGCGTTACGTGCCCTTGGCATCGCGCCTGATGCCTGGCATTTGAATGAAGGTCATGCTGCCTTCTTGAGCCTTGAACGTTGCCGAGAACTTGTTGAGACTGGTTTAAGCTTCCAGGAAGCTCAGGAAGTCGTCATCGCGAACTCACTCTTTACGACCCATACACCAGTGCCAGCGGGCAATGATACCTTCACCTACGAGCTGATTGATAAATATTTCGGTTCGTACTGGGGCCAGTTGGGCTTAAATCGCGAACAGTTCTTAAAGGTCGCTCAAGAAGATCATGGCTATGGCTCAACCTATGGCATGACGGTACTCGCACTCAATCTAACAGGGCATCATAATGGTGTGAGTGCGCTCCACGGGGAAGTTTCACGCAAAATGTGGCAGTTCCTCTGGCCCGGCATTGATCTTGATGAAGTACCCATCAGTTCCATCACAAATGGTGTACACACATTCTCATGGATCGCACCCGAAATCAATGAACTCTTTGGTCGCTATCTGGATAAAGATTGGGGCAGATATGTCGATGATCAAGAATTCTGGGATGAACGCATCCAGCATCTTCCCGATGAAGAACTCTGGAAAACCCATCATCGACGCAAAATAAGCTTGATTACCTATGCTCGTAATCGTTTAAAACAACAACATCTCCGTCTGGGTGAAGGTGCGCACCAGATCGCTGAATTCGAGCAGATGATGAATCCTGATGCCTTCATTATTGGCTTTGCTCGCCGCTTCGCGACCTACAAACGTGCTACACTCATCTTCCGTCAGATTGATCGCTTACACCGCATTCTGGATAATCCAGACCGACCGGTGCAGATTATCTTTGCGGGTAAAGCTCATCCGGCTGATGAACCAGGAAAAGCACTGATTGAACAGATCTATCGACTTTCACGAAGCGACGAGTTCCGTGGCAAAATCATCTTTCTGGAAAACTATGACATCGATATGGCCCGCTATCTAGTCGCGGGCACTGACCTCTGGCTCAATAATCCTATTCGCCCGTACGAAGCCAGTGGCACCAGTGGTCAGAAAGCCGCGCTCAATGGTCAACCGAATTGTAGTATTCTCGATGGCTGGTGGGCTGAAGGCTATCAAGGGACAAATGGTTGGTCTATCGGCGAAGAACGTGAGTACCACGATCAGAATGTCCAGGCTGAAGATGACAGCAACAATCTGTACCGCGTGTTGGAAGAAGAGATCATTCCTATCTTCTTTGACCGTGATACGGAAGGCATCCCCCATCAATGGGTCGGTTATATGAAGGAGGCAATCCGTACCTGCACACCACAATTCAGCATGCGCCGCATGGTCAAAGAATATGCGACCCACTATTATGTCCCTGAAATTCGGCAGTCTTTACTGGTTGAACAAAACCACTATGAACGCGAACGCAAACTCGCGGCCTGGAAACAGCAAATCCGACAGGTATGGGACCGTCTGGAATTATACGTGCAGGGGCAACAGGTTGGACAACTGAGCCTGGGTGAAAGCGTTGATATTCATGCCTGGGTTCGTGTGCCCGATCTGAAACCTGAAGATCTCTATGTCGAACTGGTGTATGGTGAGACAAAAGAAGAACAGGCTGTCGCTCAACATGCTATCCCAATGGCATTTGTAAAACACGAGAATGATGGCTCATATCGTTTTGATGTGCAGTTAAAACCTGTTACCAGTGGTAGCATTGCATATAATATTCGCGTCGTCCCTTCCCACCCTTCGTTGA
>Ga0310811_10001740_pt1 | contig 27074 bp, 23 predicted proteins | sample YCmetagenome_FD_207642 | JGI IMG/M metagenome (GOLD analysis project Ga0310811, IMG submission 207642) | Soil microbial communities from experimental microcosm in Duke University, North Carolina, United States - YC | ecosystem: Engineered > Artificial ecosystem > Soil microcosm > Unclassified ... | reverse complement strand
TGAGGAAATTTCACCTGCTCAGATACCGCGCGTCGCGCATCGGCGACGTAACTGCCGAGATCCCGATCGCGGATATCGACATAGATATAGAGCGCCAGTTGCCCGTTCTCCGTTCTGATCGACGTCGGTCCGCGGGTGAAATTGATTTTAGCCACTTCGCCGAGCGGCACGGTGCCGCCTCCCGCAATCGGAACCAGCACGTCGCGGGCAATGGCTTGTGGATCGCTCCGGAGATTGCGCGGATAGCGAAGATTGACCGTGTAGCGTTCCCGGCCCTCGACGGTGGTCGTCAGCGCCTCTCCGCCAAGCGCCATGGCGACGACCGACTGGACATCGCCGACCGCCAGACCATAGCGCGCGAGGGCATTCCGATCCGGCACGATGTCCAGGTAATATCCGCCCGTGACCCTCTCGGCATAGGCACTTGAGGTGCCGGGTACGGTTCGCACGACCTTCTCGACCTGCCGCGCGACCTGCTCCATGTCCTCATAGTTGCGGCCAAAAATCTTGATGCCAACGGGAGTGCGGATTCCGGTCGCCAGCATGTCGATGCGTGCCTTGATCGGCATCGTCCATGCATTGCTGACGCCGGGAAACTGCAGCGCCTTGTCCATTTTCGCGGTCAGGCTGTCGATCGTCATCCCCGGCGGCCATTTGCTCTCAGGTTTGAGATTGATCACGGTCTCGAACATTTCGCTGGGAGCAGGATCAGTCGCGGTCGCAGCGCGGCCTGCCTTGCCATAGACCGACGCCACTTCCGGGAACGATTTGATGATCCGGTCCTGAACCTGCAGCAACTCGGCGGCCTTCGTCACCGAAATGCCCGGCAAGGTCGTCGGCATGTACAGCAGCGTGCCTTCATTGAGGGTGGGCATGAATTCGCTGCCGAGCCGCATGGCGGGCCAGATGCTGACGGCTAGAATGAGCAGCGCAGCGATGACCGTCAGCGTCTTGGCTTTCATCACGCCGGCAATGATCGGACGGTAGGCCCAGATCAGGAAGCGGTTGAGCGGGTTCCTGTGTTCGGAGATGATGCGTCCGCGCACGAAAATAGTCATCAGCGCCGGCACCAGCGTGACCGAGAGCAGCGCCGCCGATGCCATGGCAAACGTCTTGGTGAAGGCGAGCGGTCCGAACATCCGGCCTTCCTGCGATTCCAGCGTGAATATCGGCAGAAAGGACACGGTTATGATGAGCAGACTGAAGAACAGCGCGGGGCCGACCTCGCAGGCGGCGCTGATCAAAATGCCGATGCGCGACTGATCCGGCTTGGCCCGCTCCAGGCGTTTATGGGCGTTCTCGATCATCACGATGGCGGCGTCGATCATTGCGCCAATGGCAATGGCGATGCCACCGAGACTCATGATGTTGGAGCCGACACCGAGCAGCTTCATGCCGCCGAACGCCATGAGGATGCCCACCGGCAACATCAGGATCGCAACCAAAGCGCTTCGGACGTGCAGGAGAAACAGAAAGCAGACAAGGGCGACGACCAGGCTTTCCTCGACCAATGTTTTCTTAAGGGTCGCGATCGCTCTGTTGATGAGCTGAGACCGATCATAGACGGGGATGATCTCGGTGCCTTTAGGCAGACTCGGCATAAGCGCGGCGAATTTGGCCTTCACGTTCTCGATCACATCCAACGCATTCGCCCCAAAGCGTTGAAGGACGATGCCGCTCGTGACTTCGCCTTCGCCATTGAGTTCGGCAATGCCGCGCCGTTCGTCCGGGCCGATCTCCACCCGCGCCACGTCTTTCATGAGCACGGGTGTTCCGCCATCTGCCTTGAGCACGATGTTTTCGAGATCGTTGACGCCTTTGATATAACCGCGGCCCCGAATGACGAACTCGAATTCGGACAATTCGACCGTGCGGCCGCCCACATCCATATTGCTGTTGCGGATGGCATTGCGCACGGTATCGAGAGAGATTCCAAGAGCGCGCAGGCGTTGCGGGTCGACGACAACATTGTATTGTTTGACGAAGCCGCCGACGCTTGCGACTTCTGCGACGCCTTCCGATTTCGCTATCCCGTAGCGGATCGACCAATCCTGCAGCGATCGGGTTTGCGCCAGGTTCAGATTTTTCGATGTGACGGCGTATTGATAAACCCACCCCACGCCGGTCGCATCCGGTCCGAGTGTGGGCGTTACGCCCGACGGCAGTTTGCTGCCGACGCCGCTCAAATATTCGAGGACGCGGCTGCGCGCCCAATAGATATCGGTGCCATCATCGAAAATGACATAGACGAACGATACGCCGAACGATGAAAACCCGCGAACGACGTGCGCTTTCGGCACACTGAGCATCGCTGTGGCCAAGGGGTAGGTGACCTGGTCTTCGACAACCTGCGGCGCCTGACCTGGATACTCGGTGTAGACGATGACCTGCACATCGGAGAGGTCCGGAATGGCGTCGAGCGGCAGGGTGCGTAGGGCGTACACGCCGCCAAACACCAGGAAGGCGGTGGCGATGAGCACCAGCATCAGGTTGTGGGCTGACCAAGCGATGATCTTGCTGATCATGGCGTTTTCTCCGCTTCCGCCATGCCGCTCAACGCACTTTTGAGATTGCTTTCCGCATCGATCAGGAAGTTTGCGCTGACGACGACGCGCTCGTTTTCCTTAAGACCGTCCTGGATTTCGACGTAACTGTCTCCATGCTGGCCGGTCTTTACGTTGCGCGGCTCGAAGCGTCCGTTTCCTTTGTCGACCAGCACGACACGCTTGCTTCCGTTGTCGATCACGGCGCTGTCGGGGACGGCCAACACCGGCCCATTGCTTGGCGCGGCAAGCTCGACCTCGGCATACATGTTGGGCCGCAGCAGACCCTTGGGATTCGCCAATTCGATGCGAACCTTGGCCGTGCGCGTGCCCATGTTGATTTCGGGATAGATCAGGTCGACTGTCCCGTGCAGCACTTGCCCCGGATAGCCGCGCAGTCTGATCGTCGCGGATTGTCCGACGGAGATGTGCGGGAGATCGTTCTCTGCGACATCCGCCAGCACCCACACCGTCGAAATGTCGGCAAGGCGGAACAATACGTCGCCGGGCATCGTTCGCTGCCCGTCGGTGACATTCCGTTCCAGCACGATTCCGTCACGCGGCGCCGGCCAGACGACGGTCAGCGGCACCTTTCCGGAGGTTTCGATCTGATGGATGATTTCGGCAGGGACCCCAAGATTTTCGAGGCGTTGGCGCGATCCTCCTTTCAGGCTCGGGCGGTCGCCTCCCTGAAATCCGCGCGTGGACACATAGTCAGCCGCGGCGGCTGAGAGAGCCGATCCATAGACGCGCATCAGCGGTTGGCCCTTGCGGACCATTGCGCCGGTCGTCACGTCCTCGACCTTTTCGATCCAGCCTTCAAATCTCAGCGACACAACGGCTTGGCGGCGTTCGTCGAGCTTTACGATGCCGGAAGCGCGCACGGCCGTCGAAAGAACGCGTTTCGTAGCGGGTTCGGAGCGGACACCAGAACGTTGAATCTTGCCGAGCGAAACCCTTACCGTCGAATCGTCGCCCGCATCCCCGGCGTAGACAGGGATGTAATCCATCCCCATCGAATCCTTTTTGGGCACCTTTGAGGTATCCGGTAGTCCCATTGGATTGCGGTAGTAAAGGATGCGCTGTTCGTCACCTTTCGCTGACGCGTCTTTTGACGCGTGGCGGCCAACTGGACTGACATCCCTGTCGTTTGTCACCGGCACATAGTTCGCGCCGGTTTCGGTCTTTTTCGGAGTGAGCGAATAGAACGGCGCGCCGTCCGGATAGCGATAATAAAGAACTTCTTTTCCCGGCTCAGAAGCGTTGCTCGCCAGGATGAGGCTGGACGCGAACACACGCATCGCGTCGCGGCTTGCTCCAGCGTAATATCCCACTGCGCCTGCCGCTCCGATGGCGGCCACGCTAATTGCTATCCAGGCCCCGCGCTTCATTGCACGGCCTTGATAACAAGTTTGTTTTGGAGAGTACCGGTCTCCCCTTGCACTTTGGCGCCAAGGGAGAGAGCCCAACCGCCGGCCATCGAGATGTCGGCCTTGAATCGATAGACGCCGGGTTCTGTACTCGGCAGAGGTTGAAGCGCTGCCGCCATTGTCGGCATGCCCTCAGGCTCCATGTCGAGCCGGCTGGCGAAGATCACGGCGTCGGAGACGGGCTTGCCGTCGGGCTTGTGAACCAGACGGACGGCAAGTACAGCGTCATCGGACTTCTTCACGTTCGGGCTGACGAGCTGAAATTCGTAGTCTTTGATGTCGGCTTGGCTGGCCGTCGCCGTCAAGCAAGCGGCCGCGATCAGCGCGCCGCCAAAGGCGCGCGTTTTGTTGAACAGTTTCATGGACATGTCCTCGTTCTATCCGGTCGCCTCAGAAAGCGACATTTTCGATGCATAGCGATCGCCGCCACGTGACGAAGTCACCCCGGCAGCTTTTGCGGTTACGTCAAGAGGATCAGGAACGAGGTGGTCGAGGGGGTGGTGGGAAGACAACGCCTTCGAGCAAAGGCTCGGACGGCAGAGAAAACTGCATCGGCGCCGTGTAACGCGTCACGATGAATACCGGCGATGCGGGAATGTTTTGGAAGCACATGCCCAAGCAGTTTGCAATGAACGGACAGGGCTGGCTTTTCGTCGAAGAATCCTTGTGACAGGGCATCTCCTCAGCCTGCGCCATGGAGGTCATGTCCCGAGACATGGAGGCCATGCCCTGAGACAGGCCGGCAGGCATCCCCATCATCTCCGCCGACACAGGCATAGCAAAGCCGCCCGTTATCATTCCGATAACGGCCAGAAGAGCGAGCGCACGGCGAAGGGCTGCCAAGAATTTCATCAGCGCGAACGTCTCACAACTCGGCCTGTTTGAAAAGCCTCAGGAACAATCGCTTGCCGGGATCGTGAACGGCAGCAAGCCAATGACCGATAAAATGGCCCTCCTATGGCGACGGCCGAACGTGGCTGGACAACAAGTTGCTCATGTCAATTGTTGCCGTGCGTGTAATCGTGACGTAGTGCCCGCTGGCTGCCCTATTCCGCGGCGACTGGGTGCTGGTCTGCACTGCCCGCGCGGTATTCGGTCCAAGCCTGGCGAAGAATCTGCACGGATGAAGTCAGAAAAATCCCGCCCATCACCGCCGCCACCGCCAGGTCTGGCCACGCCGTCGATGTGCCCCAAACTCCAAGCGCCGCGACCATCACCACGACGTTGCCGATCGCATCATTACGCGAACACAGCCAGACTGATCGCACGTTAGCGTCGCCGTCCTTGTAGCGCATCAGAAGCAGCACGGACGTAAGGTTTGCCGCCAGCGCAAGGATGCCGATGCCGCCCATCAGTTCGGCGCTCGGTACACCCAAGATCAACGTATGATAGATCGTCGAACCCATGACCCAGATTGCCATGAGGCTTAACGACAGACCCTTGAACAGAGCTGCGGTGGCGCGGGCGTGCACGCTTCGGCCGATGACCGCCAAACTCAGACCGTACGTGACCGTATCACCCAGGAAATCGAGGGCGTCGGCCTTGAGTGCCTGCGATGCCGCAAGCTGTCCGGCGATCATTTCAATGAGGAACATGCTGCCGTTGAGCGCAATGACCATCCACAACATGCGCTTGTAGCGAGGATCGAGGCCATCGAAGACCGGCACACCGCCGGAACAGCCGCAAGCCCCTTCGGCTGAGCAGGTATCAGTCGACGCGGCGGTGGCCTTCGGCGCGGTGAACTGCAAGGGCGGTGGTGTGCAGCAGTCCTTATCGTGACAGCATTTGTCGGTCATTTCCGGCATCTTTCATGGCGAAGAGACGCATGCTACAACCTCTAGCCACTAGAGGTTCAAGAGATAATGTCGGAATTGTCCATAGGCGCCGCGGCCAGGGAAACCAACGTAAAGGTGCCCACCATCCGCTATTACGAGCATATCGGCCTCCTGCCTGCCGCTCCACGCACTGAAGGCAAACAGCGTCGCTATGGTCTTGACGATCTCACGCGCCTGAACTTCATTCGCCATGCGCGGGATCTTGGATTTGATCTCGATGCGATCCGCGAATTGTTGGCGATCAGTGCTCAGCCTGATCGATCGTGCGCTGACGCCGATCACATTGCGCGTCGCCACATCGTGGAGATCGACAAGCGAATTGCTCACCTGGTCGCTCTCAGAGCCGACTTGCAGACTCTGGCTGATCAATGCGGGCAGGGGCAAGTTTCAGACTGCGCGATTTTAGAAACTTTGGCCCACGGTTCTTAGGCAGCACTGCAAGAATGCGCTCTGGTGCGCTTCAGACCAATTTTCGATTGCAAAAGCGGTGGTGCCGCAAGAGGGATTCGAACCCCCGACCCCGTCATTACGAATGACGTGCTCTACCAGCTGAGCTATTGCGGCGAATGCCAGCGTCCGGCTGCGGCCTTGTTATCGGCAGGGCGCGCCAATTGCAAGGTCGTCCGGCATCACGGGCGACGCCGTCGGGTTCAGACGCCGCGCCACTGTCCCGGTTCCTGATCCGGCGCTGCATCGGCGTCCGGACCCGGATCGTCGGGGGCGTGTACAAGCGGAATCACCGCTTCGACGGCGTGCGTGGGTGCGACGCGGGGTTGACGCGACGCCCTGGTCCCGTCTGTCGGTGCAACGGCACCCCTAACGGCTTCTTCGCGTGGCGTTTCTCCGTTCCCGCCGGGCTTTTCCTGAAAGCCGGTTTCCGTGGGCGCATCGGCGTGTGCGGCAGCAGCCGGCCGTGCCGGCGCGGCACCGTCGATGACCGACGGCGCGCGGGTGCCTGGCTGCACGGGTCCACTTGGCTCCACGGGCCCGCTTGGCTCCATGACCTTGGGCCCAGCCGAATTCATCTCCGCCGGCGCTGGCGTGAGGGGAATCATGCGTTGCGTCGCCGGATCGAAAGGGGCGAGCGTCGGCCCGTTCATCTCTTCAAGCGGCACGCGCCATGTGAATGCGTCGATGCGCGCGGTGAGCGGTGAAACCGGCAGCCAGCGATCGGAAACATAACCGTCCGCGGTCCAGGCCGGATCGCGCGCGGCGTGAACGGCGCGGGCAATCCACTCACGGGCGCGGCCTTCGTCGCCGTGTTCGGCGGCTTCGATCTCGGCCATCAGAAGCGCAACGCGCTGCGTCGGCCGGGCGAGATAGGGCGACAGCGTCTGCCGCGCAAGGAAGAAATCCTGTGCCTCGCGCGCGGCGCGCGCCACCATGAGCGCGCCCTCGACATTGCCCGGTTTCTTTCTGGCAAGAGTCTGCGCGCGTTCGAGCCGGTCGCGCGCGGCGTCACCGAGGCGCAGATTGACGTAAGAGTCGGCGAGTTCGAGATGCGGCCCTGCCCGCCATGCCTTCTCGATCATGCGTGCGGCCTTGCGGATGTCGCCTGCGTCGGCGAGCCGACGCGCGGCGAATGCGACGGCCGGGACCAGCGTCGGCGCCAGCCCCACCGCCTCCATGATCAAGGTTTTTGCAGTCTCGCTTTCGTTCGCGCGCGCGGCCAATGCTTGCGCGGTCAGCAGCACCGCGCGTTGGCGGCGATAGGTGCTGCGTTCGATGAGGCCCGCGCGCATGTTGCGTTCGAGCACGCCGAGTGCGCCGGCCCAGTCGCCCGCCGCGCAGCGCATGTCGAGCACGGCCTTGCCGGCCCAGCCGGGCGACGGCGTGAGTTTTGCCGCTTCTTCGGCGTAGCTGCGCGCGGCTGCTTTTTCGTCACGCCGCTGCGCTTCGATGAACAGGCCGCGCAGGCCGAGCAGTTTTGTGTCCTCGCGGCGCGCCAGCGCGGCAAACGCTTTTTCCGCGCCCGTGCGGTCGCCGGCGAGTTGCGCGGTCTGCGCGCTGAGCAGATGCGTGAGCGGCTCCTGCGGCGCCAGACGATGCGCCTCGCGCGCATAACGCCGCGCCGCATGCATGTCGCCGGCGCCGACCGCGACGAGGCCGCGCGAGATCGCCTGATACCCTTTCTTGCCGCGCCGGTTGCGCAGGAACAGCGAGATCAGGTCGGGCGCGCGCAATACGGTGCGCAACAACGACCAGATGAACATCAACACGCCGACAGTCAAAACCACGCCGAGTAGCGCGACCATCAGCGAGGTCTGGATGTTCAGACCGTTCCACACCACGGTGACGTCGCCGGGCCGATCCGCAAGCCAGGCGAAGCCGAGCGCGGCGACCATGATGACGGCAAAGAAAACAAAGACGCGAATCATGATCAGTCGTTACTCGCGGGAGGATTGGCGGCGGGTTTTTCGGTGCTGGTAGCCGGCAGCGTGACGGCGAGATGTTGCAGGGCGGCGAGTGCGGCGTTGCGGGCCTTGACCGTATCGATCCAGTTTTGCGCCGGCGCGCGTGCGGCGGCGGGGAGTTTGTCCAATGCAGCGGCAGCGCCCGCGAGATCGTGCGCGGCGACCCGTGCCTGCGCGCGCGCGAGAAGCGCGTCCGGCGTATCGCCTTGCACATCGCCGACGCGGCGCACGCGCACGAGCCGTTCGGCGCTCGCCTGCAACCGGTCGAAAATACCGTCGCCTTCGGCTTTCGGCGCGGTGGCATGCGACAGCGCCGGCATCAGCGTCTTGAAATCACGCGTCAGCGCGTCTTCGGTCGGCATGCCTTTGGCGGCAAAGGTCGCGAGCGGCGCTGTGGCCTCTGCATTTGGCGCGAACGGTTTCATCGCGTCGAGTTCGGCTGAGTAAGGCGCGCCGCGATCGACCGTCGTGCGCAAGGCCTGCAATGTTACCAGCGCGCGCAGGGTTCGGGCCGCCGCCGTATCCTGCCGTTCAAAATGATCCCTGGCGGTTTTCAAGCCGGTCTCGATTGCGGCAATACGATCAGACAGCGCGGCGACCGTGCTTTTCTGCACGGCATTGTCTGACATCTGCTTCGTTGCGGATTCAAGCGCGGTCAGCCGACCCTGCAGCGGTGCAATATCCTGCGCGATGTCCTGGCGGCTGTCCTTCTGCGTCGAGGCCGTGTCGCGCGCCTTGTCTTGGGCGGTCGTTGCGGCGATCAGCGCGGCTTCGGCGCGGCCGCGGGCCTCGCGCGTGGCGGCGGTATCTGCGTCGACGCGGCGGCCGAGCGTGGCCATGGTCTCTTCAAGCGCTTTCACTTTGGCAGTGATTGCACCGAGCGGCGCGGCCGACGCGGCATTGGCCGGCTGTTTGGCCTTGTCCTCCAGCGCGGTCAGCCGCTGGGCGAGCGCCTGCAATTGTTGCGCGTCGCTCGCTGTGGCCTGCGGCCGCGCGGCGAGCGTCTTCTGCGCGGATTCGAGCGCATCGACACGCTTGCGCAGCGCCGCGCCTGTGTTCGCCCCGAACATGCCGGCCGCCCAAAGGCCGGTCCCGAGTGCCAGCACAAGCAGGAGTGCCATGAGGCCGCTGGCGGCGCCGATCGCGCCCCACGACGACGTTGGAGGTGTCATTTCGGATTGATCGTCGCGGCCCGGATCATCCAGCTGCGGATCGCTGCCTGCGGCCTCCGGTTCCTCTGCCGGCTTCTCCGTCCGCACGCTGTCCACAACAGTGTGATGGGCGGCAGAATCCTCGGCCTCACGCCGAGGGTCACCTGGTTCCGGGGCGGTCACATCCTCGGCCTGCAGGTCGATGGTCTGCGGCGGACGCGGACGCCCGCGAAACTCGGGCACGCCTTTACCGTCACCGTTCTGATCGTCAGCCATAGTCTTCGTTCCGGGAATAAGGTCCGGGATAAGCGTCAAACCGCGCCGTCGAGAAGCACGAACAGCGCGGCCTCGTTGGGCTGCGCTGCGGTCCGGGCGACAGCCCCCCGGTCTTGTAGCACCCGGGCAATGCGGGGCGACAAACAATAGTGTGTCTCGGCCCCTACCGGCACGCCCGAATTCCGACAGCAGGCAAGATAGGCCTCCGCCGTGCGCAGGGAATAATGCAGCACGCCGTCAATGGTGCCATCGGCCAGCGCGGCTGTGACGGGTCCGGGGAAGGATTCGGCGGCAGCGGCGCGATAAAGGGTGACCACGTCGACATGAATATCGGCGGGTGCGAGTTCAGTGGCGATGTCGACAGCGCGATCGTGACCGGCAAGATGCAGGAGCCGCGTCCCTTCGGCGAAATTCTTGCGCAACAGCCGCACGAGCGCCGCGCCATCGCTTGCCGTGCCGCGCACATCGGTAAAACCGGCCTCGCGTACCGCCGCCGCGGTCCGGTCGCCCACGACGAGAACGGGACACGACAGGAGGCGCATGGCCGCCGGATGCGTCTTGAGCATCACCGCCGCCGTCGCGCTGGTAACGACGATGGCGTCGGGGTGTGTATCCGGCAGCGCTGGCGTGAGCGGTTCGATGTGCAGCAGCGGCGCCAGCGTCACATCATGCCCGCGCGCCTCAAGCGCGGCCTTTGTACGCAAGGCCTCGGGCAGGGGGCGGGTGACCAGCAGGCGCATGGGTATCCTTGTCCGACGCACGGCGCGGCGGAAATCAATCTTTGAAAAAATCAGGCCCAGCCTGATCCTTGAGTTCGTGACCGGCGTCCGCCGCAAGTGCCGACGCAGCGCTGCGTGCGCCAGTCCGCGTAGCCTCGAAAAATGGTGTGCCGTCGGGACGCAGCACGATGCCGCGAAACGTCACGTGGTCACCGGCAATGATCGCATGGCCGCCGATCGGCGTGCGGCAGGAACCGTCGAGCACCGCGAGAAAGGCGCGCTCGGCAACGACGGCATCAGCGGTGTCGGCGTGATTGAGCGGCGCCAGCAGATCGCCGGTGCGGGTGTCGTCCGCGCGCGTCTCGATGGCGATAGCGCCCTGGCCGACGGCGGGAATGAATTTTTCCGGATCAAGCAATGTCGCCTGCGAACCGAGCACAGATTCGGCGAGGCCAAGGCGTTTCAGCCCGGCCAGCGCCAGCAACGTCGCATCGACTTCGCCGCTTTCGAGTTTGCGCAGCCGCGTTTCGACATTGCCGCGGAAATTGATGACGTTCACATCGGGCCGCAGCCGCTTGATCATCGCCTGCCGCCGCAGCGAAGCGGTGCCGATCACCGCGCCTTGCGGCAGCGCCGCGACAGTTTTCCAGCGTGGCGACAGGAAAACATCGCGCGGGTCTTCGCGTTCGAGAAAAGTCGAAAGCACAAGACCGTCGGGCAGGAACGTCGGCACGTCCTTGCACGAATGCACGGCGAGATCGACGCGGCCGGCGAGCAGCGCGTCTTCGATCTCCTTGGTGAACAGGCCTTTGCCGCCGGCTTCCGACAAGGGCCGATCCTGGATCGCATCGCCGGAGGTGCGGATCACCACGATGGCGATGCGATCCGGCGCGACCCGATGGGCGGCGGCAAGCCGGCGCTGCACCTCATGCGCCTGCGCCAGCGCCAGCGGGCTGCCGCGTGTGCCGATGCGGACAAGTGCCGCGTCAGTGATCGTCGAGGATTGCGTCATCGGACCCCGGAATGCTACGCGTTATGTTGACAATTACAACGCCAATGTGATTGTCAACAAACGGCATAGGGGCGATCCGCCAAGGAAAATCAAGCCCTTGCAAGGTGCCGGAACGTTATGACGGCCCGCCAATCCGAGAGAAACGATGCTTGTCCTCGGCCTTGAGACCACTTGCGACGAGACGGCAGCGGCCGTCGTTTCGCTGCAGGATGACGGGCAGCGCAAAATCCTGTCGAACGTCATCCTGTCGCAGGCAGACGCGCATTCGGCTTTCGGCGGCGTCGTGCCGGAAATCGCCGCGCGCGCCCATGTCGAGGCGCTCGATGCGGTGATCGGCGAGGCGATGATCGCCGCCGGCTGCACCTTCGATGATCTCGACGGCGTTGCCGCTGCCGCCGGCCCCGGACTGATCGGCGGTGTGATCGTCGGGCTGACCACGGCGAAGGCCATCGCGCTCGTCTGCGAAAAGCCGCTGATCGCCATCAATCATCTCGAAGCGCATGCGCTGACGGCGCGGCTCACCCACGGCATCGCTTTTCCATATCTGCTGTTTCTCGCATCCGGCGGCCACACCCAGACCGTGGCCGTGCGCGATGTCGGCGATTACGTGCGCATCGGCACCACCGTCGATGACGCCATCGGCGAAGCCTTCGACAAGACATCAAAACTTCTCGGCCTCGGTTATCCGGGCGGCCCGCAGGTCGAGCGCGAAGCCGCCGCCGGGGACCCGTTCCGCTTCACGCTGCCGCGTCCGATGCACGGGCGGCCCGAGCCGGACTTTTCGCTGTCGGGACTGAAGACCGCGCTGCGCATCGAGGCCGAACGCATCGCGCCAGTGAGCGATCAGGATGTCGCCGATCTGTGCGCATCGTTCCAGCAGGCCGTTGTCGAGGTGGTGATGGACCGGTTGCGCGCCGGGTTGACGGTGTTCAACGAACGCTTCGGCACGCCGCATGCGCTGGTCGCCGCCGGTGGCGTCGCCGCCAACCAGGCGATCCGCACCGTGATGCAACATGTGGCAAGCGAAGCCGGCACCACCCTGGTCGCGCCGCCGCTTGAATTGTGCACCGACAACGGTGCGATGATCGCCTGGGCCGGCATCGAGCGACTGTCGCGCGGCATGACCGATACGCTCGACACCGCGCCGCGCGCCCGCTGGCCTCTTGATAGTCTCACTGGCGCACCGGACCCGGACGGCCGCACGCGCCGGCATTATGCGTGACGGCGCGATGATCAACCATGTCGCCGTGCTCGGCGCCGGGGCCTGGGGCTCCGCGCTCGCCAATGTCGCGACGCGGGCCGGGCGACGCGTGACGTTGTGGGCGCGCGATGCGGATGCCGTCGCGCATCTTGCGGCGACGCGGCAGTCGCCACGCCTGCCCGGCGCCACGCTCGATGACAAAATCCTTTTCACCGCATCGCTTGCCGAGGCGGCGGCAGCCGACGCCGTGCTTGTCGTCGTGCCGGCGCAGGCGATGCGCGCGGTGCTGACGGCTTTTGCACCGCATGTGCGGCCGGGAACGCCGCTGATCTGCTGCGCCAAAGGCATCGAAAGCAAGACCGGCCTGTTCATGACCGAGGTGATCGCGGATTGCGTCCCGTCCGCGCATCCCGCCATCCTTTCCGGGCCGAGCTTTGCCGTCGACGTCGCGCATGGACTGCCCACGGCGGTGACGCTCGCCGCCGCCGATGAAACGCTCGCATCGTCGTTGGCCGGTGCGCTCGTCAGTTCAGCCTTTCGGCCCTACCATTCTACCGATATGCGCGGCGTCGAAATCGGCGGTGCGGCGAAAAACGTTCTTGCCATCGCGGCCGGCATCGTCGCCGGGCGCGGGCTCGGAGCCAGCGCCGCGGCCGCCCTGACGACGCGCGGCTTCACCGAACTGTTTCGCTTCGGCGAGGCTTTTGGCGCACGGGCGCAGACGCTGACCGGGCTAGCGGGGCTCGGCGATCTGATCCTGACCTGTTCCAGTCCGCAGTCACGCAATTTCGCCCACGGTGTCATGCTCGGCGAAGGACGCGGCGGTGAAGACAAAAAACTGGCCGAAGGCGTTTACACCGCTGCGGCGCTGGTGCGCCTTGCCGCGGCGCAGCATGTCGATATGCCGATCGCAAGTGCGGTTGCCGCCGTTGTCGCCGGGGACATCACCATCGAAGCGGCCATCGAATCGCTGATGGCGCGGCCGCTGCGGGCCGAGGCATAATAAAGAACATCATCTGCGAGGAGAGACGCGCCGTGCATTACTGGTTGATGAAGACCGAGCCTGATACGTTTTCCTGGGACGATCAGGTGAAGCGGGGCGCCAAAGGCGAGCCCTGGACCGGCGTGCGCAATCATCAGGCCAAGGCCAACATGCTGGCGATGAAGAAAGGCGACCACGCCTTCTTCTATCACTCGAACGAGGGCAAGGAGATCGTCGGCATCGTCGAGGTCATTCGCGAAGCCTATGCTGATCCGACCGATGCTTCGGCACGGTTCGTCTGTGTCGATGTGAAGGCCTTGAAGCCGCTCAAGACGCCGGTGACTTTGGTTGCTGCCAAGGCCGACAAGCGCCTGAAGGAGATGGTCCTCGTCAACAATTCGCGGCTCTCGGTGCAGCCGGTGTCGGCGGCGGAATGGCGCATCGTCTGCGCCATGGGTGGTGTCGACGGCGCGTGATGCGCAATCGATTCATGTCGCGACGTATTTGTGCAGGGTACCTCATGCAGGTCATGCCGCAGCAGGCATCATGCATGCGTGCAGAGCCGCGCATTAAGCGTTGACTTGGAAAAAGCCGAGGGCGGATACTCGCTTCCACAACACGGAGACGCCCCCGCAGACGAGGGTTGAAGAGCAATAAAGCTCCGGTCTCCACGACAGGGAGAGTGGCCAAATGGGCAACTTTGGCTGGTCCGTCGTTCTTATCATTCATGGGCTGATCGCGGTGTTTCTGGTCGGCGCGCTGCTGCATCAGGCCGCCAGCGTGTGCTGGCCGAACACCAGCAAATCGCAGAACTTCGTCGCCGCCTTCCGCGGCGTCAACAGCATGAGATACACGAACACGATCATCATCCTGTTCATTACCGTGTTCATTTTCGGGTCGTTCATCTATCCGTTCTACCGGGTCAATGTCCGTATTCCGCTCGAACGCATTCACTTTCAGCGCGTCGTCGGCACCTTCGAGTTGAAGGAGCATTTCCTCGCCATCGCCTTCGGCATGTTGCCGGCCTATTGGTACTTCTGGCGGCAGCCATTATCCGACGCGATGCGCCGCGCCCGCACCGGCGTCACGGCGGTGATCGCCTTCGCCGTGCTCTATGCGTTTATCGCTGGTCACATTCTCAACAACGCACGGGGATTCGGATCATGAACATCGCGCGTCTCTTTCCGGTTTTCTCGGTCGTCTTCGCGGTGTTCTATGTCCTCGAAGTCAAGGTGATGGAATACGGGATCAACCTTGCCGCCATCACCTATCAACCACGTTTTGTCGTTTGGCAGTTTGGTGCGCAATCGCCGCTCAACGGCGGGCCGGCCATGTATTGGTGGGGCTGGATCATCACCGCGGCCGTTGTCGCCATCATCGCGACGGTGATCGCGGGTTTCGTGCCGGAAACAGTGCGGGCCAAATTCTGGCCGGGACTGACCTGGGCCATTCCGCTCGCCTGCATGGCCACCGTCGCCTTCGTGATCCGCGGTTTCTTTATCTGACAGATAAAAAAGCGCGAACGATGTCCGCCGCCGGGGCGTTTATGATAATGTCGGCTGCCGGACCCGTTCCGGCAGCGGACGTCGAAGGACGTGGGCGGAGGACTCGCAACGCATGAGCAGACGTGGCCCAGTGCACATGATGGCGAAATCGCTGGCGTTCGCCGCGACGGTGTTGGCTGTCGCGGTATCGCTGTCGCCGCGTGTCTTTGCCGGGGCCGGTGCGCTGGAAGGCGACGACGATCAGGGCGTGCCCTATTTCGGGGTCGTGCGTGACGATCACGGCAATCCTGTCCCGGAAGCCAAGGTGACGGTGGATTTCAAGGTCGGCGGTGCGGTGCTGATCACGCGCGCCGACGACGGTGGAAAATACAGCCTCGCGACGTTCAGCACCGACGCCGATCCGAAGGATGTCACGATCACCTGCGCCAAGACGGGATACGCGTTCGTGGAGACGATCCCGCGCAACGCGAATGTTAAAAAAGGCGATCCGGTCGAAGCCGACTGCATCCTGAAGAAAACCTGAAAACGGGGGGAAGCGCCGATGGTCCTCAACGCGCGGGCGCGCCTTTTGACGGCATGTGTTGCGCTGGGCGCCGTTGCCGCCGTCCTGTCCGGATTTTGGCCGGCTCATGCCCAGTCGGTGCCGGCCGGCTACCAGCCCGGCCTCGGCGATTTCATGAACGGTCTGGTGCAGCCACGCCACGCCAAGCTCGGCCTCGCCGGTCAGGCCGGCAACTGGCCGCTGGCGGCTTACGAACTCAAGGTGCTGCACGAGGCGTTTGACAGCACCGCCAAGGCGATACCCAAATATCGCAACATCTCCGTGCCCGACATGATCGAGGCGCTGATCAAGACGCCGCTGCAGGAGACCGAGGACGCCATCAAGGCGAAGGATGCAGCCAAATTCACGGCCGCTTATGCCAAGCTCACCACTGGCTGCGATTCCTGCCATCAATCGGCCGGCGTGCGCTTCGTCGTCATCAAGCCGCCGGATCACTCGGGCTTCGCCAATCAGGATTTCGCGCCCAGGCGCTAAACCAATCCTGATACTTTATACTTTCCTGCCCGTTCCCCATGCCTTGCCTGCTGCTTGCGACAGACGGGGGCGGCGGTTTGGCGATGAGACCTTTGGGCGGCTTGTCGCGCGCCGTCCCCACGTCGCATAATGGCTGGAAACCAGACGCAATCACGACGCGCGCGGCCAAACGGATCGCGCCGGGAGGACGAAACGGCATGTCGGACAAGATTCACGAAATTCCCGCTGCGTGGGCCAAGCAGGCTTTTGTCGACGATTTCGCCTACCGGCAGATGTATGCGCGGTCGATCAAGGAGCCGGCCGCTTTTTGGGCCGAGCAGGCCAAGCGGCTGGATTGGGAGAAGCCCTTCACCAAGGCGAAGAACACGTCGTTCGCCGCGGACAATGTCTCGATCAAATGGTTCGAGGACGGCGTTCTCAACGTCGCCTACAACTGCATCGACCGGCATCTCGACACCCGCGCTGACCAGGTTGCGATCATCTGGGAAGGCGACGATCCCAAGGATCACAAGAAGATCACCTTTCAGGAGTTGCACGACGAAGTCTGCCGCTTCGCCAATATTTTACGCAACCGCGACGTCAAGAAGGGCGACCGGGTCACCATCTACATGCCGATGATCCCGGAAGCGGCTTACGCCATGCTCGCCTGCGCGCGCATCGGCGCCATTCATTCCGTGGTTTTTGGCGGCTTCTCGCCGGATTCACTGGCCGGGCGCATCGAAGACTGCCGCTCTAATGTCGTCATCACTGCCGACGAAGGCGTGCGCGGCGGCAAAAGAATTCCACTCAAGGCCAATACCGACGCGGCGATTGCAAAAGTCGGCGGCGTCGATCATGTGATCGTCGTGCGGCGCACCGGCGGCAAGGTCGACATGGATCCGGTGCGCGACGTCTGGCATCACGAGGCGGCTGACGTCGTGACCAGCGAATGCCCGTGCGAGCCGATGAACGCCGAAGACCCGCTGTTCATTCTCTACACGTCGGGTTCGACCGGAAAACCGAAGGGCGTGCTGCACACCACCGCTGGCTATCTCCTCTTCACGGCGATGACGCATCAATACGTCTTCGACTATCACGACGGCGATATCTATTGGTGCACGGCCGATGTAGGCTGGGTGACCGGCCACAGCTATATCGTCTATGGCCCGCTCGCCAACGCCGCGACGACGCTGATGTTCGAAGGCGTGCCCAACTACCCGAGCAATTCGCGGTTCTGGGAGGTCATCGACAAGCACAAGGTCAACATCTTCTACACTGCGCCAACCGCGATCCGCGCGCTGATGCAGGCGGGCGATGCGCCGGTGACGAAGACCTCGCGTGCGTCGCTGAAATTGCTCGGCTCCGTCGGCGAACCGATCAATCCCGAAGCCTGGGAATGGTACTGGCGCGTCGTCGGCAACGGCCGCTGCCCGGTGGTCGACACCTGGTGGCAGACGGAGACCGGCGGGATCATGATCACACCGTTGCCCGGTGCGACGCGGCTCAAGCCCGGCTCGGCAACGCGGCCGTTCTTCGGCATCGCGCCGCAGATTGTCGATGCCGACGGCAATGTGCTCGACGGCGAAGCGACGGGCAATCTCTGCATCGCTGAGTCATGGCCGGGGCAGATGCGCACGGTCTATGGCGACCACGAGCGCTTCGTGCAGACCTATTTCTCCACCTACAAGGGGAAATATTTCACCGGCGACGGGTGCCGCCGCGATGCCGACGGCTATTACTGGATCACCGGCCGCGTCGACGACGTGATCAATGTCGCCGGTCACCGCATGGGCACGGCGGAAGTGGAAAGCGCGCTCGTTGCCCACGACAAGGTGTCGGAGGCCGCCGTGGTCGGTTTCCCGCACGACATCAAGGGGCAGGGCATCTATGCCTATGTGACGTTGATGGCGGGACAAACGCCGAGCGACGATCTGCGCAAGGAGCTGGTCGGCTGGGTGCGCAAGGAGATCGGTCCGATCGCTTCGCCCGACCGCATTCAGTTTGCGCCCGGCCTGCCGAAGACGCGCTCGGGAAAAATCATGCGCCGCATCCTGCGCAAGATCGCGGAAGATGATTCAGGCAATCTCGGCGACATCTCCACGCTCGCCGATCCTTCGGTGGTCGAGGACCTCGTCACCAATCGGCAGAACCGCAAGGACGCGTGATCGCGCCCGCGATGCGCGCATGGATCCGGGCTCAACCCCGTGTAAGCGGCCGCCGCATGGTGCTTCGCCGGAGGCAATTGTGACAATTCACACGATCGCGGCGGTAGTTTCGGCAGGCTCTTATATCAACGCCGCGTTCCGACCGGACGGATGCAGGTGAGTCGTGTTCGAGGGAGGCGACCATGGGACCACTCATGCAACGCGCAGTCGCTCGGGTTCGACGGCGGGCGACGGTTTTGCTCGCGGCGGCGCTGACGGCCGCCGCTTTTACCGGCGCTCCGGCCGCACAGGAGCGGGGCGCGTTCATCGATCTGCCGGACGTGCGCCTGTGGGTCGTCGACACCGGCGGCAGTGGCGATCCGGTCGTGCTCTTGCATCCCAACACTGGCACCGTCGAGGTGTGGAAGAAGCAGATCCCGGCGCTCGTCGCTGCCGGCTACCGCGTCATCGCCTTTGACCGGCCAGGGTGGGGCCGCAGCACGGCTCAGCCCGGTGCGACGCCGCTCAGCGTCGCGGAGGATCTCGATGTGCTCGCGGACAGGCTCGGCCTCGGCCGCTTCGCGCTCGTCGGCGTTGCTGGCGGCGGCTACATCGCGCTCGATTATGCCGCATGGCGGCCGGAGCGCGTGCGCAGCCTGGTCATCGCCAACAGCGGCCTCGGCCTCAAGAACAACGCCGAAGGCGATGCGTTTCGTAGGAATTCCGCGATCCCGGATTTCCACAAACTCCCCGCCGAGGTGCGAGAGATGAGCCCGACCTATCGCGGTCTGAACCCCGAAGGCGTCAAGGCGTGGAAGGCCATCCAGAGCAAGGCGAAGCAGCCCGGCGCCCCCGATCATGCGCTGCGCACGCCCAACACGCTGGAGAAGGTCGCTGCGATTGCCATGCCGGTCCTCGTCGTCGCCGGGGACGTCGATCTCACGACGCCCTCCGGTGCCATGCGGCTGTGGGCGCGGTCGTTAAAGCATTACGACTGGCTGCTCGTTCCCGAGGCCGGCCACGCGCTCCCTTGGGAGCAGCCGGACGTGTTCAATGCCGCCGTGATCGACTTTCTGCGCAAGCACTGACGCTGGTGTGGCGGCAAAAAATTACCGGCCGATTCAGGTTAACTGCAACTTCCCGCCGGGCGCGGTCGGTTCCGCATTACAATCGCGCGGTTCACGGTAACTGACCGTGGGTTTTTGCAATAGCTGCAGAGGCTGGCATGCGTGTTTTGCGTTTCCTCGTGCATGGGCTGACAAGCGTTGGCCTTGTGTGCAGCGTTGCTGCCGTCGCTCCGCGGGCGCAGGCGCGCGAGACGGTGCATTTCTCCGGTGCCGAAGAGCCCGGCACGATCGTCGTGAAAACCCACGAACGGCGGCTTTATCTTGTGCTCGGCCATGGCGAGGCCATCCGTTACCCGGTCGGCGTCGGCAAGGCCGGCATGGCCTGGAACGGCACCACGGAGATCGACGGAAAATACATCAAGCCCGCCTGGTCGCCACCGGACATCATCCGGCGTGAAAATCCGCGTCTGCCCAACGTCATTCCCGGCGGATCGCCACGCAATCCCATGGGTGTTGCGGCGCTGACGCTTGCCGGCGGCGAATACGCGATTCATGGGACGAACGCGCCGCAAACGATCGGCGGCTTCGTCTCCCACGGCTGCATCCGCATGTACAACGCCGACATCACCGATCTTTATCGCCGCGTGTCGGTGGGGACGACGGTCGTCGTCACACGCTAAAAAATGTCAGTTTGTGTCCCGAAGTGTCATGCCCGCCAACGGGTCCGGCCAAAGGCCGGCCCGATGATAAACTCCCGCGGGCATCAAGCTCTTTCGCTGCGACGATGCATTGCGAAAACAAGGGCTGGGTACCCGCTTTCGCGGGTACGACAAGATACGGGAGCGATAGGTCCGACCCCAACGACAGATTTTTCAGTGCGAGGCCTGCGCCACTTCGTCGATGATGCTTTGCGGCGTCTTCATGCTCTGCGCGACGCGGGCGGCGATCTCTGTGCCTGTCTGCGCCGACACCTCGAATCCCATTCCCTTCGCCTCTTTGATGAACGCGTCATCCTTCATGGTCTCGTCGAAGGCGTGGCGCAACAACGCGACGCGATCCTGCGGCACGTCCGGCGGCGCCATCACCGGCCGGCCGAGTTGCGTGTTGCCGGCAAAGAAGGCCAGCACTTCCTTCTGTCGTTCCGTCTTCGCGAAATCGAAAATGGTCGGCGCATCGAGCCACGCGACCTTGTCCGGCTCCATGTTGAAGAGGATGCGCATTTGTCCGCTTTCGACCCATTGCCGGCGCGCGCCGTCCGGCCCGCCGACGGTGTTGACGAAACCGCCGACCTCGCCGCGGATCACGGCCAGCGCCACGTCGTTGGGCGATTTATAGCCTTCGACGATTTTCAGTTTCAGGCCGAGAAGGTTTTTCAGGAGCACCGGCGCCGCGGTCACGCCCTGCGCGCCGCCGGGCGAGCCGATGATGAGTTGATGCGTGAACAGGTCCTTGACTGAATCGATCCCCGTCTTCGTGCCAGCAAACATCACGCGGTGATTGATTTCAGGACTGCCGAGCCAGTTGAAGCGCGCCGGATCGTAACGCACGTTCGGCAGTTTGGTGACGGCCGCGTCGGTCATGTTGCGCGACACCATGCCGATGACTGTGCCGTCCTTCGGCGCCACGTTGAAAAGATAGTTTGTTGCGATGATGTGTCCCGCACCCGGCATGTTCTGCACGATGAGCGTGGGATGGCCGGGAATGTAATTGACGATGTACTTGCCGATGAGCCGCGCCCAGAGATCGTAATCCTGTCCGGCCGATGTGCCGACGATGAAGTGGATCACCTTGCCCTTGTAAAACGCGGTCGGCTCTTCTGCCCGCGCCGGGTCCTGCGCGACGTGCGTGAACAGCGCCAGGAGGAGCAAAAATCCGGCGGTTCGAAATTTCATCATCGACCTCCCGTGTTACCGCCGTCGTTGCGTCGCGGCGTTACGCGGAAGGTTAGCGCCGCGCATGAAGCGGGTCCAGCAAGACCGAGCGGCGTCAGATGCTGTTCGGTAATGTCAACGCGCCGCGTGGCCATTCCTGCAAACGCGACGCCAGCTCCTTGCAGGGCGGGCCGTTTCGGGCCGATAGTGCGGCGTTATCAAGTTTGAAGCGAACGGCGGAAGGACAATAAAATGGCAAAGATCCGGCATCTCGTATTCAACACCACCGATCCCGAACGGCTGGCGAAATTCTATGTCGATGTGATGGGGCTCGAGATCATTCATCGGGCCAAGAACGGCGGCATCTCGCTCACCGACGGCTATCTCAACCTCTCGATCCATACCAACAAGATCGACGGCAAGCCGAGCGGCTTCAATCATTTCGGATTTCTGGTGGACGACAATGAAGCCGTCGCCGAGCGTTTCGAGAAGCACGGTTACCGCGGGCCGCTCAAGCGTCCCGGCGATCGTCATTATGCGGAGTACCGCGCGATCGATCCCGACGGCAACAATTTCGATATTTCGGAAAACGGCTATCAGGACATTCGCGCCGAGGCCGCCGAAATCGAAAAGGCGCGCTAACTTTTTAGCGGTGCGCGCGCAGCACGCGCGCTCAGCACCAAGGCTGGCGTCGGCCGCCGTTGTAGGGCCGCGCCAGGCCGCGGGCGAGCATCGCCTCTCCGACATCAATGCGTGCCGCATTGACCGCATCGGCATCGACCCGGCCGCCATAGCGGTCGGGCTTGATCTGCGTCAGCGTGACATTGCCGCCGGCGAGGAGGGTCGTGAGCCCGTCGCGCGCGGCTTCGGCCAGCCGCCGCTCCTGCGGGCAGCGCGCGTGCATCTCGGCCGCATCGATCCGGCGCAGGCGCACTTTCGTGGTGATCTGCAATCCGGGCCACAGGTGCACGGCGGCCACAAACGTATCGCCGTCGATGACGCGCAGCACCTCCGCCGGATAGGTTTGTCCATTCGCATTGCTTTGCACGGGCGCGGCCGGGGCGGCATGCGCCAGATCCGGCGCGTGCGCCGGGTGCTGGACGTAAAGCCCTGCGCCGCGGCGCGCCAAATCCCAATGGGGTTCGCCGAGACGATCCGCACCGACCGACCCCGCCAGCGCGCCTAGGGTGAAGGCAACGCCGGTCAGCGCCAGGACGGTCTGGTGTGAGGAGAATGATCCTAGGAACATGATCCCATAATAGGACGATTCTCTCCTACCGCCAATCTCAGGAAAACTACGGAGGGCCGGTTCGGGTCGGCTCGTGGCAGGGAGGCGTCGCCTCCGGCGCAAACCTGTGCCAAGGAAGGGCGGACAACAGGCCCGGCTCAGGCCGTTATTGCAGGCCACGAATCCATGCCGCGCCCACCCCGTCGATCCTTTTCTGCCAAAGACCCGAACAGTCGTCGGCCGCCGGGCCGCGCCTCCGGCCAATCCCCGCATCGGGGATCCAGCGGAGATAACGTTCCCAACCAGGTTCCCGGTTTTGCGGCCCGTCGCTTCGCCGCGACTGTGCTCGAATCCGTGCTGACGCGCGGGCGTCCCCTCGACGAGCAGTTCGACGATCTGCACCGCGACGCGGCGTTCACTGCGCTCGAAGAGCGCGACCGGGCGCTGGTGCGGCGGCTCTGCGCCACGGTGCTGCGCCGCCTCGGCACGCTGCGCGCCCTGATCACGCCGATGCTGCAGAAGGGGTTGCCGAAGGAGGCCGCGCGCGCCGACAGCGCGCTGCTGCTGGGCGCCGCGCAAATCCTCTGGCTCAAGGTGCCGAACCACGCCGCCGTCGATCTCTCGGTGCGGCTGGTGCAGCAGGACCGGCGGCTGGAGCGCTATGCCGGGCTGGTCAACGCCATCCTGCGCCGCATTATCCGCGAATCGGCGGCGCAACTGGCGGCCGGCGTGAGCACGGCAGCCGATACGCCGGCCTGGCTGCTGGCGCGCTGGACCGCCCAATATGGTGCCGAGGCCGCCCAAAACATCGCGGCGATGCATGCGCAGGAGCCGCCGCTCGACATCACCGTGAAGGCCGAGCCGGCGATGTGGGCCGAACGCCTGCAAGGCATTGTGCTGCCGACCGGAACCGTGCGCACTGCCCATCATGGGCCGGTGACGGCGCTGTCCGGCTACGACGATGGCGCGTGGTGGGTTCAGGACGCCGCCGCCGCCTTGCCGGCCCGCCTGTTCGGTGATGTGCAGGGCCAAGCCATCGCAGATCTCTGTGCCGCGCCCGGCGGCAAGACCGCGCAACTGGCCCACGCCGGCGCCCGCGTCACGGCCATCGACCGCGTCCCGGCCCGCGTTGCGCGGCTGCGCGATAATCTCGCGCGCCTGAAACTCACGGCCGAGACCATCGAGGCCGACGCGCTTACTTGGACGTCCAAGGGCGGTCCGTTCGATGGCGTGCTGCTCGATGCGCCATGTTCCTCCACCGGTACGATCCGGCGCCATCCCGACATCGCCTGGCTCAAGCAGCCGGCCGACATCACCGCGCTGGCCACGTTGCAAGGCGATCTGTTGCGCCATGCGGTGACGCTGCTGCGTTCCGGCGGAACATTGATTTACTGCGTGTGTTCGCTTGAGCGCGAGGAGGGCGAGGACATCGTTGCGGCGGCGCTCGCCGAGGATCCGCAACTGACACGGAAGCCGGTTCTGGCGCACGAGATCGGCGGCCTTGCCGAATGCATCACGGATGCAGGCGACGTGCGCACTCTGCCGTTCCATCTGACCGGCGGCGACGCCGCATCGAGCGGGCTCGACGGCTTTTACATCGCGCGGCTCACAAGAGGTTAGCCTATTGTCTTGGGGGGCATGATCTTTTCCGAAAACCGGATTCCACTTTTCGGGATCATGCCCTAAACCGCACAAGAAGCTGCGCGCAGCGCAACTTGCGCGGTTGGCCGCGTGGCCTGCCTTCGCTATGGTAAGACGCGCTGGGCGGACGGGGGCTTTGAACGACATCGCATTCTGGTGCGTATTTTCGCAAAGCGGGTGCCGATTTGCGTTCCGATACGCGCAACGTGAATGCGATCGCACAAAGCCCTCGATTTGGACGCATGATTCTGCCGGAAGGGTTTTAAACCTTTTCGGGTCATGCTCTCGCTGACAAACGAGGCGGATGTCGATGTCGCGCGTTTCCGTGGCGGAACGAGCAAAGCTGTCTACCATTCTCGCTGGCATCGCCATGCGACGGGTGACGGCGCGCCTCGGCAGTCATGCGGTCCTGCGCTGGCGTTTCCTGTCGCCGAAAAACGACAGGCTGACCATTGCGCCGCAGGACCTGCGCACGCCGGACCCGACCCGCGCGGCTGAAATCTATGCCGGCCGTTTTGCCTTTGCCGGCAAGATCGTCATCTGCGAAGGGCGCTCGCCGTTCGAAACACAGTCCCCGTCCGAGGAATGGTCGTGCGCGTTGCTCGGCTTCGGCTGGCTGCGTCACCTGCGCGCGGCGGATTCGACCATCACCCGCGCCAATGCGCGCGCGCTGGTCGACGAATGGATTCATTTCCAGGGCGCCTATCATCCGCTGGCCTGGCGGCCGGATGTGCTCTCGCGCCGGATCATGGCGTGGCTGTGCCATTCGCCGCTGCTGTTGACCGACGCCGACGTGAATTTTTATCGCCGCTTCATGCGCAGCCTGTGCAGGCAGGTCCGCTATCTGCGCCGTCACGTCAAATCCGCGCGTACCGGCCGCCAGCAATTGCAGGCCTTGATGGCGCTCTGCTTCGCTTCGCTGTGCATCGCCGGCCAGGGGCGGCATCAGCGCGCGATCACGCGCCTGCTCGTCGAGGAACTCGACAGGCAGATTTTCCCCGACGGCGGCCATATCAGCCGCAATCCCCATACGCTCGTCGACATCCTGCTCGATCTGTTGCCGCTGCGGCAGGCGTTCTCGTCCTCCAACATCGCGCCGCCGCAGCCGCTGCTCAACGCCATCGACCGGGTGATGCCGATGGTGCGGTTCTTCCGCCACGACGACGGCAAGCTCGCGCTGTTCAACGGTATGGGGCCGACCAAGCCGGAACTGGTCGCCACGGTGCTGGCCTATGATGACGCGCGCGGCACGCCGTTTTCGAACGCGAGTTTTTCCGGCTATCAGCGCTTGCAGGCCGGCCAGACCGTGGCACTGGTCGATGCCGGGCTGCCGCCGCCGCTCGCCTACAGTCATGAAGCGCATGCGGGGTGTCTGTCGTTCGAGCTTTCGCAAGGGCCCCAGCACATTGTCGTCAATTGCGGCATTCCGGCCAACAACCGCCAGACGTGGCGGCAGGTCGCGCGCGCCACCGCCGCACATTCGACCGTGACGCTCAACGACACCTCGTCCTGCCATTTCCTCGAAAGTGTTTCGCTCAATCGTTTGATGCGCGGCGCGCCAATCATCGCCGGGCCGACGCTGGTCGAGGTCAATCGCGACGATCGCGCCGACATGGTCGTGCTGCGCGGATCGCATAATGGTTACGCCAGCCGCTACCAGATCATCCACCATCGCGAGCTGCGCCTGCGCGCCGACGGTGCGCGGCTTGACGGCGACGACAGTTTTTCGCCCGCCGATCAGGACACGCTGCCGGACGAACAGGATGATTTCGCGGTACGCTTCCACCTCCATCCGTCGATCAAGGCCAACCGGCTGTCGGACGGTCATGGCGTGATGCTGACGCTGCCGAATCGTGGGGTGTGGACCTTCAGTGCCTTCGACAATCAGGTCGAGCTTGAAGAGAGCGTCTTCCTCGCTGGCTCCGAGGGCCCCCGCCGCACGACGCAGATCGTCATCTATGGGCAGGCGCGGCGGGTGGCGCAGATCCGCTGGAGCTTTGCGCAGATCGCGTCGACGTCGGGCGAGCGCCGGGGCACCGATCCGCAGCCGGAACTGCCGCTGTAACCGGCGGCGGCTGAAATTTGCGGAACCGCGTTGTTGAGAGCGCGCCGCGGCGGTTTCACGCCCGTGCGTTCCGTGCTAGCGCCTATTCCGCAAACAGCACGTAATTCCACGCATCCCAGCTCATTTGGCCCGATTGCTTATGACCGAACGCCCGCGTCCCGTTGCCCGCGCCCTCCTGTCCGTCTCCGACAAGACCGGGCTCATCGCCTTCGCAAAGGGCCTTGCCGAGCGCGGCGTCGAACTGGTCTCGACCGGCGGCACCGCGAAGGCGCTGACCGAGGCCGGCCTGACCGTCATGGATGTTGCTGCTTTGACCGGATTTCCGGAAATGATGGATGGACGGGTCAAAACCCTGCATCCCATGGTGCATGGCGGCCTTCTCGCGATCCGCGACAACGCGGCGCACAAAGAGGCGATGACGGCGCACGGCATTCGCCCGATCGACCTGCTCGTCGTCAATCTCTATCCCTTCGAGGCGACGGTCGCGAAGGGTGCCGACTACGAGACCTGCGTTGAGAACATCGACATCGGCGGTCCGGCGATGATCCGCGCCGCCGCCAAGAATCATGACGACGTCGCCGTGATCGTCGATCCGGAAGATTATGATCGCGTGCTGACCGAAATCCGCATCGACGGCGGCACCTCGCTGACGCTGCGCCGCGCGCTCGCGGCCAAGGCCTATGGCCGTACCGCCGCCTATGACGCGGCGATCTCGAACTGGTTCGCCGCTGTCCTGAACGATGACGCGCCGAGCTATCGCGCTTTTGGCGGCCATCTCGCGCAGACGATGCGCTACGGCGAGAACCCGCACCAAAGCGCCGCCTTCTACCGCACCGGCGACACCCGTTTCGGCGTCGCCTCGGCGCGGCAAATTCAGGGCAAGCAACTCTCCTACAACAACATCAACGACACCGACGCGGCGTTCGAATGCGTCGCCGAATTCGATCCGGCGCGCACGGCCGCCTGCGCCATCAT